>Ga0214919_10013068_pt1 | contig 10102 bp, 5 predicted proteins | sample LL1503_MetaG_FD_177994 | JGI IMG/M metagenome (GOLD analysis project Ga0214919, IMG submission 177994) | Freshwater microbial communities from Lake Lanier, Atlanta, Georgia, United States - LL-1503 | ecosystem: Environmental > Aquatic > Freshwater > Lake | place: USA: Georgia | collected 2015-03-15 | reverse complement strand
TGACCACAAGCCTCTGCTACCGCTCAGATATTCCGTCCCTGCGAACACCAATGTCCAGGTCTAGGGCGTCAAAGCAACTGAGTGACGCAACTCTTGTTTTTCGGTAGTAATAAATGGCAGCACAAATCGGGTTTCAATTTGCCTGTCATGTTTATTTAGCCGAACCAAATAAAAGCTATTGAAAATCTGGCTGTTTTTATGTGATTTTGGGCAAAGTCCTGGCAAGACTTCGGGTTACCAATGACTAGTGGTTGTCCTGACCACGGGTCTGAAAATAAAGTTGTTGATGTCATTAACTACATAGGAAACGATGATGTCAACACTAAACGCTTTGAAGCTGAGCACAGCTAAGAAATTCCTCAACACAACGCCTGTTGTTCACCGCCGTAACAAGCTGGGCAAGAAGCTATGGGAGCAAATACAACTGGCGCAGGCACACCTTGCAGGCAAGCAGTTCACTACAACACGCTACCAAACTGTGCGTGATGAAGATGGAGTGCGTCGCAGCGTGGAAGTGCCCAAGAGAGTCCGCGCTTGGTGGTGGAACAGCGACAACGGCAAGATCTCACTCAATGTGCGCTACGGCGCTCGTGTTGTGGAACTGGCCAAAGGTAAAAACACCATTGAGGTCGCTGCACCCACAGATCTAATCCCTACGCTGGAGCTAATCAAGAAAGCAGTGGAAGCTGGAGAGTTAGATACGCAGATTGAAACTGCCAGCATCAAACTGCGAGAAGGCTTTACTAAGTAAACCTGTTCAAGCAATCAGCATCGCGGATAAATAAAAGAAAAGGAGACCGCGATGCGTATTGTTGAAATTGCCAATGCTGAAGAGCAAATGGCTTTGTGGAAGCTGGTCAATGACAATGTCTGGCGAGCCATTGAAACTCAGCGCCAGCAACAAGCTCAAGCTGCACAGGCCAAAGCTGCAAAGGCCAAGCTAAAGCCTCGCGAGGGTCGTAAAGGGGGTAGGGGGAAAATCAGCATACCCATGCCACCCCCGCCACCAAGCCCCAAGGCACCCCCAGCTAAAAAACCCGAGGCCTTACCCAACCCCCAGCAGGCCAAGCCACAAAATCTCCAACCCCCAGCTCAGGGTCAGCACTTTGCTCAGCGCCAGCAACTGGCACAACCACAAAAAGCTGCAGCACCCATAGCTCCAGCAAATGCGCCTACAGCGCCAAAAGACGGGGTTTTAGCCCAGAAATTAGTGCAAAAAAATTCAGAGGTTCATGGTGATGACAGGCATAGTAAAAATGGTTTTCCAGTCAATCCGCTACATAAGCCCAAGACCTTGGGGGTCATGCCTAGGCCTCAATGAGTTGGGTGTGAATACTGTGACCCCCTGTAAGAACATGTCGGTTTGACCCGACAGAAAGCTATTGTTGTGTTCCTTGATTTAGTAAATAGATGCTGAACTTATCGCTTGGAATCACCAACTAACACATAAGGCGCCCAAAAAGCAGGATGCCCAAATTTTGGATCTGCCATAACTTGAAGAATGGCGCTGCGAAGGCTCTCGGCTTTAGGTGCAGTTGGATTGGCTGTGAAATGCGCAAAGGTTTTGGTTGTGAGTTCTTTGGCGCTCTCTGATTCAACCGCCCAGTGAGTCACCAGCATGCTTCTGCTTCCAGCATAAAAAAAGCCTCGTGCTAATCCGCTAAGTGCCTCTTCTGCTTTTCCATCCGCTGCTGCTGTGTTACATGCACTTAAGACTACCCAATCGGCATTGAGTTTGAGACTCAATACATCATCTAGGGTCAGTAATGGGCCAAGTGCATTGCGAGATTCGGATCCATCAGCGGCCAACGCCAAAGCGGGCTGTAGCAAGTGAGGCAAATCACCCGCCATTAGTCCATGAGTCGCAAAAACAATAACTTTCTTTTGTGCTAAAAGCCCATCGGAATTAGCTTTCATTACGCTTTGCTTAGTTGCCTTAGTTCCTAAAATCAAATCGCGTTGAGGGTCCGCTTGTAATGCCTTGGCTAAATCATTGAGTTCATCACGTGTTTCAGGTAAGGCAGGGATGCTGTGGTAAATCTTGTCCCCAGTTGGTAAGTCTTTGTCTAAATCGTTGTTGACTGCTCGGGTGAAATTGACATTGCGAACTGCACCAGCCACTTCACTTTTACCTAAACCGGGGTCGAACACTGGATCTCCCCAGGCCAGCAATGCTTGCGCAGGGAGTTGCCTACGGGGCAGGGAGCGCAGACTAAGCCAGGCGCTGACGCTAGGTACTTGGGTCAGACTCGCTTTGCTAATCAACCACGCTGGTTTGGCAACTTTCGAGGGGTTCTCCGTTTGTAAAACAGCGAATGGTAATCGTGCTAAAGCTCCAGACGCAGCAACAATCCATTGGTTTCGGTCATTGAGCACATCGCCTAAGGGTTCAATCAAAGCTTGATACGTTTGGTAGGCCAATGAATCATCATATTTAGTAGTCCTGCCTTGCGTGGCAATACTTTCCAGAGACTGTCGCAAGGTTGCGACAGTTCTAGTTAGTTGATTGGCATTGATAGTAGTGCGATGAAATTTGGCTTGTACCTGTCCATTTTCTTTTTTGACTGCCCATACATTTGTGCCAGTTGTATCGGGCATCAGTACCAACATTGCTTCGTCTGGCATGAGTCGCAATGAAATGTCTTCTAAGCTCGGAGGCAAGGGACGCACCAAGCGCTCGTAGTCGGGAAAACCAGCTTTGATTTGTGCTTGAAATTGGCTTCTGTCTTTTTCCAGTGAATTGATACGTGAGCGAATCTGTGCCGCAATGTCTGGTAGCGTGGATTGCGCATCGCCAGCATCGCCTTGCAAAAAAGCACGCAAGCCTTTGATTTCATTCTTGGCATCTTGCTCTTTACGCACTAACTCAGACAAGCCCTGAGTGTTGGCCGCAGCCCTTAATGCGGCATCTGATAAGGCCTCTTGTACCGATCCGGCGCGTAACCAATCGGCTAAACCAAGCGCATGCAATACACGGCTAGGATCCAATTCAGAAATACATTCGATGTAGGTGCCAATGATCATTTGCCTGATATCAGGGCGAATACCAAATTGATCCAAGTAGTCTGCATTGCGAGGATGAATTAAATCGTTCACAGCGCTTTGCAGTAATTTCAAACTGTTAGCTTTGCTCTCAGAAGTTCCCTGACGCCATAGCGCAACGCCTTGTAATCCAAGTGATTGGGCGACATAAAAGTGCCCTTCACCAAACAAATTTAAATTAGAGGCGGCTACTTTTGCAAATAAGGGTGCGGCTTGCTCGGGCATTTGATTGCCAAGATAGACATAAGCCCGATCAAAGTTAAAAGCAATTCTTTTAATGGCACCTTCGTTGCCTTGAGCTAGTTGATCTAATTGCCTGAGTTCGGCTAAAGCTTGGGGCCATTTCTTTTGACCTGCTAGGGCAATGTAAATATCTCTTCGCTTATTGGCTCTGGATGGACTGAGTGGCGCTAAATCAAGGTTATTTAATATATCGTCAGATACACGTGCGAATTTTTCTGAAGCCTCGAATTCACGTTGGGCGAAACGTAAATTGGACGCTACGTTATAAATCCCAGCTCGAAACCTTGCTGGTAGTTCCGCTTCAGACGCAAAGCGAAGGTATTCACGCAAGGATTGTTCTGCCTCATAAAATTTGCCTGCGGCTCTAAAGGCTTGTGCTTTTCTTGCCAAGGCGTTACCAACATCAGCGGCTAAATTGATACGACTAAATCCATCTTCTCCGGGAAGTTGAATGGCGTAGGCCTGACGTGCAGCCTGTTCAGCTGTGGTGGCTGATTCAATCGATTCCTGTAATTTACCTATCCGCATTTCATACAGTGAGCGAACGAAAAAAGAAAAATGTGTGCTTCGCAGCGCGTTGCGTTGCCCACCTTTGCCTAACCTTTCTTTGCTAAGTGCTTCTAATAAGGGCGGCAACTTGTCTAGTTCTTTTTTGGCTTCTGCGTATTTGCCCCATTGGATAAAGTCATTTGCAATATGTGCTGCAAAAAAGGGCTTCCAAACGGGAGGCGCTAGTTCTAGCACTTCTCTATGCATTGAAACTGCTGTTTCATATTCGCCGCGATCTCTATACATCCGAGCAAGATCATTACGTATGCCGGTATTTTTTATGAAAGGGAGTGCCTCGTTGATAACGCGCTCCTCTATTTCAGGCCTGCCAAGCCTTTTCGCTGCCATACGTTTTTCATTGACTTGTTTTTCTAGATTAGTTGTTAGAGCGTCTGTCCTAAGAGGCTCATCCAAAATAGCTTTTAGTTTGATCTCTTCTTGAGGCGTTATTTTTTTAAATTGCACCTCAATTTCTAAATCTTGGGAGTAACTAGGAGAGATTGTTTGGAGTAGCGCTATAAATAAGAAAACATGTAGTCTGAACTTTATTTTTGTTTTGAAAGATTCATCAAAATGGAATCCTAAGCTTGGATTATTTTTCATATGACTAAATTTATTTCTGAATGAAATTAGCAGATAGATAAATTCAATCTTATCTATATTCCTACCAAGTAATCAATGAGTTGGGTGTCGATGCTGCGACCCCCTGTATGAACATGTCGGTTTGACCCGACACTTTTTGTTCAACCCCCACTGTGAATTCATTGCTGCCCACTATTCTTCCGACCCACACTTGAACACGGTCGAGCTGGTGAAAAACTCCGGAGTCGAACTAGGTTTTAGCGCGGCTGGGGGCCAGCGCCATGCATCCTTTTGTTTCGAGATGACCGATCGGTGTAGGCCCCGTGTTTGCAAATCCGTGTAGGTCGGTTCGACTCCGGCTCGAGCCTCCAGTAAAATCAACAACTTAGCCCCGATTGGGGCTTTTTTGTGCGTGTTTTTTTGGGGCTTGTCCAACGCTCTGTTGGACAGAAATTGGACAAGCTAATAGTACATCAACTTAAAAGTTGATAACACCCTGATGGATTACTGTCATCGTCAATAACTTGGTGGAGCAGGGTGGGTACCCCTAGAATTTACAGCTAGTCTCTTGACCCCACCGTACCCCCACCCCCCTGTTTTAGGTATGGTTCCATTCCGCAGGTTTACGCTCTGTTTTGCTCATCCGATTACATAGCGGAGTAAAGTGCGAACGTTCGCATTGCCACCTAAACAGATGAGTTACTTAAAGATATATCCCAAGCGCATCATTCCCGCCTTAAATGTTGACGTAGCACGCCGATTTTATTTATCGTTACGGTTGGCTTTGGCTGTTTCTTTTTTCTTACATTCCTCCAACCATTTTTTTTCTACATTGCTGATTGCAAATCCTTTTTGTAATTTTGCTTTTGCATCAGCACACCTTTTTTCATCGCTGCCATTTAGATCAATTGATTGCGCATTCGTATTAGCACTTGCAGATGCTGTTGCGTAAACATTAAAAGAAAAAGCCTGAATGAAGAGTGCAATTACAACTAACATATTATTTTTGAACATAATTTCATCCTTTAAAAAAAGATTTCCATTTTATCAATCCTCTGAAAAACGTTGTGACACTACTGAAAGACCATAAATGAGTTGGGTGTGAATACTGTGACCCCCTGTAAGAACATGTCGGTTTGACCCGACAGACAGCTATTGTTGTGTTCCTTGATTTAGTAAATAGATGCTGAACTTATCGCTTGGAATCACCAACTAACACATAAGGCGCCCAAAAAGCAGGATGCCCAAATTTTGGATCTGCCATAACTTGAAGAATGGCGCTGCGAAGGCTCTCGGCTTTAGGTGCAGTTGGATTGGCTGTGAAATGCGCAAAGGTTTTGGTTGTGAGTTCTTTGGCGCTCTCTGATTCAACCGCCCAGTGAGTCACCAGCATGCTTCTGCTTCCAGCATAAAAAAAGCCTCGTGCTAATCCGCTAAGTGCCTCTTCTGCTTTTCCATCCGCTGCTGCTGTGTTACATGCACTTAAGACTACCCAATCGGCATTGAGTTTGAGACTCAATACATCATCTAGGGTCAGTAATGGGCCAAGTGCATTGCGAGATTCGGATCCATCAGCGGCCAACGCCAAAGCGGGCTGTAGCAAGTGAGGCAAATCACCCGCCATTAGTCCATGAGTCGCAAAAACAATAACTTTCTTTTGTGCTAAAAGCCCATCGGAATTAGCTTTCATTACGCTTTGCTTAGTTGCCTTAGTTCCTAAAATCAAATCGCGTTGAGGGTCCGCTTGTAATGCCTTGGCTAAATCATTGAGTTCATCACGTGTTTCAGGTAAGGCAGGGATGCTGTGGTAAATCTTGTCCCCAGTTGGTAAGTCTTTGTCTAAATCGTTGTTGACTGCTCGGGTGAAATTGACATTGCGAACTGCACCAGCCACTTCACTTTTACCTAAACCGGGGTCGAACACTGGATCTCCCCAGGCCAGCAATGCTTGCGCAGGGAGTTGCCTACGGGGCAGGGAGCGCAGACTAAGCCAGGCGCTGACGCTAGGTACTTGGGTCAGACTCGCTTTGCTAATCAACCACGCTGGTTTGGCAACTTTCGAGGGGTTCTCCGTTTGTAAAACAGCGAATGGTAATCGTGCTAAAGCTCCAGACGCAGCAACAATCCATTGGTTTCGGTCATTGAGCACATCGCCTAAGGGTTCAATCAAAGCTTGATACGTTTGGTAGGCCAATGAATCATCATATTTAGTAGTCCTGCCTTGCGTGGCAATACTTTCCAGAGACTGTCGCAAGGTTGCGACAGTTCTAGTTAGTTGATTGGCATTGATAGTAGTGCGATGAAATTTGGCTTGTACCTGTCCATTTTCTTTTTTGACTGCCCATACATTTGTGCCAGTTGTATCGGGCATCAGTACCAACATTGCTTCGTCTGGCATGAGTCGCAATGAAATGTCTTCTAAGCTCGGAGGCAAGGGACGCACCAAGCGCTCGTAGTCGGGAAAACCAGCTTTGATTTGTGCTTGAAATTGGCTTCTGTCTTTTTCCAGTGAATTGATACGTGAGCGAATCTGTGCCGCAATGTCTGGTAGCGTGGATTGCGCATCGCCAGCATCGCCTTGCAAAAAAGCACGCAAGCCTTTGATTTCATTCTTGGCATCTTGCTCTTTACGCACTAACTCAGACAAGCCCTGAGTGTTGGCCGCAGCCCTTAATGCGGCATCTGATAAGGCCTCTTGTACCGATCCGGCGCGTAACCAATCGGCTAAACCAAGCGCATGCAATACACGGCTAGGATCCAATTCAGAAATACATTCGATGTAGGTGCCAATGATCATTTGCCTGATATCAGGGCGAATACCAAATTGATCCAAGTAGTCTGCATTGCGAGGATGAATTAAATCGTTCACAGCGCTTTGCAGTAATTTCAAACTGTTAGCTTTGCTCTCAGAAGTTCCCTGACGCCATAGCGCAACGCCTTGTAATCCAAGTGATTGGGCGACATAAAAGTGCCCTTCACCAAACAAATTTAAATTAGAGGCGGCTACTTTTGCAAATAAGGGTGCGGCTTGCTCGGGCATTTGATTGCCAAGATAGACATAAGCCCGATCAAAGTTAAAAGCAATTCTTTTAATGGCACCTTCGTTGCCTTGAGCTAGTTGATCTAATTGCCTGAGTTCGGCTAAAGCTTGGGGCCATTTCTTTTGACCTGCTAGGGCAATGTAAATATCTCTTCGCTTATTGGCTCTGGATGGACTGAGTGGCGCTAAATCAAGGTTATTTAATATATCGTCAGATACACGTGCGAATTTTTCTGAAGCCTCGAATTCACGTTGGGCGAAACGTAAATTGGACGCTACGTTATAAATCCCAGCTCGAAACCTTGCTGGTAGTTCCGCTTCAGACGCAAAGCGAAGGTATTCACGCAAGGATTGTTCTGCCTCATAAAATTTGCCTGCGGCTCTAAAGGCTTGTGCTTTTCTTGCCAAGGCGTTACCAACATCAGCGGCTAAATTGATACGACTAAATCCATCTTCTCCGGGAAGTTGAATGGCGTAGGCCTGACGTGCAGCCTGTTCAGCTGTGGTGGCTGATTCAATCGATTCCTGTAATTTACCTATCCGCATTTCATACAGTGAGCGAACGAAAAAAGAAAAATGTGTGCTTCGCAGCGCGTTGCGTTGCCCACCTTTGCCTAACCTTTCTTTGCTAAGTGCTTCTAATAAGGGCGGCAACTTGTCTAGTTCTTTTTTGGCTTCTGCGTATTTGCCCCATTGGATAAAGTCATTTGCAATATGTGCTGCAAAAAAGGGCTTCCAAACGGGAGGCGCTAGTTCTAGCACTTCTCTATGCATTGAAACTGCTGTTTCATATTCGCCGCGATCTCTATACATCCGAGCAAGATCATTACGTATGCCGGTATTTTTTATGAAAGGGAGTGCCTCGTTGATAACGCGCTCCTCTATTTCAGGCCTGCCAAGCCTTTTCGCTGCCATACGTTTTTCATTGACTTGTTTTTCTAGATTAGTTGTTAGAGCGTCTGTCCTAAGAGGCTCATCCAAAATAGCTTTTAGTTTGATCTCTTCTTGAGGCGTTATTTTTTTAAATTGCACCTCAATTTCTAAATCTTGGGAGTAACTAGGAGAGATTGTTTGGAGTAGCGCTATAAATAAGAAAACATGTAGTCTGAACTTTATTTTTGTTTTGAAAGATTCATCAAAATGGAATCCTAAGCTTGGATTATTTTTCATATGACTAAATTTATTTCTGAATGAAATTAGCAGATAGATAAATTCAATCTTATCTATATTCCTACCAAGTAATCAATGAGTTGGGTGTCGATGCTGCGACCCCCTGTATGAACATGTCGGTTTGACCCGACACTTTTTGTTCAACCCCCACTGTGAATTCATTGCTGCCCACTATTCTTCCGACCCACACTTGAACACGGTCGAGCTGGTGAAAAACTCCGGAGTCGAACTAGGTTTTAGCGCGGCTGGGGGCCAGCGCCATGCATCCTTTTGTTTCGAGATGACCGATCGGTGTAGGCCCCGTGTTTGCAAATCCGTGTAGGTCGGTTCGACTCCGGCTCGAGCCTCCAGTAAAATCAACAACTTAGCCCCGATTGGGGCTTTTTTGTGCGTGTTTTTTTGGGGCTTGTCCAACGCTCTGTTGGACAGAAATTGGACAAGCTAATAGTACATCAACTTAAAAGTTGATAACACCCTGATGGATTACTGTCATCGTCAATAACTTGGTGGAGCAGGGTGGGTACCCCTAGAATTTACAGCTAGTCTCTTGACCCCACCGTACCCCCACCCCCCTGTTTTAGGTATGGTTCCATTCCGCAGGTTTACGCTCTGTTTTGCTCATCCGATTACATAGCGGAGTAAAGTGCGAACGTTCGCATTGCCACCTAAACAGATGAGTTACTTAAAGATATATCCCAAGCGCATCATTCCCGCCTTAAATGTTGACGTAGCACGCCGATTTTATTTATCGTTACGGTTGGCTTTGGCTGTTTCTTTTTTCTTACATTCCTCCAACCATTTTTTTTCTACATTGCTGATTGCAAATCCTTTTTGTAATTTTGCTTTTGCATCAGCACACCTTTTTTCATCGCTGCCATTTAGATCAATTGATTGCGCATTCGTATTAGCACTTGCAGATGCTGTTGCGTAAACATTAAAAGAAAAAGCCTGAATGAAGAGTGCAATTACAACTAACATATTATTTTTGAACATAATTTCATCCTTTAAAAAAAGATTTCCATTTTATCAATCCTCTGAAAAACGTTGTGACACTACTGAAAGACCATAAATATGTTAAGGAAAAATGAAAAACAAGATAATGATTGAATTAAAAAATCAAAATTTAAATATGGGATGCTGGGGTGCAGAAAGCGACAAGATTAAGGTCACTTGGTTGGATGGCTCTACTTCCAAACTATTTGACTCCTCCAATATGGTCGCGTTAGGTGACATTCAAGTTGCACCTAAACCTGCGTCTGCTCAATCCAAGGCTAAGAAGACTCACCTGACCTGCGATGCAGACGGATGGTCTATGGAGGTGGATGTTGAGCGTGGTGAGACAGGTGATTTGTCCGACGTCAGCGTCTGTGAGACAAATAGGGGTACTTGATTAAAGGAGTGTTTTGGTTCATCTTTCAACCTAAGGAGTGAAGATGAAATTGAAATCCAATCAACCCAAGGCCTCTGCCGAGCAGG
>Ga0214919_10013066_pt1 | contig 10105 bp, 7 predicted proteins | sample LL1503_MetaG_FD_177994 | JGI IMG/M metagenome (GOLD analysis project Ga0214919, IMG submission 177994) | Freshwater microbial communities from Lake Lanier, Atlanta, Georgia, United States - LL-1503 | ecosystem: Environmental > Aquatic > Freshwater > Lake | place: USA: Georgia | collected 2015-03-15 | reverse complement strand
CAGGTTGAACTGCAGTTACAGTTGCTTTTTTACCTTGGTTCCGATGGAAGCGAATTAACTCAGTAATGTCCACATCGCCCACACCATCGCCATAAGTTAAACAAAAATCATCTTTGTCTAAATACTGTGCAATTCGTTTTAATCGTCCACCAGTCATTGTGTTGTCGCCGGTGTCTACCAAAGTAACTTTCCATGGTTCTGCAAATTTTTCATGGATTTGCATTTGGTTAGTGCTCATGTCAAAGGTCACATCTGACATATGAAGAAAGTAGTTGGCAAAATATTCTTTAATGATGTAACCTTTATATCCGCAACAAATAATGAAATCATTAACTCCATGGCTTGAATATATCTTCATGATGTGCCATAAGATTGGTTTGCCACCGATTTCTATCATTGGTTTGGGCCTCAATGCCGACTCTTCGGAAATTCTTGTACCCAAACCACCAGCCAAAATAACTGCTTTCATTATCAATCCAGTATTAATAATTGGTCAATGTAACTTATTTGTTGACTTTTTAGCCTCGAAGAAATTTTCAACTTCTTCAATAAATTTTCCAACAGCAATCACCGACTCATTTTCTTCTTTTATCATTTGCCGCTTTAATTCGCCAGCTGTTGATAACGCTTGCTTGATTTTAATCTCATCAAAACCGTATGAAACTCCATATCTTTTTTCTAAATCGGGCTCCCAATCCTCTTCTTTAACTCCTTCAATAGGAACCACTATAGATATACACCCACACAATGCAGCAAACCTAGAAAAGGCAGTGTGTGGATCAAACGAAATAAAGTATTTGACTCTTTTGAAAATTTGCGATATTTCGCTATGCTTTTTACCATCTATTAATATTGCGTTATTAAGATTTAAAGGTACACTTAATATATGTCCCTTCCTGATGCAGTAGGACACGCCAGACCTTTCAGTAGTCCAGTCCATTTCATTATAATATTCTTTCAAATAAGTAAATATATACAAATTATTTTTAGACGTACTTGAATTTAAATAATTGAAATCTTTATATTGATTTGAATATTTGAAGTATATTTCATTTGGTCCATAATATATCTTTCCACTAAAAAATCCTGGATTATGTAACAGCCACCTGACTATTTTTTTAGCTCCCAGGGGATTACCAAATACTATTTCAGGGTAAATAACAACCAATTCATCTAAATCTAAAACTCCACGAAATCTTTTTAGAACGGGCGTATTAAATCTACTGCTTGTTTTGAATCTTCTAAGTGGTTGCCTTATTAATTTACTAACAAACTTAGGCAATACCCCCTTGTAATTAAGCATATTAATTTCAAAGTTATCGAATCCAGGATATAAATAGCATTCATAACCAATTTTATTAATCAGGTCGCAAAGATGATGCAAGGTAATCGATCCACCATTGTTTTCTGAATACGAAGGAGAGAATATTATGAATTTAAGAGGCATTAGTTAATTATACAAGTCTTGCTTTTTATGTGATTAATTTAGATTTAACAGTATTATTTTCAATAAATTTTTGTTCCCCCAATAAAACAGCATAAAAAATTCCTATATATGCAGCGAGAAAAGTTAGATTAGTTACCTCAGTTGAAATTCCCACAAAAAACAAATGGATTATGGATACTAATAATATTATGGATACAAATTGATGTTCTTTATTTAAATTTACTCTTAAACCTTTTAGAGCTGCATAAAGCGGAATAATATATAAACTTAGACTAGCAAATAAGCCCCAAACGCCAGACCTAACGGCATTTGTTAAGATTTCATTATGGAATCCATGTTTTGGAGCTTCACGCGTAATCTCTGTAGCAAAGATCATAAATTGAGGACTATTCATACGAGCTAACCATGATACGTCCCCCCACCCAGAGAGCGGTTTTTCAAAAAAATACTCGATGCCCATCCTATAAAATGAGATACGCATGCCTACTGAAGTATCATTATTTAAATTATTAAATTTATACTCTGAAAACTGATTCCAACCTAAATTTAACTTATCAACTAGTTGACTATCCAAACGCAAGATAATTAGAATCGTCACAATCAATGAAGCAAACACTAGTAGCTGGTATTTTTTACTATATCTATTTAACAGCAACTTCCACCAAATTAATATAAAGAATGGAAGAGTTATCCAGCCAGTTCTTGCTCCGCTTGTTGCCGCCAAATAAAAACCCAAGATAATTGAGGCTACGCATAAAGAAATATTTACCTTACTGAGGCTACTTGAATTATAAGTTATTCCAATAATTATAATAAAAGTCATTAACAATGTGTGCGCACTAAAACTTAATGGATCTACAAAGTAAGTCGTATGATGTTCAGTCCAAACTAATGATGGTGAATAAAATCTACAAATTAAAATGACAAGCAATGAAACTGGGAATATCCATTTGATCCATATTTCGATAATTAAAGTCCCATTTTTTTTTAAAAGCCACCCATCTGAAATGGCCAAGAAAACTGGTGCGCTTAACAACAGCCTTAACGGGGCATCGTAATTATTTATATATAAATCTCTTCTTATAATTTGACTAATTAAAATCGCGAGCATTGGCGCCCAAAATAATATTGTTATTATTCTTGAATCATTGACTAATTTTTTAAAACTTTCATTCCTATATTCTAAATAAATATAGTGTAATGCGCCAATAGACATAACAATCAAAATAATGTTTGCGGCATGTTTCAGTGTTAGAAATAATACTGGTAAAATTATTACGGCTATTCTGAAAAAAATAGTACTCATATTATATTTTTCTTTATATGACAAATTTTTGAACTATTACTTGTATAAAAATCTAATTTGCACATCGCGAAATTATATAATTCGTATGCAGTCGAAACATTTTCAAAAACTCCTAATAACTTTCTACAAATAGATCAAAGAACTAGCATGATTAATTACAGCATAACTTTTGCTACTCTCAACTGCCTTAGTTACACAAAACAATGCATTGAAAGTTTACTAGATTCTGGAGTGAATTCAGATCAAATTGTCGTAGTAGACAATGGTTCAAATGACGGCACAGTTGAATATCTTAAGAGTCTTTCTTTAGGTTGTGTAATTTTAAACCGCCAAAATCTATCTTGTGGAGCTGCGTGGAATCAGGGCATTCTATCTCAGCAGAGTGAATGGACGATTGTTATGAATAATGACATAGTTGTTCCACCAAGATTTGCCGAGCGTTTGATTAATTTCGCTATTGATAACAAACTCAAACTCGTTTCACCTGCTCGAATTGATGGCAATCTAGGTTACGACTTCAAAATGTTCGCAGACACTGCACAAAAAACTACTGCCAAGGCGGTACGTTGGGGATCAAGCAACGCAATTTGCATGTGCATACATTGGTCTCTATTCAATGAAATCGGTTTTTTTCGTGCTGACCCAAATTTACTTGGTTTTGAGGACGGTTTGTTTTACAACGAAATTCGTAAGCAAGGCATTCAACACGCCACGACCGGGAGCGTATGGATTCACCACCACGGTGGTGTGACACAAGAGCATATGAAGATGGTTTTAGAAATACCAAGCGACAATGTATTAGTCAAAGTCAATGACAGAAAGCTTTATGGTCAAAGTTGGATTAAGCGCAAGTTGTATCGATATAGCCTCAAAAGAAAGCACCAAGCATGGCGTCAACAAGAACTACATAACTACGGTATCACTCTTCATGGCTCACGGACTAAAGACTCATTTATCTGGCTTTAGTTTTTTCCAAAAATGCCTTTTTAAATCATAAGGTAATATTTATGTAAGTTCTTATTGTTTACAATTTTGAATTTTAAAATTTCTTAGATTCATAAAATTCATTTTGATATATTTAGTATTTTGAGTAAAAACTAATCTCTCTGCCAAACAGATAGTAACTTCCGGCAAGCTTTAAGTTTTCCTTAGAATAATTCTTTAATTCCGGATATAGTTTTCTCATTTGTTTATCGTAGGGCCATATGCCTACATTTTCCATCTTGTCAGTAATAAAAATGAAATCGCTTTCATGCAAACGATTAATAATTAATTGTCGATCTTCTTCAAATATGCCGGTAGGTAATGTCATTATCAATGGCACCCAAAGTTTATGTCTTTCATAAATCATTACTCGAAAAATTTGAGCATCCAAAAAGTCTGTTACTTGGTCTGAAGCAATTTTGGGAGCTTGGATTTGTGAGTTAATTACTTTACTGTAAATGAAGTCAACTAGACGATTTAACTGATCAGAGTCATTTTGAAACTCCTTACTATATGGCTGCATTTTTCCTTTAATGCCCAAACTAATAAATCCTAATAAAATCACTGCTATTGTCATTATTACAAATTTTTTTCTTGTATTGATAGACAATTTTTTCAACCCATTTTCAATTTTTGGTGCAATGATAGAGGTTATCAATACAAGTGATCCAGGGCACAGTATTCCTAGAACAGTCGCTGAAAATTGCTTATGAATTGTTAATATTATTATCGGAGAAAGTAGAAATATTACTCCCAGCACTCTCCAATTCGATACCGTATCCATCCATGGGGTAACTAACTCTTTACTTTCTCTATATTCTCCTGTTTTTTGGTTGGTCAAATAGCACGCTAAAATTATTACCAGAATAACTATATAGAACAGCGGCCCTTGAAATTTGTAGGCTTCTCTAACGATCAGTAGGAATTTTTCTCCCCAGCCTATGTCCAAAGCCCTGAGCACACTTTCCTTACCAATAATATGTCCTATCACGTAATAGTTGTAAATATATTTTATGTTAGCCAATATTAATGGTGCCGCTATAATAATAGTAGTTAATGCTGCAATTATAATATTTTTAATTCGGTCTTTGTTATTTGTATGGTATGAATATACGACTATTATTGATATATAAATTACTACGAAATATGTTGCGGTAAGAAAACGCGTAAGTATTGTGACTCCAACTAGGGCGCCGAATAAAATCGACCATTTTCTAGAAATAAATCCATTACTTTTTATGGCTGCCATCAATACAATACCCATTAAGTTTGCAGCCATGAAATCTAAACGAAAATCGAATGCAGATCCCTCCTTGTCAATTTTCCAAAAGCCCTTGAAGCAAAGCATAATTCCGATGCATACCCAAGCCACGTTGCTAGAAAATTTTGATTGTTTTATTGCGCTAAATGTAATAATCTGCCACAAAGCAAAGAATATGAAATTAACAAATAAAGCCGCCTCTCTACTTGCTCCAACAATTATAAAAATGATCAGCGCAAAGAAGTCATTTAACACTCCTTGTGCAGAAGGATTAGTTAAAGTCTGCCAGAGGCCTTCTATTGGACCTTCTTTTTTTAAATATTCAAATCCTAGGTATGCCTCACTAAGGTACTGTATTTGATCATTAAATCTTGGATATATGTTCGCAACATCTTTACTGATGGATATAAAAATTATTCCTTCAATAATAATTAGGATTAATAATAAAGAATAAGTTCGTAATATTATAAGGGCATTTGCTTTACACATGTTTAATATTAATAATACTTGCTGCATAAAACTATTTACTTCGAATCTAATATTCAACTGTGAAGTATTTCTTGATACGATGACAATCAATTAATCCCAATGCATGCCTTCTCTTATTTCTGTTGCAAATACACTAAGTCAGCAATTTCGTTGTTCGGAGCATAGCCGGATACGATTTCTTGCATTATTGATCTTATTAAATTGTTATTTTTTAAAGATACGGCCGTATCAAGCGTATTTAGGTGGGATTTCAATCTGTCCCAAGGCATGAATTCTTCATAGACTTTGAATATCCTAATGTGAGCTGTGGGCATTGGCTTGCCAACAATCATAAGTTCTTCGTATAGTTTTTCACCTACTCGCAGGCCAATTATTTCTATCTCTATATCTCCTAGGGGATTTTCCTCGTTCTTTAATGTCATGCCTGAGAGCTCAATCATATTGCGAGCTAGATCCATAATTTTTACTGGCTGGCCCATTTCGAGTATGAACACATCTCCACCTTCCGCCATTGCCCCAGCTTGGATTACTAGTTGGACAGCCTCTGGAATAGTCATTATGTAGCGGGTAATGTCTGGATGTGTCAGTGTGATGGGGCCCCCGTCAAGTATTTGCTGTCGGAACCTTGGCACCACTGAACCTGACGAGTCAAGAACGTTACCGAAGCGCACGATACTAAACTTGGTGTCTTTATAGACGTCGCCTGAGGCTTGCAAGATCATTTCTGCTAAACGCTTGCTTGCTCCCATGATGTTAGTTGGACGTACGGCTTTATCTGTGCTTATCAAGACGAAATCCGCGACTCCATTTTCCGCCGACACTTCGGCTACACATAAAGTGCCAAAAGCATTGTTTTTGATACCTTCTGATGGGTTTTGCTCTACTAGGGGGACATGCTTGTAGGCGGCGACATGATAGACGGTGTCCGGATGCCAGGCAGCCATAATCTCATGCATGCGTTCTTTATCTTGCACCGAAGCAATCAAGGGAAATAGTATGTTTTGGTGGTTATAAACAATCCCTTTTATTTCTTGGTAGATTTCATAGAGAGCGAACTCGCTCTGCTCGACTAGCAACAGTTTTGTTGGCCCTAAGTAAATAATCTGTCTGCAAAGCTCGCTACCTATCGAACCACCAGCACCTGTCACTAGAACTATCTTATTGCGAATATTTTTCTCTAGCAAACTTTGTATGGCCATAACTGGATCTCGTCCAAGCAAATCGTCAACGTCTAAATCGTGTAAATTTGAAAAATTGACTTGTTTTTTTGAGAGAAGTGTTAAATTTGGCAAGGTACGCACGCTAACATTAGCAGTGCGGATTTTGTTGATAATCTCGTTGCGCCTTTTACGCTGGAGACTGGGCATAGCAAGTAAAACGTGCTTGATACTCAAGGTCGAAACAAGATCAACTAAATCGCTTGCACTATATATAGTTAAACCATTCAACGAACGGCCTATCAGTCGATCATCGTCATCAAGAAAACCTACAACCTGCATTTCTTGAGCATTAGATATGGCGGCCACTAATTGACGCCCGGTTTGACCTGCGCCATAAACAAGTACTTTTTGTCGCTTGGACTTTCTCAAAAGAATAAGGTAGTGGTCACCTAACACTATACGGACTAAGCCACGTGATGCACCAATTAACATCAAAAGCAGAACGGGTTGAATAATCCCTATAGTACGAGGCACTCCACTCATACCTAAGAAGGTAAATATGAATGAATATAGGATTCCGTAAAGGCCCACTGACCAGGACACAACCATCAATGCCTGCCCACCATTAAAACGAAAAATGGCGCGGTACATACCCATTAATATGAATATAGGTAATGCAATCACAACGGATATCACGGATGCCCAAACAACTCCTTTTTCTAATTCATTTTGCCCTGTGAACCTGATGAACTCACCCAGGCGCAAGTAGTACGACAGCCATACGGTAATTACGCATACGCTAATGTCAACGACAAGCGCTAAGATGCGCTTCGCCATTCTTGGTAATGCAAGTATCTGAGTGGTAATTTTAAAAGTACGCTTTTTCAAAGTTGCGCCCGCCTAATTCGACCACTACAACTTGCACTAAAAATCGACTTAAAGATATAGAAAAAGTACTTTCGTACACACAACCCCCTCAACATACATGCGTCTACTTTCGCAAGGAGTCGAGGGGTGGCCATATTAATTCCATTTATCTGTGCCAAACCGGTAATACCAGGTCGAGTAGAAAAGACGCCCCTACAGCTTCGCTCTTTAATCAATTCGGTCTGATTGAACAGACAAGGGCGAGGGCCCACGAGACTCATCTCGCCCTTCAAAACATTCCACAACTGTAGCAACTCGTCTAATTTAGCATGGCGAATGAATTTCCCCCACGCTGTTATCTTGATTGGATCGACCAAATGCGACGCTACATGATCCGTATTAATCTGCATAGAGCGAAACTTTACCAATGTGATAGGTTTACGATCCATTCCAACCCGTGTTTGGAGAAGCAACGGCACGCCGGTATCAAAATATCCTACTATGAAGAGAAGGAGGAGTAATGGCGACAATATCATCAAACCAAAAGTAGAAAGAATGACATCTATCGCGCGTATCATAGATCTGATCCTGAAATTGAAAGCATTTCCCGCAAGCCTTCCTTCAGGCTAATACGAGTGCGCCACCCTAACTCCTGTTCTATTCGCAAAGAGGAATAGCACTCCGAATTAATTAAGCGGTTAATAACCCCCTCTATACGACCGTTCATGCGCCCCGCTGCGCGCATCCAACTAACAGGCACCCTAAAAAATGGATCTGATGTGATGCCAAGGACTTCACGGATCGTCCCATAGATTTCATAGCCGGAATAAGCACGCGAATCTGCAACAATATAAGTTCTTCCGCTAGCTTCTGGCCGCTTGGCAGCCAACCGCATCAACTCCACCACATCTTGCACATGAACCAAAGACCGTCTGTTATCAGTTTGCGGCAATGGTGGAAACCAGCCGGAGCGAATCGCGCTCGCCATGCGATTAAGATTTCCTTGTCCACTAAAACCATAGACCATCGCCAGTCTCAGGTTAACCACATGCATTCCATATTTCGCACCAACTTCTAGCACTACATCCTCGGCTGCCCGTTTAGCACGGCCATATGGTGTCTGGGGTTCTCCGGGCCAGTCTTCGTCGACACAATCCTCACCAGGTTCGGCCATAGCTTTTACGCTGGAAAGAAACACAAAGCGCTTGACACCGGCTTTACCAGCCGCACAGATCAAGTTCCGCGTGCCTTCAAAATTAATTTTGTAATTTAAATTTGCACTAGATGACGAAAATCCATGCGCGTAGCCTGCGCAATGAAAAATGGTTCCAATACCCTTGCAAGCCAAATCAAGTGAAGAAGAATCGAGGAGGTCCCCGTTAACGGCATTAGATAGTTTTGTCAATTTACTGTGTATCAGACCGCGATCACCGGGCTGAATCAAACGTCCTCCAATGAAGCCGCTGGCACCAGTAATCAGTGAAATCACGGTGACCCCACGTCACTGGTGCACGCATCAGGCTTTCTTGGAGGCACTCGTGATCGGCTTTTATCTTCGAAGCGCCAATCAGTGATCAAGTCTTTATATAAATCAACATAGGAATTAACCATCTGACCGGCTGTGAAAAATTGTTCAAACCTTTCACCAGCGCTTCTTCCCATCTCTTTAGCTCGCTCCGGGTTATCCCATAAGCACTTCATCGCTTGTCTTAATGCTATAGGATCACTGGGAGGGACAACTAGTCCTGTTGTATCGGCGATGTTGATAAACGTTGTCCCTGTTCCGATCTCGCTAGAGATCATCGGCTTTCCATACATCGCTCCTTCCAGCAAAGAAATCCCAAAAGCCTCTGAACGCAGGTGAGAAGGGAAGAGAACGCAGTAGCACAGGTTCATTAACGCTACTTTATCTTCGTCAGGCACAAGGCCTAAAAAATGGATATTATGAAGTTGTAATTGTGTAGCTTGGGCTTTTAACTCTTTCTCAACCGGGCCCGCTCCAACAATTACAATGGGATAGTCACACCCTACAGCGGCTTCCAACAAAATGTGTAGGCCCTTGTAGTAACGAATAACTCCAACAAACAAAAAAAATTTAAGGCCCAGTCTTTGACGCCAAAATGACAACCTCTCAAGTGATGGGTTTGGGTAAAGTGACTTATCCAATCCAATTGGAATCACGATTACTTTGGTATTGTATTTTTCTAAAACGTCGCTGGTGGCAAAGTAATTAGGGGATGTGGCCACTATGCGACTCATATCGGCCAGAAACATTGACTTAAGCGGGTTATATATCTTGAGTAGTTGCTTCTGACGAATGATGTCCGAATGATAGGTCAATACCGTTGGCTTCTTGACTCTGGAAGCAAAGTGCACCAGATCAGCAAAAGGCCAGGGGAAATGGTAATGAATTACGTCTGCTTTTTTTGACAACTGCACAAAACGTAAAAAGGCCGCAACTGAAAATCCAGTAGATGCAAACTCCATGTCAAGTTTAGCCTGATGGACCAAGTAGCCATCCATTTGTATTATGCGGGGCACTCCCTTTGGCGAAAGAGACAACACATCAGTCTCCACTCCAAACTTATTGG
>Ga0214919_10013064_pt1 | contig 10107 bp, 10 predicted proteins | sample LL1503_MetaG_FD_177994 | JGI IMG/M metagenome (GOLD analysis project Ga0214919, IMG submission 177994) | Freshwater microbial communities from Lake Lanier, Atlanta, Georgia, United States - LL-1503 | ecosystem: Environmental > Aquatic > Freshwater > Lake | place: USA: Georgia | collected... | reverse complement strand
CACCTGCTTCATCATAGGGTACTTCCGGATTTAATCTACCACGTAAAAACTGACTCCAATCTACTGTAAATTGTAATAGTCTTGGTGCACCAGACATTATACTATATGTACTTAAAAATAAATTCTGTATGTTTCTATATGAGCAAAGAGGATGATATTATTTTTGTCAATAATGAACCTTGCTTTCATCCTTATCATACAAAAAACAAATGGATTAGTTTGAGCAAAGTTCAAACTATTCTAACCAAATATGGTGTCTCTCTTCCTGTAAAACAATTTGAACTGTACCAACAGGCCTTTGTACATCGCTCCTACTGTAAACGCGCCGATGTAAAAACGGCACCCTGTCCTCCTGGATGTATTGATTTACAAGAAAAATCCAATGAACGGCTAGAATTTCTTGGTGATGGTGTCGTAGAATGCGTCACTAAATATTATTTGTATCGTCGTTTTTACAGAGAACAAGAAGGATTCATGACGGAAAAAAAAATTGCCCTCGTAAAAAATGAAGCCATTGGTAAATTAGCGTATGACATGGGTCTACATGAATGGTACATTCTTTCCAATCATGCAGAAGAAAAGAAAATGAGAACAAATTTAAAAAAATTAGGATGTTTGTTTGAAGCCTTTATTGGTGCTCTTTTTTTAGACCTTGGATTTGACTCCGCCAAGGTCTTTTTAGAAACCGTTTATGAAAAACATATTGATTGGGCTGAACTCATTTTATGTGATGATAATTATAAAAATATATTACAAGTCAAAGTACAAAAGGAATTCAAGATTACACCGGATTATTTAGAAATTAGTTCCTTGGATGTGTATCACATGGGCGTTTACTTATGTATCGGGCAACCCATTTGGAAAACGAGTATCAAACAAGCCTTACCCTTTGAACAATTTGGTTCGTTTGAAGCCATACAAGAGTATATGAAACGAAATACGTCCGTGCTCATCTTTTTAGGAGAAGGAAGACATAAAATTAAAAAGAAGGCGGAACAATTGGCCTGTGAACATGCCCTACAAAAAATATAATGCACGATTTATAGTAGAAGAAGGTTTAAATAGAATATTGTAGTTCATCCTATGTCCGCTACCATAGTAACTGCTTTTTTTGATATACAACGTGATTCCAAAGGAGATGGACGCACCATCGAAGAGTACTTACAATGGATTGAAAAAACATTACAATTAAATTGTAACTTATTTGTAGTCACGGAATCAAAATTTGTTCCCTTTATGAAACAACGAAAACTTCCCATGTACATTAAGGAAGATACCTTGGAAAATGCCTCATACTATAAATATTTACCACAAATCAAATCCATTTTAGAAAGCGACGACTACAAAAAGAAAATGGCTTATCCAAATCGTGTAGAATGTGTACTACCTGAATACAACATCATTCAATATAGTAAATTTGGATGGTTAGAAGAAGCGATACGATTGAATCCCTTTCATACGTCCTACTTTTTTTGGATGGATGCTGGCATTTCGCGTTTTTTTGAAGACATGAACCTTAACCTCCCTTATCCAAGACACCTTTCTACCAATCAATTTATCATTCAACCAAGAGAAGATTTATTCACTTATACAATCGATGATACTTTTTTATGGAAAGCAGATAATTTATTCAAAGGCGGTATGTTTGGTGGTAACCTGACGATACTTCCCGTCATACGTGAAAAAGTAGAAGAAGAATTTAAACTCATGTTATCTCAAGGTATTGTAAACAATGAACAATTAGCCATTGCTCTCGTATGGAAAAAATATCCAGACTTGTTTCAGCTCGTTTCTACGAACCAGACTCCATGCGACGTTTTATCGTATCTATCCAATAATCCATAGTACATTTTTCATAATGAAATGTTTTTTTAGAAAAAGCTTCATACGTTTCGTGTAATTGTGCTTCTGTAATATCATAATGGTCTACAAATAAAATCGGCAAATCTTCAAATGCATGATGCCCATGATATTTTTTTACAATGGGAATACAGCCCAGTACAATACAATCCCACATGCGATACGTATCAATGCCACACCCTCTTGGACAAATCATAAATTTACTTTTTGAAATGTCTTCATAAAATGCATCGATGGATAAATTTGATTTCTGTACCATAAATGGCTTTACGGGTATCTCTTTACGTGGATTCCCAAACCATCGGTCACAAGGTATACCCATATTCATGTAGCAAAGGATAGTTTTCTCCCTTTTTAAATGAAAATGGTGAAATTGGTGATAAATGCCCAGAGGGATACACGTAATATTGGGGTGATGTAGTGAGGAAGAATAGGTAACTACGTGTATATTATTTTTTTCTAGAATATCAATGACTTCCATGTTTATCATGTCATAGTAATCAATAGGTAAAATATCTTTGCAAAAATATTTATCGTAACGATATGGTTTTTTAGGAGGCGGAAAATCCATGTCTGGATTGATAAGAAAAACCGTGGTATTCTTGAGTTGTCTTAATTGGTCGATGAATTGATTGGATTCAATGGAATCTTCCGTATACTCCAGGGTTTCTTTTACATACTCTTTCCATTTACGGAATTCCATACAATTCGTCTCATGGATACAAAAAGAAAATAACATACTAGTATGAATATTATAGAAAAATCAATTGAATTAAACCAATTGTCCAAGCCATGGCTTAATTCCATACCAGTACAATGTGGATATCCCGAATTAAAATTTGACTATAGCCATACACCTTATCAAAATAAACCCATTGAAAAAAATATTCATTTTATTTGGATTGGAAGTGCCGTCAAAGAAAAATATTTACATGCTGTATTTGAGTGTAAACGCATAAATCCAGAGTATACCGTCTTTTTTTGGGTAGATGACTTTACATCCGTTTCATCCAATGACATTGTAGTCAAACACATTCGTGATATTCAACCTATTTTACACTCATTGAATAAATTTAATAATTATGGATTCAAAGCCGATATTTTACGTTTACAAATCATTTATGAATATGGTGGAATTTATACAGATATCGATTCCGTATGGTTAAAACCATTGGATGAAGCATTTCACTATGAATTTGTAGCCTATCGTATCGATGAAGAATGTAAAGACATTGGAAATCCTTTTTTTGGATTTTCAAAAGGGTCCATCATTCTACAAGATGTACTGTCTAATTTAGATAAATCAATTGATTGTATTCTAGCCGTAAACGATTACGAAACAATACGTAATCATATACCAGTCATGACAGGTGGTGGTTTATTGAGTAAAGTCATTATAGAAAATCAATATGATTCCTTGCATTATATTCATCAAAAATGGTGTGTCATTGGTGGACCTCATGAAAATTTATATAGTGATTATTCCAAAACAGGAAAAAGTTATTGTTATCAAACCTTTGACAATAATTGGTCCGTGTAATGAATTACTGGTTGGTACGTCATTCTTTTTGCATATTCATTGAATAACAATTGTATATAGTGATATATCGTTTTCTTTTTCCATAAAAATGTTTTGAAAAAAATTTCTGCTTGCATTGCTATTTTTTCTGCTTCTTCTTCATGTTCTACATAATAGTTTAATCGTTCATCTAATTCTTCCGGTGTACGTGTATATACATAATGTTCTCCCTGTTTGAAGATACTGGGATGTTGCCAAAATTCTCTATACAGTACAGCAGATGAATAAAAAACAACAGAATTACACAACCCATATTTCAATGCGGAACTATATGCATCACCATGACGTCCATTCAAATGTAAATAATATTTATATTGATTTCTATCCTTTCTAGATAAAAAAGTAGTATGATTGTCGCTTTCAATATCATAATGTTCACAATCGTATAAAGAATCTTTTCTTACATAGCGTACTCTTTCTCTACGTGTATGGGCACTCATGTCACCTTTATAAATAAGCTTTGGTATTTTTGTAGAAAAACAAGAATCTACAAGTTCATTACATAACAATTCATGGTCTGTAATTTTAAATTGTGGAAACGTTGAAAACGTAAAATCGGGACACAAAATACAATTGTATTTATCTAATACAGATGTACATACAATCAATGGCATTATTTTGTCTTTTGTAATCTTGTGAATATTCGATTCATTGATGGCATCATCATAAAAAAGTACAAATTCACAATTTGATATAGTATGTACGTCCAAGGTTTCTAAAAATAATTGTTTCATGGTATGTAACCTTCCATTGTGATGCATTTCTCCACAATGGTAAAGTTGATTGTTTATGATTTTAAATCTAGCACAATATAATTTGGGGTCATGCGGCGACCAACAACACCCTTTTAAAAAATCAATATCTTCTCGTGTAATGTGTGGAAACGATTTTAAATAATCCATAATTATCATTTCAAACATAAATAAAAGTTCTTTTTTTAATTTATGAATTGAAACGGTATTTAGATAATAGTAAGGACCCCGATGCTTCATCCGCTATAGTATAAGTGGTAATTTTACCAGAATGGGATACCGATTCAGGTTGCGAGATACGAAATACAAGAATACGAAAATCCGTGGTCCATTTTTGTATATAGTTTGAAAAATGTTCTAATTCTTTCTCATAGTCACCTACCTTTATCGTGTATACAAATATTTTTTTACGTCCATCTTTTAACGTATCTAGAAGTCGTTTACATCTTCTTGTATACGTTTCTTTTGTTTCTGGATTCGTTAAATTGTGATGTCTAAATACTGGAATACACGGTACGGATAAATTCTGTAAAATAGTTTCGTGTTGTAAATAAGGTTCATAAAAACGATTACTAGAAAGTGTTTCACTTGGATGTACTTGATTGACCTCGTACAAGTAGGAATTCGTATAAAGTAGCTCGTCGTTTAAAAACGTTTCAAACTTATCTTCTAAACAATGTTCAATCATGGATAAACTAGAATGGATATGGTCAAATGGATAGGATTGTTTTCGTACAGAAGCATTCCTCATCATCGCCGTAGAGGAACAATATGGTCCTATCGATATAAATACCTCTTGGCTTACTAACTGGTTTAATTCTTCCGGAATGGGTACACCATACCATACTTTATATTGATGCTGTACCGTAATACTTTCATTTTTATAGTCACAATCTGCATGACCTTCATATGGACCCACAGTACCTCCATTCAAGACAATAATAAGAGACCAAAAGAAATCTTGTCCTACATTCGCCGTAAGATGATATGTTTTCCAATTCACTAAAATATCTTGTATAATGGGTTTATTTTTAAAATAAGTAAGCAGTCGCTCTTTATGAAAGACCGAGCCACCATGACCAGACCATCGATATATCCCTGGCATGTCTATTTTCCAAATATCATTGAATACATTTGGACAATACCCATTTAAATCGTATCGAAACGTATCGTGTATTACTCCATTGACACTTACGTCATCTTCTAACCACATAAAGTACTCTTCTGGAATCAAGGGTAAAACCTTTTCCATACGTTCGATTAATTTACAACTTTCCGTAATGTAATCGTCCTCTAATTTTAATGTAAGTAGAATTTGTTCAGGTGCATGTATGTAAATGCATCCAAAGTGTTTTGCCATTTCTGTATAATCGTACCCATTATCTGATAACAGTACAATCGTAGCGTGTGGATAATGAGTACGAAACGATTGTAAACATTGATACGTAGCATAAGGGTTTTTATAGCATTGTAAATAAGCACCGAGGCTCATACCTAAGTTAACGTAAAAAATCTTGTAAATAAAACCAATCATCTTTACATGGACCCGGTCGAATCAATTGAAACAACGATGGATGTAACAAGTATACGGAATTCAATATACTTTGGTCTTTTCCTATAAAACGGTTCACGGAAATAAAATGCTCTACCATCTCGTAGTATAAATCATGGTATTTCAAAAGTACTTCACGACCACCTCCAAAAATAGTTGCCCCAATACGATTGGTAGTTAAAAAAGAAGGTAACGTTTCTTTCGTACACTGTAATTCTTCTTCTGTAAAGGGCGTAACATTCAAGGCCAATACTTTAGAAGGGTCAAGTGATGCAATACGTTGCGGATTTGGCCAATCTACGGTACATGGTTCACGAAAACATCCAATGTCTACCCATAAAAAATAATCCGTTTGAAATGGATTCATGGTAATCGCTTGTTTTACAAAGTGGGCCTTTTCTGCCCATACTAGATATAATTCTGGCGTATGGTACGTTTCATGGTCCATTTCATGATTTGCACGGTACGTATCCATGTATCGGTAACTGTGAAACTGTTCCAATGTAGTTAGAATGATTCTGGTTTGGTATGGACGTTGAGCATGTATCATGGGATACGACTCTTTGTCACAAAAAATAACCATGGGTGTTTGTTTTTCCAGCATATATTTCATCCATTCCATATAGTGTTCGATGGGATGTTTTGATTTCATTTGAAAATAACACGTTACAATAGTACACATATTATGTTTTATCTTTCTATTTTTAATATTATAAACAATATGAAATTTATTCTTGTAGGACCGGGATGTTCCCCCATTCCACCCAATGGATGGGGTGCTATAGAAAGTATCGTATGGGATTATTACTTGGAATTAACTGCACAAGGCCATGAAGTAGTGATTGTCAATCAGTATATGGATGATGACATTATTCGTGAATGCAATCGTCACGATGGCATTGTACATATTATGTATGATGACCATATTACGATTGTACCAAAATTACGTTCCAAAAAAATTTTATACACGTCTCATTACGCTTACATTACACATCCCTTGTTTGAAACCATTACGCCCTACTACAAAACTATTTTTCAAAAAGTAATAGAATATCAATCCTACCTTACGCTTTATGTACTGAGTAAAGAAATTCAAGAAGTCTATCAAAAGTATGGCTTTACTGGAAAATCCGTCGTACTAAGAAATGGCGCGCGCACCTTTCATACAACGGACCAACCATCCAAAGGACATCGTAGCATTTATGTTGGAAAAATAGAAATGCGTAAACGTCAATATAAATATCAATCGATTACCTGTATTGATTTTGTAGGAAATTATCACGATTCACCTTTACAATCTACTAATTATGTAGGTGAATGGAATAAACAAACCTTATATCAAAATCTTACCGAATATGGTAATCTTATTTTGTTAAGTGATGCAGAAGCAGACCCCTTGGTGATTAAAGAAGCATTGATGGCGGGTCTCGGTATCGTTATTTCTCAATGTTCTACTGCAAACTTGGACTTAACCAAAGAATTTATTACCGTGATTCCTAACGACCGATTAGAGGATATCGCATTTGTTCAAGCAGCGATTGAAACCAATAGAGCATTTAGTTTAAAAAATAGACAAGCTATCCTAGCGTATGCAAAACACTTTTCATGGAATACCATTGTAAAAGAATACGTGTCTTCCTTAGCAAAAATAGTTCTCGTTGGACCAGGTATCATGTCCATCCCACCACCTGGATGGGGTGCAGTAGAAATATTATTGTGGGATTATTATCAAGAATTAAAACGACAAGGCCATGACGTTATCCTTGTAAATAAAGTAAGAAATAGTCCTGCAGACCAAATGCCGGATACCTTGTATAGTCGTGCACTTATCGATGAAATCAATGCACACCAAGCTGACCTTGTACACATTCATTATGATTGTTTACATTATATCATTCCTTTTTTAAAGTCACGTGTCTACATTACCAGTCATTACCCCTACATTGGAAATACAGAACAATATGGTGCATATAATGCTATTTTTCATGCAATGTGTAAAAATGAAACCCATTCCATATGTGCCATTTCAAAAAAAGACTATGAAGTATTCAAAGCATTTGCTCTTCATCCTGAAAAAGTGTTTTATACGCCGAATGGTTCTTCTCCCATTCCACCGTTAACCCGTCCCGGTATCTATGCAGAGAAAAGTATTTATATAGCGAAAGTTGAACCTAGAAAAAAACAGCATGTGTACTGTTGTCTTCCCAACCTTGATTTTTACGGTAAGTGTGACGATTCGTTTCGTTCCTGTCCTTCTTACAAAGGTGAAAAAGACCACGATGAATTGTTACTCTTATTACGTGAATATGGTAGTTTAGTACTGTTAAGTGACGGTGAATCAGACCCCTTGGTGATTAAAGAAGCATTGATGGCAGGAATTCCCGTGGTTACCAACATACACAGTGGAATGACAGAAATGCCTTTTATCGATATTATTCCAGAAGATAAACTCATGGATATGAGTTACATACAATGTGTGATTGAAAAAAGTAGACAAAAAGATAGAACTGGTATAAGAGAGTATGCATCCCAATTTGAATGGAAAAAAGTAGTAAAAGAATATCTAGCGAATATAGTATGAAGACGCGTAAGCAAAAACAAGTCTTTACCATTGCCTTTTTACGTATCTTAGACGTGATTAAATTATTTCACTGGAATACCAAAGATTATTCCAAGCACAAGGCAACCGATGAACTTCACGGTACCTTAAGTAAATTAATCGATTCTTATGTAGAGAAATACTTTGGTGAAAAGGAAAGGGTCGTCGTACATGAAACCGTGCGTTATGATACGCTTACCGATGACGCCTTTCTTAAAGAAATCAAACGTTTTGAAGAGTATTTAACAAGGCTATCGTGCCCTACGCCTGGTCTTACGAACATTCGCGACGAGATGCTTGGTGAAGTGTCCCAATTTCTGTACTTGTGGACGCTTCGGTAAACCACCTGTTTTGCCTGGTTTTAACCTTTTTGTTTTTGTGTTTGTGTTTGTGTTTGTTTCTTTGTAAGCTTCATTACGAAGACTTCGTATTTCTCTAGGTGTAGCTCCGCATACACCGCCACAACTATAATCTATTATCAATGGATTTTTTGCACCATGTTCATAAAGATATTTCAATAGTTTAGATCTAGATAAAGGTGTTTCTAAATAAGAAACTATATTTCCAGGTGGTAATGAAGGACGAATACTATATACAATATTTATTTTATCGGAATACATTTCTTCTGGTACATAAAATCTTTCAATTATTCTTTTCGTTGTAACTATTTCCCAACCAAGTCTTCTTTTATATTCATTACACTCATAGTCGCTAAATTCTGATAATAATTTATCATGAATCTTTAATTTTAAATGAAGTTTTTTTCTAGCTTTTAAATGTTGTTGACAATGTTCTGCAAGACTTTTTGTAGGTCCAAATTCTTTCAACCATTGAACTATATTATATTCATCAATTAGAAATTCCCCTAAAGAACTGATAGAATATACACCACATGGACTACTGTCTAAAAAAGTTACATTTTTATCTTCTGGTATGTCTATAATAGAAGGGTGTAATACGCCATGTTCTTCTGCTACATAGGTAGAACTATGTAAACGTAACATTACAATCACATCATAGGTGTCTGGGTCTGCCTCTGGCGGCGGCGGTGGCGGCGGTGGCGGCGGTGGCGGTCTCCATAACCATGAAAACCATGGCATATTATATACGTCTTTTTGTTTTACCACCTAAAATATGATTTTTTTTTCTAGTCCAAAATTCTTTCGCTTTTTCATTTTTAAAATCTAAACATCCAATGTCAATGAACAAGAGACGTTTTGCTCCATGTTTATAAGCACGTCTTATCATTTCTGTTTTTGTAAGTGTTGTTTTCCCACGTTCTTCCGGCGTCAATAAAGAATGAACACCACTTGCATTCTGTAATTGTACACTACCCATGGGTCTTACCTTTCCTTTTACCGTTTCAAAAAAATCCCAATCACGTTCATAGTACTCTTCTGTACTGTCACTCAATTGAACGCTTGATTTTAAAAATACATCCACATCTGCATGTTTTTCAATATGTTTTTTCACCAAGGGGTCTTCACGTAGCAACGTATTCAATAAAATGGCTACATCCATGGGCGTCATGTTCGGCTGAATGTCTTTCTTTACTTTTTTCATCGCCAAGTCACTTGCAAAACAAAACCCGCCTACGGCTGAACCAAGTATAGTGACGACAGATATGTCTCCAATCGCACTATACTTTTTCAATACACCTACATCTATGTCTGAATGCCCATCCACATAAAGAATACTATCCCATACAAAATCATCATGTGCATCTTTCTGTAAATCAAGTACACCTGTATCTACGGAAGCAGGC
>Ga0214919_10013063_pt1 | contig 10107 bp, 11 predicted proteins | sample LL1503_MetaG_FD_177994 | JGI IMG/M metagenome (GOLD analysis project Ga0214919, IMG submission 177994) | Freshwater microbial communities from Lake Lanier, Atlanta, Georgia, United States - LL-1503 | ecosystem: Environmental > Aquatic > Freshwater > Lake | place: USA: Georgia | collected... | reverse complement strand
TCTAAAAAGATTTTATAATTACATGTAATGAACTTTCTAATATTTCCACCCCAATTATTTTATGATAAATTACACTTGAAAGAATTGAATTCGATGGATACTATATATTTGATTGAAGAACCAAGATATTTTACAGATTTTAAATTTCATAAATTAAAATTAGCTTATCACCGTGCTAGTATGAAGAAATATTATGATATGTTGAAAAAGAAAAAGCTTAATGTTAAATATATAGAATATTCACATGTTACAAATACATTTTATAAATCGTTAGGAAATGTAAGTATGATACGTTTACCAGATTTTAATTTGGAAAATAAATTAATCAAAATTTTTAAGAATATGATAACCATAAAAGATAATCTTAATTTTCTAATAAAATTAGACGAATTAGATACAATTAAAAAACTGATATATAAGAATACTAAATATTCTCACGATGAATTCTATAAATATCAACGTCGGAAATTAGATATAATGATAACAAAGGATAAACCAGAAGGAGGTAAATGGTCGTATGATAGTATGAATCGTCTCCCATTACCAAAAAATCATATTGCACCAAAAATAAAACCAGCGACTAAATCAAAATATATAAAAGAGGCTATATCATATGTTGAAAAACATTTTCCAGATAATTATGGGGAATTAACTAATTTTATTTATCCAATTGATAGTAAGAGTTCTATTAAATGGTTACACCAATTTTTAGAAGAAAGATTAAAAAACTTTGGTAAATATGAGGATGCGGTAGATAGCGATCAACCTTTTTTATATCATTCAGTACTAAGTCCAATGATGAATATTGGTATTCTTACTGATACAATGGTTGTTGATATATCGTATAAATATTACAAGAAACATTCCATACCAATTGAGTCGTTTGAAGGATTTATAAGACAAGTAATTGGATGGCGTAATTATGTCTATACAATTTATTTATTAGACGGTGAGAAAATGAGACTATCTAATCAATTAAAACATAAAAACAATTTACCTTATAAAAAATTCTGGGAAGGAACAACAAACATAATTCCTATTGATGATATAATAAAGAAAATAAATAAATATGCCTATGCTCATCATATTGAAAGATTAATGTATCTTGGTAATTTTATGTTATTATGTATGATAGAACCAAATGAAATATATAAGATATTTATGGAATGGACTATAGATTCATATGATTGGGTGATGGTTCCTAATGTATATGGGATGAGTCAATATGCTTCTCCTATTATGATGACAAGACCATATTTTTCTTCATCTAATTATATCACTAAAATGAGTAACTATAAGAGGGATGATGTATGGGATAGTCTTTATTATAATTTTATTAATATGCATTATGATATGTTGAAGAAAAATTATGCAACCGCACAACAAGTTAAACATTGGGATAATAAGACAAAAAAGGAACGAGAAGAAACTTTACATAAAGCTAAAGAATATTTGAATGATTTATTATCTAAAAAATAAATTATATTAGTAATATAATGACAGCATTACAATATATTAGTGATATTCATTTGGAATTTCTTCACATTGAAGAGGTTAAAAGTCGAGCACGTAAAATAATCCCAACAGCTCCTATCATAGTATTAGCGGGAGACATTGGTAATCCATTTGGTAAAAATAATCATTATGAACTTTTTATTGAGGAGATGAGTAAAAAATTCGAAAAGGTATTTCTTATCAGTGGTAACCACGAATATTATTATAATGATATTGATATGGTTGAAGAAAAGATTAAAATGATAGTAAATAAATATATCAATGTAAGTTATTTACAAAATTCATATGAAGATTATAATGGGATACGATGGATTGGTTCTACATTATGGTCTCAACTTGATAATCCTACGACATTTATTAATGATGTGAAAACAATACATCATATGACTGTAGATAAATATAATACCTTACATAATATGGCAGTTGAAAGTATACACGAAATAATTAAAGCTACCGAATTACAATGTATAGTGATTACTCATCATATGCCAAGTTATAATCTTATTAGTAAGGAGTATTATGATGATAATTATAATATGTGGTTTGCAAGTCATTTGGACCATATGATAGAAGAATATAAGGATAAATTATTAGGATGGTTTTATGGTCACACTCATAAGGTTAATAATAGTATGATAAATGGAGTTATGACACTATGCAATCCAGTTGGGTATAAAGGTGAAAATTATAATATTAATTATAATATGCATATTATTTTGAAAAAAAATATATAGAATAATTATAATGAGTATTGGAATGTTAGTGCTAATATTACTAATAATAATATGGACGATATATATTATAAAATGCACAAATTATAGATTTTATAATATTGGGAAATTAGATAAGATGTGGAGATATGATAAAAATGCGAAAGTACGAGATGTTATTATAATAGAATGATTTTATTACGTAAAATTAGGTGGGAAATCTAACATATTTGTACATTGATATAAAAGACCATTTGATTTTTTACTACCATATGTTTGTGTCGTATTATCACTCAATACATTCATATAATCTAAATATTTGATAGATAGTTTTGGAATTTTTTTCATAATATCAAAATTTGGACTATGATAATATATATTAGTAATTTTGAAATCAAAGTATTTAACTAGAATAAAAGTAATATCACTCATATGTGTTAAACCGGTGTATAGAATTGTATTACTTATATAATTCTTATCTAAAAATCTTCTTATGAAATATAAATCTGTTAATAAACAAAAAAAGTTAATATTTGTTTTGAATAAATATCCAGTATCTCGATTTAATGAGTCGGTTGATTTCTTATCAACCGAATAGTCGCATCTATATATAATATCTTTTATAAATTCAATAATATGCTTAAGATTATCTAATACCAATATTTGATATATATGATTCATTATTTTTTTAATATTCTCGTCTGAATAGATGTGTAATACCTTATTCATATATTTATTTTTACTTATTTTCTTAGGGTCTTCTAAAAAGTTTTGTAATTTTTTATAATAATCTAACAAGTCCTCAAAATCTTTCTTCATATCACGATGAAGTGTAACTTTATTTATATATTTTTCATCAAAAAAATGTATTTTCTCAAATAACATAATAGTATTTCTAATATCCATAAAATGTAATCTAAAATTCTTATAATTTGGATTTACTTTAACAGTTTTATCTTCTTTTTTTAATTTTGATGAAAATAATTTTCTAAAATTTCTAATATAAATATCTCGATAGGGATTCATAGCATTTATATTATTAAAATTTACATCATGTGTTTCAAGAAATATATCAAATTGTTTTCTTTTCTCTGTTTTCATAAATTGAAATATTAATTTATCAAAATCAATAGATTCATAATCATCTGAAAATCCACATTCTGTTTGTTGATTTAATGGAACGTGATAATCACCAAATATGTAAAGAACTTTATCCCCTTTTTCTAATCTTATAATATTATTAGGTCCATTTATATGATATTTTTTAGTAAAATTCATTATAACTATATAGATAAAAATTATTTATATTATAAATATATCTCTTAAAGATTTAGAATTAACATAACAATACATATTGTAATGCTATATATGTAATGCTATTTTTTTAGCTAACAAATTAAATTATGGATATAATTTAATTATGATATGATAGGATAGTTCTATCAATATATTGTTGTGTATTACATAGTTTTTCAAAAGAATAAATACAAGGTGAATTTAACTTATCATAATGATGTTTTGTTAATATATCTTCATATTGTTCAAATTGATTTATTACTATTTTATGAATCATATTATTAGTAGCAATATTATTTAATACTACTATTAAATATTCAAATAAATATGATTCACAATCTATTTCATTTATATCAATAGTACGATAACCTCCTATCATTATATTGACATAAAATGTTACTTGACCTATTATAATTCTATCTTTTTCTAATTTTATCATATATTCAAAAAAATTCTTTTTATATAAATAGAATATCATATTATTTTCCATCATATCACCTTCTATAGTTTCTAATGGAAAGAATAAGATTCCTGACATAACATATATATCAATAATATCAGATAAAGTGCCATAAAATATATTTGAATTAGGAGGTGTTTCAATGTAAATATATTCAATACCTTCGTCTTTAGCAATATTATATAATTCATTAATTAAAGCACGCCCAATTGGTTTTACATCTCCTTCATCTGATTCAATCATATTAATAATATAACTATAATTATATATAGCTTCTCTATAGAACATAATACCATCAATATTGTTAGTATTATATGCTATTAAACAATATTGACTATTTTCATTTTTCATAATATTTGATAAATTACGTATTTGTAATGGTTGTTTATAACTTAATCTACAATTTTTTATTTTATCTAATAATTCATTTCGTTTACTAGAATAATAGCTAAACATATACAACTTAATATTTTTCATTACATTATACAACAAAATTTACTTTTAACTTGTTTTTCTAAATTCTTAATTCTATTATATAATTCAATATTTTCTGTCTCTATTATATTTAATGTATTCATAATATTCATAATCATAATATCAGCATCTGTATTTATATTAATAAGATTGATTATATGGGATTCTAATTCTTGGATTTTATTTAGTAGTGTGTTATTGATTGCTTCTAATGTTTGATTAGATATGCAAAGTCTACTTTCTATTAGTTTATTTTTACGATGTAATTTTTGTATTTTTTTACATTTATTTTTTAAACTTTTATTTCTTGCTTGGTGAGACTTCATATATACTATTATATATATATTAATATAAAACTGGGTGAAAAAATATAATATTATAAATTTAAAAAAATTGATCGCAGCAATTCATTTATTAATATCGCGTTGCTCAATTAATAAAAAAATTGATATATATATATATTTAATATTAGACTTATAATAATCTAATGTCATTCCTTCAAAATAATAAAGTTGTAAAATGTCCTTGGAACTCTGTTGTTATTCTTGCAGATAAATCTGGGTCAACAAATAATGCTCGTGGTAGAAGTAGAGGTAGATTTCAAGTTAATGCACATCGTTCAGATGCACATCGTTCTGATGCACATCGTTCAGATGCACATCGTTCAGATGAACCTCGATTAGATGAAATTGAAGATGAGACGACTAAAATTATTCATCTTGCAATTGATGATGCTCTATCAATTGTTCTTGGTATGCTCTCTGAAAAATATGATATGGCTGATGTTAAACTTAAACTAGCTCCTTTTTCAACATCTTGTAAAGTGAAAATTAATAAAGAACTTTCTTCAAATGAAGAACTTTATAATTTGAGTAAAGCATTGCATAGTGTTAAAGATATGAGTACACGACAATGGGTCCCTGGTGAACTATTTTCTGATGAAGATAGAAAATTTGGTTCAACTGATCTGACACTTGCTCTAAGAACTGTTTTCACTGATGATAATAATGATAATGATAAATCAGTATTATTTATTCTTGCTTCTGATGGAAGACCTGATAATTGTGAAACTACATTAGCAACATTTGATAATATTATTAGCAGGTTTAAGAATTTTGATATGTTTTCAATTGGTGCTGGTAGCATTACTGATTCTGCAAATGGTACTAATTCTAGAGTTAGTATGCGAGGAGATAACACAGTGCGTCAAACAAATGAACAATTACTATCAAGAATGCAAGGTAGTTCAGAATGTGACCAAGAATTCCTTTTAGCATTATCAGAGAAAGCACGTGTAGGTGGTTATGCTGGTGCATATAGAAGGTATGAAGGTCTTATTAGTGGTTTTAATAACTTTTTGAATAATATAAAAACATGGAAAGTTAAATTAGATAATGGTTATGCAGAACTTAATGCTAATGAACAAACACTTATGAATAATCTTAAATTAGAAAATAAGCCTAGTTTTGCTGTTACATATAGACAAGACATGGGATGGTATGTTTTGTTTTGTAATGGAAATGAATCATATCAACTTGCAGTAAATCCATTTGGTGATTATCCTGTAAATGTAAAAGGTACTATATGTGAACTTCAAAATTTTAATCCTACTCCAGGACATGAAAATGATTTTTACAAATTTGAAACCTTATTTGTTAGAGTGCTCCCAAAAACACATACACAAGTTAAGTTTGCTGTTTTAGAATCAGGAAATGAAAAATATTTTAGTCCTGATATTATTAATCATGGGACTGAATTTCGTGTAAGGAAATTAACTCAATTTTAATTTATTAAACACTATTGGTTTTAGTTGATATGAATGATAATTTTTTAGATTTAGGTTTAGGGGTATATCGGTTTACTAATCTTTCTGGGAAATTACCTAAGTCAAAATTATACGCATCACTTAAAGTAAGCCGAGATAATCTTCTTGGTAAGGGTAAGACTAATGGTTGATTAAAATTCTGACCTAATGTAAGGGTACGTAATTCTGCTGGTAAGACTAATTTCTGATTAAAATCAGAACCTAATTTAAGGTCTTCTAATCCTGTTGGTAAGACTAATGGTTGATTAAATTGATCACCTAATGTAAGCTTTTTTAATCCTGTTGGTAAGACTAATGGTTGATTAAAACGGCCATCAGATATAAGGGTATATAATCCTGTTGGTAAGACTAATGGTTGATTAAAACGACTACCTAATTTAAGGGTACGTAATCCTGTTGGTAAGACTAATGGTTCATCAAAATTGTAACCTAATGTAAGGGTTTGTAATCCTGCTGGTAAGACTAATGGTTGATTAAAATTCTGACCTAATGTAAGGGTACGTAATCCTGTTGGTAATCTAACTATTGTTGAATCATATTGACTATCTACTAATACGTTTTCATAATTATCTTTATTAGGATCATTTAATATGTCTCTAAAATTTACTTGTACAGCATACTGCTTCATATGTTCTATCAGTCCTGGTGGCCCTGGTTTCTCTGTTCCTAGAGCACCTAGAGCAGAGAATTCCTTTGTTCCAAATCCCTGATTTCTCATAACATCCGGTAAATTTAATAAAGCATCAAAACGATTGGAATGTTTATGACTCTTAAAACAATCCTCACACATCTTTTTTCCACATGTTGGGCATTCACGTGTGTTCATATTAGGACAAACAGCATTATTATCACAACCACCTATTAAATATTTTTCTTCGTAAGACATTATATATTGACTAGAAATAAAATTGAATTTATTTAATATTATATCTAGAATTAAAATATTAATGACTAATCTATTAACTCCTAAAAAATTAACTTTTTTAGTATATAATTCTATTGATTGTCATCAAATTAGTTTTGATATTATAGTAGGTTTAATACATGAAAAAAAATTATTTATGGTTCAAGAATTTGAGAATAATAATTATAGAAATCCTAAAGAATTTACTTCTGCTATTCGCTTAAATGCATTATATAGTATGACTCCTAGTATATCTTTATCTATTGAATATGATTGTATGTCAGAATTTTTTAAATCATTATTTGGCAAAATAGTAGGATTATCTTCTGTTTTTGGATTACATACGAAATCAAGTATGCCTGAAATTAATGAAGAATTTATGATTGGTTATGCTGAATTATCTCCAACTAGAAGTCATCTTCATATCACTCTGTATAATACTACATTATATGAGCTTGAACAAAAAAAGCGCGTGTTCTTTTTTGATAGTATCATGCCATATAATGATATGATTGAACTAAAAATGAACTTTTATAGCGAACAAGGTTTGCAAGTTAATATTAATGTGTTATCTCCAGAAGAATTAAAAAAAAAGAAAATATCTTACTGGAAATCCATGATATCTTCTAAAACATATGACTCATCAAAACAAAAATTTATTGTATTTTTAGATTTAGATAGAACCTTATATTTAGCAGATGGTGATTGTAATCTATATCAGAAACATATGTTTAGTAATGATTTTAGTATTAGTGGACATACAGTACTTACTAATGAATGTTTTCATCATAGTATAATGATTCGACCAGGAACACATAAATTCTTATTAGAATTATCTAAAATAGCAATTTTTTGTGCTATAACGGCAGCTGATATTCATTATGCAAGAGCTGCAGTTACTTGTGCAAATTTACAAAAATGGACTACTATACAAGAAGTAGAATCAACTGATTTAGCTAGTTTTCCAAATGTTACCATTCCATTAACACATTTATTTTCTGTAAGAGATATGCCCGGAACTGCAAGAAAGAAAACATTTGATCGAGCTATTATATTACCTAATGATTATATGCCAGTTGCAATGGTCGATGATGATATTATGGCATTAGATCCATCTATTCGTCAATATAATATTAATATTAGTCCATTTCAACCTTATAATAATTCAAGTAAATGTCTTAAAAATGCATTATATTTGATAAAACAAAAAGCAAAACTATTTTATACAACTAATAATAATAGTGTTGTTATTAGAAATTGGTTAGATTCATTAATTTAATCATTATATAAAATAATTTTAATTTATAATTCTAATTATGTTTTTTTCTCCAGATAAGTAGTTTATAACTTCTTAACTTTCACATATTTACATAATTAGAATTAATAAATTTATACTCTTAATAAATCTAATAAGATAGAAAAGTCAAATTCAGAATCATCAGGCATTGCAATATACTCAAAAATATAATCATCATTTATCATATTATACTTTAACAAATAAAAACGAAATGGCCATGCTGCTAAATCATACCTAAGAGTATCATTCATGTTATCTAAATATGTTGGGATGTCAAACTCATACTCTTTAACAAAATTTGTAGCACATTCCATTCTATCATTAATAATAATATGTTTCTTATTAGCCACACCAGCACTATCTCCAATTGGCCATACATCAATAGCATGTGCTTCTGATATATAGACAAAAGTTATATTAACATCAGGAAACCAATCTTTGCACAATTTTATTATTTGTGCATTGGCTCTAAATGGCTGTCAGCTATGTGAACTGGCAACAAGGAGATTACGTTTATTTTTAGTAAAAGTATCATGCAATTTAATTTGATTCATTTTAATATCAAAAATAGTATGATTAAATATAGAGTCGCCATTTTTATACTTTCCTTTATTTGCAAGATTATTTTTAACTTGTATTGCTTCTTGAAAAACACTTTCTTCTGGATAAAGATGATGAGCTCGTCTCAAATAATTAACAGCCAATTCATTTTCTAACTTTGATATAAATCCCATTTTTTTTGCAACCATTTTTTGTAAATCTGAAGTTACTTTTAGCCAACCATTTGGTATATTAGATACATCAGAACATTTTTTAATATATTCTTCTGATAATCTTTGTTCTCTTTCCATAATAGCCATAAGTTTTAATTTTTCTAATGAGGGTACTGTAAGTGATGGTAGTATATATTGTGACATATAATAATATTACTATTATTTAATAATATTAATAATTCAATATTTCATAAATTCAATAAATTACACCTTAATGGTGAAAAAAATTGATGCGTAGCAATTATTATTATAATCTCGTTTTACTTTGATTATACGTGCCTGTGCACACAAAAAATTGATATTAGTATATTATAAATAAAATAGTTATTATTATTATGTCTCTACTAGCTTCTAATTATATGTCTGAATCTATTACTTTTGAACCAAATGATCGACTTGTAACTTTAAAAACAATTACAAATAAGACTGCATTTATTAAATATAAACATGGAGAACAAACAGTTAATACTATTATTAAAGCATATATGGATTATATGAAATATGCATATATTTATAATGGTACAAAGGTTAGTGATTATACTAAATTTAATATTATTGCAAATAATAATACACTATCTGATGAAGAAAAAACTAATCCAGAAGTATTAGATATGATTACAGAAAAAAATTTTGATTTGAAACTAAATTATCATGATACGCCAATGCATGATGTAAGTAGAAATGTTGAAATGTTAATAGAAGTTAAACCTCATAATCTAATTATTAAAACTCTTATGGGAAATGATATTACTATTAATTGTAATATTGATACTACAACTGTACTACAATTTAAAACATATTGTTATTATAAAAAAGGTTTTCCAGAAGACCAACAACGTATAATATTTAATGG
>Ga0214919_10013062_pt1 | contig 10108 bp, 10 predicted proteins | sample LL1503_MetaG_FD_177994 | JGI IMG/M metagenome (GOLD analysis project Ga0214919, IMG submission 177994) | Freshwater microbial communities from Lake Lanier, Atlanta, Georgia, United States - LL-1503 | ecosystem: Environmental > Aquatic > Freshwater > Lake | place: USA: Georgia | collected... | reverse complement strand
ATCTTGAATACATAGCTACTAACAACGTCTTGCCTGAAAATCCCACTCTTGAAGACCTTCGAGCAGATGCTGCTGATTACTTAAAGTATGCCGGCCCACTCTCTGATGATGTTCACACAGAACACACCTACTTCACTTCTCCCACAGCAGATCTTCATGCAGTCATTTATCGTCCTAAGAACGTTAAACCCAATGCACCTGCACTTGTTTATTTCCACGGTGGTGGGTGGGTATTTAGTTGGACGCTTCGCTATGCCGCGCAGATGACCAATATCGCAGCAGAGACTGGCTTTGTAGTAATTGGAATTAACTATCAAAAAGCACCAGAGCATCCTTTCCCAACACCTTTTGATGATTGCTATGCCGGTCTGCTCTGGGTTGCAAAGAACGCTGAACGCTTTGGAATTGATCCATCAAAGATTGGCGTGGGAGGCGATAGCGCTGGAGGCAATTTAGCTGCAGCAGTTGCACTTAAAGCTGCCGATACTGGCGATGTCAAACTTGCTTATCAAATGCTTATCTATCCATGTCTAGATACCAATTACCAATCACAGTCATACCTTGCCCATGAAACCGGTTTTGGTTTAGAAAGTGTGGGAATGCAGTGGTGTTGGAACCTCTATGTTCCAGAGGCTCACATGAACAACAAATACGCCATTCCAGCACGGGCAACAACAGTTAAAAACGTTGCACCAGCCATCATTGGCTTAGCAGAGCATGATGTCTTGCGCGATGATGGTGCTAACTACGCAGTTGCGCTAGAAAAGGCTGGTGTTCCAGTTACTTTGAAGGAGTACCCAGGGACTATTCATGGATTCTTTGGTCATGGATTCATGGTTGATGAAGCCTATGAACTACGTAAATGGCTTAGTGAGCAGATAGTTAAAGCAGTTCAATAGTGCTTGAAGCACACACGCTCCTTATTGCTGGCTGCTTATTTCTAGGAGCAAATCTCTACACATCTGTGGGCCATGCAGGTGCATCTGCCTATATAGCCATTATGACTCTCTTTGATCTTCCCCCAGCAGTGATTAGGCCAACGGCCCTTACACTCAACATCTTTGTCTCTTCTTTTACCGCACTTCGCTATATAAAAAGTAATTTCTTCAATAAGACGCTTTTCCTATTCCTGATTATTGGATCTGTGCCAGCTGCCTTTATTGGTGGGCGCATCAATCTCTCTGGTGATGTTTATAGGCCAGTAATTGGTGTGCTGTTGCTCTTATCAGGCGCGCGCTTTTTAGTTCAAGCATTACAAACCGATAAAGCTCACAGAGAAGTAAACAAGCCGCTTGCAATCTTTATGGGCGCATGCGTTGGTTTGCTCTCTGGAATTACTGGCACAGGAGGCGGAATATTCCTCTCTCCCCTGATTATCTGGTTAGGTTGGGTGAGCGTGAAAGCTGCAAGTGGCACAGTTGCTGCCTTTATCTTCGTTAACTCAACTGCTGGCTTACTTGGCAACCTTCAATCAACATCTTCACTTCCAAGTGAACTGCCTGTGTTTTTAGTGGCGGTATTGCTGGGAGCATTTATTGGCACACGCTTTGGAATCACGAGATTCTCATCAGTGGGTGTGAAGCGGGCTTTGGGCGTTGTCCTACTAATCGCTGGCGCTAAATTCGTAATTTCTTAAGCAAGTAGTTCAGCTAGAAGAGTTTCCACACGCTTCTTGATTTCATCACGAATTACTCGCACTGATTCAATGCCTTGTCCTGCAGGATCCTCTAAGACCCAATCTTCATAGCGCTTGCCTGGATAGAACGGGCAGGCATCCCCGCAGCCCATTGTTATCACTGCATCAGATGCTTGAACTGCCTCTGGTGTGAGAATCTTTGGAACATTGTTTGCAATATCAATGCCCAGTTCAGCCATCGCTTCAATTGCAACAGGATTAATTGATTCCTTTGGCGCAGAGCCAGCGGAGAGAACTTCCACACGATCTTGTCCTAAGGCCTTCATAAAACCTGCTGCCATTTGGGAACGGCCAGCGTTATGCACACAAACAAATAGCACGGTGGGTTTATTTCTCACGAGTGAGCACCTTTGTTAAACCTAATCCAATTAGAGCGCCGAGAACTTGAGCAGCAATGAATTTGGGTGCGCACTCTGGAGCAATTCCAGCAAAAGAATCGCTAAAGGTTCTTCCAATGGTGACTGCAGGGTTTGCAAAGGATGTGGAGCTTGTGAAGAAGTAGGCACTTCCAATCCAGGCAGCAACGGCAGCTGGGATTACAACAAGGTTTTTATGATTGACCAATAGATTAATGACAAGGATTAAACCGGAAGTTGCAACAATTTCGCCTATATATAGATTGCCACCTGAGCGAATCTTGGTAGAGGCTTCAAGTATTGGGTAACTAAACATGGCATTAGCCAGCATGGCACCTGTTATCGCACCTAGTACCTGAGCAAGTGAGTATTGAATGAATTGAACTGTTGAACTCTTACCTTCTATCAGATCAACCATTGTTACAACTGGGTTGAAATGAGCCCCGCTAATAGGAGCCAGAATTGTAATTAATACATATAAGCCAAAAACTGTTGAAATCGTATTAATGAGCAGTTGCACGCCAACATCTTGGGAAAGATTCGTGGCCATGATGCCTGAACCAACAACGATTGCTACTAAAAATGCAGTGCCAAGAAACTCGGCAAATACCTTCTTCATGATTGCAGGGTACATGTTCTAGATGAACGAACCGTGAACAAAGAGAAAACCCCACCAGCCACAGTGGCTGATGGGGTTTGCTTTAAGCCTTGTTATGAAACAGCGATGATGTCCACAACGAAAATCAGAGTTTCATTTGGACCAATTGGACCTGAACCATTTGGACCATAACCAAGATCTGCTGGGATAACCAGTAAACGACGTCCACCAACCTTTGCGCCAGGTAGACCCTGCTGCCATCCAGCGATTACACCAGCAAGTGGAAACGTTGCTGGTTGACCACCAGACCATGAAGATTCAACAATTGAACCATTTGACCATGTCATGAGTGTGTAATGAACTGTCAGAGTAGAAGAAGCTTGAATTTCTGTTCCTGTTCCAACAATGATGTCCTGTGTTTGAAGAGTTGTTGGGGCTGCGCCTGTTGGCGCTGTGATAGTTGGGGCTTCACCAGCATTTGCTGTTACTGCAGGTAGGCCATTAGATGATGTTTCTGCCACTTTGTCTTCTCCTCCACATGCTGAAAGGGATGTAATCGCAAGAGCGATAACTGTTGCGATAGCTAGGTTTCTTGTCTTTGATTTCATGTGCGAAATCTACCAAGAAGCTGCTTACAACCCCAGCAGGCTGATTATGGATTTGGCTTCTGCAGATTGTGCCTCAATTTTAGCCACTTCATTTTTTCTGGAGACGCTACCCCTAAAACTCTTAAACAATGGCTTGGGGGTTCGAATCCACTTTTTAGTTAACTAAAGTATTGTGATTAGTTGTTAACTACCGTATTTTCCCCAGCCAAGAGAGCTGCATCAAAAACTGCCTTCGTCTTTGCATTAAATTTGGGTCCATACATTTTTGTAGAATCATTAGTATATTTATATGAATTAAGTGATGAGGCAGAACCATCGTTAGTGCTTGTGTTAAAGCCAGAAATCCAAGGCCCCCCAGAAGACCCACCAGTCATTTTGCAGGCAAGCCCCCACGTCACCCCACTATTTCTTGTGTCCTGCGAAATGGGACCCGCGCAATAAACCAGGTCTTTACCACTGTATGGGGTAGCTGCCGGATACCCAAAAGCATAAGCAGGTGCAGAGTTAGAAAATCCATCTACCGCTAAATTAAATCCACTTTCTCCAGATTCTTCCACAGCTACAAAAGCCCAGTCATAGGTAGTTGCTTGTGTTGAAAAAGAGGTTTGACTCGTAAAGCCAGAACTTGCCACCAATGCAGTGGCAACAAGGCAGCGATCTGGTGAACTCGAGCAATCATTCACTGGATTTGAATCATAGGCTGGTATAAAAATAAAATTTGTTGCCCAGGCACCAACTGCTTTGTTTTCCCAAACGCAGTGGCCAGCTGTGAGAACAATTGAACGTCCAGTAGTTGCTTCAGTTATTAATGAACCTGAGCAAACATAATCTGATGCTCCCATTGTAAAAAATACTTTTCCAGTGGCTGTCAGCGGCTTACTACCCTTTGTCCAAGAGGCTCCCGTGGTTCCAGTGGTTCCAGCTCCACCTCCTTTAGCACGCTTGCCAAGAGCAACTAATTTTCCAGATTTAGCACCTATCTCAAATTCAAAATCACGAGTCAAGGCGTTCTCTAACTTATCTTTGGTCCAATAACCCATGGCCTTACCTTTAGGAGTTTTATCATCTGCTTTTCCAGCCGCAGTTGACGGGGAAACTAATACTGTTGTGATGACAGCGGCAATTGACAGAAGAGCAAAGAATCGGTGCAATCTCATGTGTAAAGCATACTACTGAGACCTATTTTGTATAGACCTTGGGATATTGAATTTGGCACCGGCAGATTTCTTCTGCGCACTCACAGCCAGATTGTGGCCAAAGTAAAGATTACTTCGATTGCCAGGTTTCTCAATCTTGACTCTATGAATAAAACCTACCAAGAAGCTGCTTACAACCCCAGCAGGCTGATTATGGATTTGGCTTCTGCGGTTTGTGCCTCAATTTGAGCTACAAAATCCTTCTGCCCAACATATCCCTCACTCCAGTAATTATCTTCGAGAGTTTTCAGCCAGATATGTGAGTTGTGAAGCACATCTAGTAAATGAATGAAGTTATTAGTTTGTGGCTCGCTATAGAGGGGTGGAAGGAAGATTCCATACCAATTGCCATAGACAACATCTATGTATTGGGCCTTAAGCGTCTTGGCTTTTAGCCATTTAACTTTTTCTGGGGATGCAATCCCTAAGACTCGCAATTTGCCCGCGTTTACTTGAGCAACAAAATCTCCACTTGTTGAAAGTGCAACATAGCTCTTATCTGTAAGTGTCTTAGTGACCACATCAAAGCCTGAAGTTTGTGGAAGGTACTTTGCCGCTAACGGATCGACTTGAATGACATTGAGGAATTTAGCCATGAATATATGGTCGACTCCCCCAGCAACCCCACCAATGAAAGTCACCGACTTGGGGTTAGCCTTCAAGTCATTTACTAACTGGTCGATAGTTGTGTATTTAGAACCACTGGGAACGGCAATAGCTTCATACTCTTGAACTAATTGGGCAATTGCCTTGGAGTCAGAGAGTTTGAGCGTTGATTTAGTTGTGATGATTCCATTGATTAGTGAAAGGCTTCCAATAAAGGAAGTAGCAAGGCGGTTTTTATATGCCTGGAATGTTGATAAAGCCAAAGTCCCAGAGTTTCCAGTGAAGTTCTTGGCTGAATAATCCTTAACAAGCTCTTCGGCCTTTAAAGCTGTTCCAATTGTCTTGGCAATTCGATCTGCACTTCTACTTGCTATAACCTCTGGGCTATCTGAGCTTCTTGAAATAATGGGAGCAACAACTTCAAACATCTTCATTGGAATCAAAGTTTTATACCACCACAAAAGCTCACCTTTTGAACTGCCCAGCGTTGCCTTCATACACACTAAATCGCTGCCATCAATGGCGCGACCTGGTGCCACTTTTCCTTCACGCAGACATTGATCGCCAACTTGGGCAACTGTTGCAGCTTTCACAGCGCTATTGGCAGGTGCAACCAGTAGCAATGCCGACAGGCAGATTGCTAATAGAAGTACCCAGAACTTGCGCATTGACTATGGATTGCCGAGCTTGGATGTGGTGGCAAAGGTGAATCGAACAATTACTTGGTTTGATTTCAAAACATTACTTGAGCTCAGAGTTGTTGCAGCTCCTACAAGCAATTCACTATCGGCTGCATCAAGTTTTTGACTAAACGCCAAGGCTCTTGCAATCGCTGTGGAGGAGTTTTCGCTTCCAGAGCTATAACCACCGACATATTGGGCATAGACAATGTCAGCATCTTGCGGCAGGCCACGACTTGCCTTAAAGCGGGCAATATCTGCTTTGATTTCAGATAGTGAAAAACTCTCATACAAAGTATTCATGCTTTCATCAAAGACTTTTGAGTATGAGTAATTAGGGTCATTGGGATCTGTAATCGCAGCAGAGCCTGAGCCCATGAATTGTGGAACGAAAGAGATTGTTGCAAGGAAAACCACCATGAGTGCAAGCATTAAGTCTGTATACATCCAGCCAGCTTGACCAGTGAGGTCTTCCTCTTCCGGATCCACATATGGGGTTCTCACTCTTAGCGGCCTCTGTTAGCTTTCTTAATCAGAGACTGCAGAGACTTGATTTCATTTTCTGCAGCAAGTGAGTTGGTGCGAATGGATTGAGTTGATGAAGCTAAGCCTTCATTGGCAAGGTCTAGTCCAACAGTTGCGCTATTGACTGCATCTCTGAGTTCGCCAGTAATTGAACTGTTGATATCACTCAAGGAAGCTGAAAGAACTGCAACCTGCTTGACCAACTTCTCTGACTCCTTGCCCACGCGATTACCGAACTCATTAATTGCTGGGACCCCGTCTTCAAGTTCTCTTACAACACCACTTAACTGCTTAGCAGTCTTTGCAAGTGTTGATGTTGCTGCCAGTAATGCAGAGACAGAAGATGCAATACCTTCTTTAACATTGGTCTTATCAATTTCACGCATGGAATAGAGATACATCTTGAGTGCCAATGCCATCTCTAAGCGCTCAGCCTCTATCTGCGCGATTTCACCTTTGTTAATGGCTGAGCCACGAGTATTAAAGAACGTAGAAATCAAACTAAGTGCAATAACACCTAAAATAATGACGAAGTCCAGGCTTGCAACATTGCCAATGGTCCAGAACTTATCTAAAACGTCATAGCCATTTTGCCAAAACTCAAGAAAGTTAACAGTTGTTGCATTATTCGTCTCAACAAACTTAGCAAAGGCCACTGTGGCCTTACTGACCGCTTCCCAAGTAATTGCAACAGGAACGAAAACAAGAACATTTCGGATGTTGGCTGCAGTCTTTGCCCAAGAGAACATGCTGCTACCCAAGGTTGGATGTGGCTGTGGCAAGTATTCAAAGGGATCCATTCCCGCCCAGATAGCTAAGTTTTCTTCACCTGCGAGATCTTGCATAAGAGACTGCACAATGTGATCAGACTCCACGCCATTGTTTGCAGCCCAATTAACAAGAGTTTGTGAAATCTCTTGGTGAAGTAATTCCGGCTCTGTGTTTACCATGATTAGCCCACCAATCTCAGTGCGCCAGTAGTGCTGGCTATTTCAAGGGCAGTTGCTGCTATTGGGTTGAATACTTCAATTTGATAATTCAAATTTGGATATGCAACATAAACATTCGTTGGGGTGTCCTTGCTGTAGTAAACAGCTGCACCTGCAGGACTTATAAAGCTCACACCGTTACTGGTATTGCCTGCTGCTTGAGTTGCAGTGAAAGCATCGGTAGTTGTGTATGTCGCAATAACTACGTAATTTGGGTTTGTATCTTCAATTCCCTGACCATCGGGCAAGTAGCGCACATATGCCTGACCATCTGCTGGAACTGCCAAAGTGTATTTGGCTCCTTTAACTGGCCCAGCCCAATACACATCTGCCCCAAGTTGCTTTACTGCATCTATCAATTCTTCTTCCGTGAGTGCCACTTTGCCGGCAATAACTTCAGTGAAGTTACTTGTAGAGGCTGCGGGGCTAGAAGTTGAAGATGAACTATTTGTTAGCGTATATGTGAGACCTGAAGATATGAGAGCTACAACAATCATGAGTAACACAGTTTTACTCACAGCACTTTTCTTTACCTCAGGCACATCTGATGCTGTTGCTGCAGATTTCTTTGGAGAGGATCTTTTGGCGGCAACCTTACGTGCTCGAGGAGCGTTACTTGAATCCTTTACGAGAGTAGATTTTCTCACTGCAGGTTTCTGGCGCTCAGGTATTTTCTTAGTTGTCATGATCTATCCTTCATTGTTTATCATGGCTTCACCAGCACTGTGTATGAGGTGTATTGCCCAGGTGGGCTGCATGAAGTTAGCAAATACATAGTTCCGTCTGTTTTCTTAACACAAACTTGCATCTCTTGATAACCAGATGGAATTGCTGGCAGCGTAAAAGTAAATTTGTAGTCATTACTTGTCTTTGTAACGGCTACTCCTGCAGTTCCTGAAGCGATTGAAGAGTTAACAGAAATTGTTGGCGTAATCCCATTTGTTCCAGCAGCACCAGTTGGACCGGTAGGACCAGTAGGACCAGTAGGACCAGTTAATCCTTGAATACCTTGTGCACCAGTTGGACCGGTAGGACCGGTAGGACCAGTTAATCCTTGAATACCTTGTGAACCAGTTGCACCAGTTGCACCTGTTGCACCCACCAATGATGCAAGCCATTGTGCTTCAGATCCGGTGAAACCTTTTGATTTTGCACTATCGAATGCTGATGCACCTGTTGCACCTTGAATGCCCTGCAACCCTGTAACACCTGTTGCACCTGTTTCGCCTTTTTCGCCCTTTTCGCCTTTTTCGCCTTTTCCGTTCGAGGATCCAACTGATTCACAAAGAAATGAAAGTTCCCCAGAATCATTAAATTTCAATCCTTTGACCACATCGCCACTTGAACACATCTCGGATGAAGAAAATCCCGATGAGGATGTTTGCTTTTTGACCGACAAATCTGCCGTACCCGAAGCTCCAGTTGAACCACACTCATATGTGAGCGTTCCAGAAACTAAAGTGAGTTTTTTTACTGCCTTTCCAGAATCACAGCCACCAGATGTATAAACCCCCGCCGATGCAATAGTTATTGCGCCTTGAAGCCCACTGCGTGCTGTTGCTACAGAGTCATTTATTGCCGTGGCGATTCCTGATGGAATAACCACCGCACAAGCTGGTGTTACTTTGCTATTTGTAAAAACCAATCCAGTAACACCCCAAGTATTGCAAGGGGTTATTTGATCCACACTACTTTCACCAAAACTTCCTGAACCAGCACCTGAATCTTGATCGGTAGTGCAGTTGATGGTCACAGTGCTACCAGAAACCGTCAAAGAAGAGAACTTCTTATCGCCCACACAACTTGTCGCCCCAGTTGTTGTCGTTGCACCTGTACCGGCTTGGAATGTATTTGAATAATTGTTCGTTACTGGCCCAGAGCCGCCAGTTGGAAAAACAAAGTTAAGAATTGCAGCATTAGAAGTTCCGGTATTGGTTACAGCTGCTGTATCCCCAGTTCCAACTGTTCCAATCGAAATCGTTGCTGCTGCACCATCTGCACCTCCACCGCCTCCACCACCAGAAGTTCCATCTCTTCCTGCTGGCCCTTGCGGTCCTTGCGGACCCGTATCACCCTTGTCACCTTTAGGTCCTTGTGCACCAACTGGTCCTTGTATTCCCTGAATACCTTGTATGCCTTGGATTCCCTGCAAACCTTCAGGACCTTGTGGTCCAACCATTCCTTCTTCACCTTCGGGGCCTTGTTCTCCTTGTGCACCAGTTAAGCCTTGAGAACCTTGTGCACCTGATTGACCAACAACTTTCTTAACTGGTGCGTTGATAACAATGATGTCTGATTTCAATTTAGTTGGAGTTGATCCTTTAACAGGACCTGTTACACCAGTAGTTGTTTTACCAGTTGTTCCAATTGGTCCTTTTGTTCCAGGAGCATCAGCTGCGTTAACAACTCCAATAGATGTGAGAGCAAGTGCAGAGGTAATTGAGAAAATAGAGAAAGCTAAGCGGGTGCGGCGCAGTGATTCTTGGCGCTTAAAAGCCATCTCACCACCCCTTTCCTCTCACCCTCGTGTGTCTATGGTGAGGGGTTGGCCCATCAGGTACGCATTAACCAGTTGGGAGAAACAACTACTTTGGGTTGGGTAAGACAACCCAAAACGAGCCTATTTTCCAGATTTTGTGCTCTGAATCTCCCCTTGCTGACATCATTGAGAAATGAAGAATGTGCGCCTGATTCTGGTTGAAGATGACGCCTTTACTCGTGCAACTTTGGGTGATGCTCTTGCTCATCAAGGCTTTGATGTGAAGGCTCGTGTGGCAACTGCCGCTGAAGCCCTTGCTGCACAAAAAGAGTGTGATCCTCAGGTCGCTGTTTTGGACTTAGATCTTGGAATTGG
>Ga0214919_10013061_pt1 | contig 10108 bp, 6 predicted proteins | sample LL1503_MetaG_FD_177994 | JGI IMG/M metagenome (GOLD analysis project Ga0214919, IMG submission 177994) | Freshwater microbial communities from Lake Lanier, Atlanta, Georgia, United States - LL-1503 | ecosystem: Environmental > Aquatic > Freshwater > Lake | place: USA: Georgia | collected 2015-03-15 | reverse complement strand
GCTTCAATCATAATATGGATACCAATATAGCAATTCGGACTTTGGTTAGAAAAGATAATAATATTCATTTTTATTCTGGCGGAGGTATTGTTGCTCAGTCAAATTCAAAAAATGAATTTGATGAAATCTCATTTAAAGCGTCTAATATTCGAAAATGGATAACTTTTTTTAAAGCAGATTAAATTAATCTTTTTTAACAAATTTCCCGAAATGTAACATGATGCTTGGCAAAATTAGTAGATTTAATATGGTCGAAGTCACGAGCCCTCCAACAATGATAGTAGCCATAGGACCCTCAATCTCTTTTCCTGGTTGACCACTACCTAATGCCAGCGGAAGCAAACCTAAAGCAGTTACAATAGCTGTCATCAAAATTGAGGGCAATCTTTCAGAGGCGCCTTTAATGCATGTCTCCAAATTCCATACATAACCTTCAACATCGATAAGGTGTTGATAATGGGATATCAGCATAATAGAATTTCTTAAAGTTATACCAAATAGCGTTACAAATCCAACAAGAGAACCAATAGAAATCCATCCTGCATTAAACATTACAGCAATCACCCCGCCTATGAGAGCGAAAGGAAGGTTGAATAATGTAAGCATTAAATTTCTTAAATTACCAAATGCTATGTATAACATAAGAAGAACTGCTGCTCCTGCAATGATTGAATGTACAATAAGCTCTTCTTGTGATTTTGCATTTGCTTCTGCTTCCCCAGTAATCTCATAATAATTACCCGGGTTAAGTTTTAGAGTCTTAAGTTTAGCTTTAAGCTCTCGATCAAAATCAGCAATATCTCTTTGGTCAATATCTGCAGTAATTGTTTGTATACGTTTTCCACCTTGATGAAGGATTTTAGAGCGCCCGTTTTCTTGAGCAATATATGCGACCTGGCCGAGGTGAATGATTTTACCTTCAGGTGTTGTGATGGGTAGCTTCTCAATGTCTGTAATGTCATCTCGATAATCTTTGTTTAAAATAACTGAGATATTGACAGGTGCATTACCCTCATAAATTTGTGCTACGGGAAAGCCTTCATAAGCTGCCCTTATAATGTTCAGAAGATCAGTTTTTTGGATGCCCCATTGACTTAATTTGTCAGGAAGAAAATGGATTGTAATTTGTGGCGTTCCTGCTGGTGAAACGAGATTGATATTTTTAGCACCTTTAATCCTGCTCAGCTCATATGAAATTTTTTGTGAATCTTGATCGATGGTATCAAGATTGTTTCCAAAAACATTAATCACAACGGAAGAATGATAGCCTGATATTGTTTCTTCAATGCGTTCCGTTAAAAATGTATTAATAGCAAAATTAAGACCTACATATCCTTTCTCTGATTTTTCAATATCGACTTTTTGGTTTGATTCGCCTTCAATAATATTTTTAATATTATTTAAAACGGTATTTTGCTCTGGGCCGTCAAGCTCTTTTAATTCAATTTCAAATTCACTGTAGTGTGTACCAAAAGTGTCTGCGCCCATAGGGGAGCGACCAACCCATTGAGCTACTGAAACAACACCAGGAATGGCTCTAATTTTTTTAGATACTTCATTGCCAATCCTTAAAGACTCTTTTTCCGAGGTGCCAGGAAGTGAAGTCATATGCATAATGAAGTGACCTTCATGAAGTGCTGGAATAAATTGTGTTTTGAAGAGTGGTATTAAAGTTAAGCCGAGGACAATTAGTGAAAAAGATAAAATAATGATTGTGGTTGACCGCTTTTCGATTTTGTATAAAACGGAAATATATTTTTCTTTTATTTTAGTAATTACAGGAGATTCATTTGTTTTTAGTTTAGAAGAACCTAGAAGTAAGTATGAAAGCGCTGGTGTTACAGTAAGAGCCACTATAAGAGAAGCTAAGATAGATGAAATGTAAGCAATACCTAAAGGACTAAATAGCTTTCCAGCAACACCATTGAGCGACAAAAGAGGAAGAAATACAGTCGCAACAATAACAGTTGCGTATACGACAGAATTTCTTACTTCCATAGATGCCTCATACACCACAGTTCTAATAGGTAATGGTGTTTTGCTTCTAAGATTCTCTTTGAGTCGTCTAAAGATATTTTCAGAATCTATAATGGCATCATCCACTACTTCCCCCAAAGCGATTGCTAGGCCGCTCAGAACCATAATATTTAAACCAAGATTAAAGTAACTTAAAACAGAAATTGCTGTGAGTAGTGATAGCGGTATTGCAGTTGCTGAAATAAAAGCTGTTCTGAAGTTAAATAAAAATAAAAATAGAATCACGATAACCAAAAAAGAACCAACTAAAATATCGAAGCGCACGCCTTGGATAGAAGCATTAATAAAATTAGCCGGCCTAAATAGTTTTGGATGGAGATTAATTTTTTGAGAAGCCAATGTGGGCTCAATATCTTTAAGTGCATCTTCAATTAAGTGCGTTAATTTATAAGTATCTGAACCAAGTTGCCCTTGAACTGATAGATAAACGCCTTCCTGGCCATTTATTGATGCACCGCTTATTGAAGGCAGGGATCCTTCTTTAACTTCTGCAATGTCTTTAACATAAACAATTTGATTTTTAGCATTAATGATTGGTGTCTTTGCAATTTCTTCTAAAGTTTTAGATTGACCCTCAGTATTAACGATGATGCGTTGATTATTATTTTCTATAAATCCAGCGCCTCGAATGCCAGTTGATTTTTCAGCTGCCAGTAAAACTTCTTCGATTGATAAATTGTGTTGAATTAATTTTTCTGGGTTAATTTCAATTTGGTATTGCTTAACTTTTCCTCCGAATACATTCACATCTGCGACACCAGGAATAGATAAGAGATGCGGAATGACGATCCTATCTGCTGCTGTTCTTATTTCATTTAATGATTTTTCTGATGACGTAACTCCGATACCTAGAACTGATGATGCTGAAGAAGTGAGCGGTGTAATTTTCGGCACAATGCCTGTCGGCATATTTGTGGCGATCGAAGAAAGTCTTTCAGAAATAACTTGGCGATTTCGAAAAATATCAGTATTTTCATCGAAAATAATTGTTATAACCGAAAGCCCTGGAATCGATTGTGAGCGAATTGTTTCGATGCCAATAGTACCCCCTAAATTTTTTTCGATTGGCTGAGTTACTAGGGACTCTACTAAGTCGGCAGATAATCCTGGGGATTCAGTTTGAATAATGACTTGGGTTGGGGAAAATTCTGGAAAAACATTCAATGGACTTCGAGTAATTTGGTATAGTCCAAAGATAATTGAAATGCAAGCAAGGCCTATAATTACGCCAGTATATCGAATTGAAAATTTTACGATGGACGACATCATAATAATTTAGTCGTCATTCTCGTTTTTAATTTGATATTTGAACTCTTCTGAAAGCATAAGCTGTGATCCGCTTAAGACAATTTCGTCATTTTCTTTGATTTGATCTTCTTTAATCATCCAGCCGTCGTTATCTTCATTATTTGTATCAACCGCTTTTCTAATAAATTTATCTTCAGCAATTTTTATGTAAACCCATGCTTTGCCGGCATTCCAAACAATAGACTCTTTAGGTATAAATAAATATTTAGTTGATTCGTTGGTGTTCATTGATTGCGATGCAGATACAATCAGCCTTGAGTCAAATCTTAATTTATTGTTAAACGTGACATAAAAATATGTTTTGCCTTGAAGATTTTTATCCAACTGAGGTGCTTCTGAAAAATATTTAGCTAGAAATTGATCATTTGGACTATCAATTAAAGATAGGTTGATATCTTTGGGGACTTCGTTAGTAAAGTTATTTGAAAGCGTAATTCTAACGAGCCTTGCTTTGTCGTGTAATAAGAAATCTAAAATGTCGTTATGGTATTTTGATTGAATCATTACAAGTATTTTTTCTCCCCATTGGGATCTAATACTTTGCTCGAGACCATCTACAAGAGCTTCGCTTTTTGAAAGGTTAGCTTGAGTTGATTGAAATGCTACTAAACTTTCTTGAAGCGTTTTATCAGAAATATTTTTATTATCTTCATTAAGAGATTTGAATCGCTCATAATTTTTTTTGTCTCTCGCCAGCTCATTTTTTAGAATACTAATTTGACTTTTTATATCATTAAGCTTATTTTTTTGTTCAATAAGCATATCTAGATTTAATACATTGCCGTAACTTGTTATTGTTCTGGCATGAGTTGCAGGTTTAATCTTATCTGTCTTGATGCCGCTATTTGTTTGAACGGCTTTAGAAATAATAACTTCATCAATACCGTTTTCTTTTTTAATATATGTATTTGATTTCTTTGTCTCGTTTTGATCATTTGCATTATTAAATTCGTCTCGCCCCAGATAGGTTAGAAGCCATATGAGAATAACAATAAGGATCGCTTGTATAACGACAAATAATGTGAGTTTATTTTTCATTCGTTACTATCTGAGTTTGCTTAATAATTGGGTATTGCAAAATACTTTCAAAATCAAATCCACTTTGGACTAATGCTACTTTATTTTCATAAAGTTTTCGCTTAAATTGCATATTTTTTAATTTTTCTTTTGTAAACTCTAAGCGATCAATTTCTCCATTATTAAATTTTTTATCTAGTCCGGATTCAATGGCTAAAATGGACTGGTTGTCTTCTATACCTTTTTTAACTGTGGCGCGGTTGGTTTGATAGTTGTCGGATAGTTTTTGAATGTCATTAAGTATAGAAGTTTGTAATTTTTCGATAGACAGCACTTCAATATCACTTATTTTCTTAGCCTCATTAATGAGCGCTTTATTTTTGCTAGCTGATGGGATTAATGTTGATAAACCTAAGATCCATTTACTAGCTCCATAATCGTATAAATATGCTGGTGAGAATGTAATATCTGGATATTGCTCAGCAATTTGAAGTTTAAGTTTAGATTCGGCAAGCGCGTATTGTGCAAGAGCTATCCTTAAATCTATTCGATTATAGATACCTAAATTATTAAGTTTATTCTTGCTGGATTCGTTATTTAAAATGAGATCAAATTCATCTATAAAAGCATCTGTGTTAAGAGGGGCTAATGTTAATAAATTGAATTTTTCAGGTGTTAGACCTGTGATTTTTCCTAACTTAGTCCGAAGCTCGACGATCTGTATTTGTTCATCATTTAATTTCTGAATATTTTTATTTAGTTCAAGCTGACTTAAATCTAATTCGGACGAGGAGGCAATACCTGCTATTTTTCTTTTTTTGAGCATATTCACAATATCATTTTGCATTTTAACTTCACTTCTAATTGCTTTAATATTTAAAAGGCTTTTTTGGTAATCTAAATAAGTTGAAGTGAGTTCAGTTTTAATGTCCCAAGCTAATTTTCTTAATTCAAGCCTCTTAATTAGTGTTTGATTGACAGCCTTTTCTTCTCGAATTTTTGCCTTGTTGGCTGTTTCAAAAAGAGTGCTGAAATTAATACCACGCCCTTTACTTGATTTATCCACATGATTGCTTTCTTTTCCTAAGTCCAATCCCAAAGATGAAGACGGTTTAATAGCCGCTATCGACTCTTGATCTTTAGCGATGCTCCATTCTTTTTTTGCGATTTCAATTTTTGGATTAAAAAAAAGTGCAGCCAGCATAAGTTCATTGAGGCCCCATTCCTTAATAGGTAGTTGGTCATCCTTTACGCCTTGATTTTGGAGAAATTCTTTAAATGAGGGGTCCTCTTGATCCTTTGCAGTAATTTTTTCTAAAATCTTTTCGCCATCTAAAGGCCTAGTTTCGTAGCTCACAAAGCTGCAATTTGAGAGAAAAAGTAGGAAAAAACTAGCCAGAAGCGACAATTTGAAAAAGTATAGTTTGGGTGCTTTGGTTTTCAATTTATATCTTAATGTCGGGTTTAAACAATTTCCAAGAAGTTACGACATCTTAAATCAAAATATCGCTCTATTTCATTGATTCATTGAATTATTCCTTTTCGATAAAGACTAACTTGTTATAAAATAGAGCTAAATTTTTGTTATATATAACTTTTTTAATCATCGCGAGAGTGGCGGAATTGGTAGACGCACTGGATTTAGGTTCCAGCGCCGCAAGGCGTGAGAGTTCGAGTCTCTCCTTTCGCACCATCGATCTAAATTTTAGGGAATTTTAAGTATGGCTACAGCAGTGGAAACATTAAGTAATTTAGAAAGACGTATCACGGTAAAGGTGCCGGTTGAGCCTCTTCAAAAAGAGATGTCAAGTCGCTTTCAGCGCTTAACTCGGACAGCAAAAGTTCCTGGTTTTAGACCTGGTAAAGCGCCCTTAAAAATGATCGAGCAGCAATATGGCCCGCAAGTCAAAGAAGAAGTGTTTGCTGAGGCAATTGAAAGTTCTTTTGGCCAAGCTATACAGGAAAATAAATTACGAGTCGCTGGCATGCCGAATATTCAGCATAAGCCCCTCAACCAAGTTCACGACGATTTTGAATATACTGCGACATTTGAAGTATTTCCTGAAGTCACTTTAGCTGATTTTAAAGCCGCTTCTATTGAAAAGCCTGAAGCTCAAATTACCGATAAAGATGTTAATAAAACAATCGATGTTTTACTTAAGCAAAGAGCACAATTTATAGAATCTAAAGAGGGGGCCGCTAGAGGCGATCGACTCACTTTAACCTTAACTTCATTTATTAATGACAAACAGGTTGAAACAACCGGTGATAAACCTATCCAAATTATTCTAGGCGACGATTCTCGCTTTGCGATTTTTGATGATCATCTTGTTGGGGGTAAAGCAGGCGAGTCTAAAACATTCGAAGTTAACTATCCAGAAACGCACAACCCTAAAGAGTTGGCAGGGAAAAAAGTTCAATACAATGTGAATTTTATTTTAATTGCAAAACCTAAACTTCCAGAAGTTAATGCTCAATTTGCACAATCTCTTGGCGTTGCAGACGGCAATGTTGACAAGATGCGCGAAGAAATTAAACAAAGCTTAGAGCAAGAATTAGATAAGAGAGTAAAAATAAAATTAAAGGAACAGGTATTTACTCAATTAATAGATAGCTGCAAAGCAGACTTACCCAAGGCGCTGATTAATGTTGAAATCAACCGCATGGCTCAATCAACTTACGCAAATTTAAAACAACGCGGAGCTGACTTAAAACAATTCAAATTAGAACCTTCAATGTTTGAAGAACAAGCAAAAAAAACGTGCAAACTCAGATTAATATTGGCCGAGATTGTAGATAAAAATAATTTGCGTGCCTCGCCTGATCAAATTAAAGCCATGGTGAATGAATTTGCACTTAATTTTGATGATACGGATGAAGCGGTCAAGTGGTTTTATGCAGAGCCATCTAGACTTGAGGAGCCAACTGCGCTTGCAACTGAAACCAATGTAGTTGAGTGGTTCATGAAGCAATGTAAAGTACAAAACAAAAAAACAACATTCGATGAACTTATGTCAGGACCAGCTAAAGCTTAATTATGGCTTATACAACCCCAAGTAATTTAGGCTATGTGCCAATGGTTATTGAACAAAGTGGCCGTGGTGAGCGCGCCTACGATATATATTCTCGGCTGTTAAGAGAGCGTGTCATTTTCTTGGTAGGCCCTGTAGATGATATGACAGCAAATGTTATTGTTGCCCAGTTACTTTTTCTAGAAGCAGACAATCCTGATAAAGATATTTCTTTGTATATCAATTCACCAGGCGGATCTGTAACTGCAGGCATGGCTATCTATGACACCATGCAATTTATTAAACCTGACGTAAGCACTTTATGTATTGGGCAAGCAGCTAGTATGGGCGCTTTATTGCTAGCAGCCGGAGAAAAAGGAAAGCGTTTCTGTTTACCTAATTCTCGAGTAATGATTCATCAGCCTTTAGGTGGATTTCAAGGCCAAGCATCTGATATAGAAATTCATGCAAAAGAAATTTTGTTTTTAAAAGAAAAATTAAATCAAATTTTAGCAAGTCATACCGGCCAAACACTTAAAAAAATTGCCGCCGACACAGATAGGGATAACTTCTTAAGTGCTGAACAATCTGTTGAATATGGCATGGTTGACCAAGTTATATCAAAGAGATCACAAGTCATTTAATGCTATCTATCTATGGCAACTAAAAGCGATAACGAAAAATTACTTTACTGCTCGTTTTGTGGAAAAAGTCAGCACGAAGTTAAAAAACTAATTGCAGGTCCTTCGGTTTTTATTTGTGATGAGTGTGTTGATTTATGTAACGATATTATCAAAGAAGAAGTTAAAGGCCCTGCAAAAGAAGCTAAAGATCATGACCAACTTCCTTCCCCTAAAGAAATTTGTGAACAACTCGATGAACATGTTATTGGACAAACAAGCGCGAAAAAAAGCTTAGCTGTTGCTGTTTATAATCATTATAAAAGACTTAAGGATAGTAATTCAGAGTTAGATACCGAGCATAAAGATGTTGAAATTTCAAAAAGCAATATCTTACTTATCGGCCCCACTGGATCGGGAAAAACTCTTTTAGCGCAAACGCTCGCAAAATTGCTCGATGTTCCTTTTGTAATGGCAGACGCTACAACACTTACTGAAGCAGGTTATGTAGGTGAAGATGTTGAAAACATTATGCAAAAATTATTGCAAAAATGTGATTACGATATTGAAAAAGCTCAAAGAGGTATTGTCTATATTGATGAAGTCGATAAGATTTCAAGAAAGTCTGAAAATCCTTCTATAACAAGAGACGTATCAGGTGAGGGTGTTCAGCAAGCACTTTTAAAATTAATCGAAGGCACGGTAGCTTCAGTCCCCCCTCAAGGCGGTCGTAAACACCCAAATCAAGAATTTGTTCAATTAGATACAACAAATATTTTATTTATTTGTGGTGGAGCTTTTGATGGCTTAGAAAAAATTATTAAACAAAGATCTGAAAAAGGCGGAATTGGTTTTGGCGCTCAAGTAAATAGCAAGGCAGATGCTAAAGTGATTGGTGATGTCATTAAAGATGTTGAGCCAGAAGATTTGATTAAATTTGGTTTAATTCCTGAATTTATAGGAAGACTGCCTGTTGTTGCAACGCTTGAATCTTTAAGTGAAGATGCTTTAGTTCAGATACTTACTGAACCTAAAAATGCTTTAACTAAACAGTACATTAAACTTTTTGCTATGGAACATGTAATGCTCGAATTTAGACCTTCAGCATTAAGGCTAATTGCCAAAAAAGCACTCGAAAGAAAGACTGGTGCACGAGGCCTACGTTCAATCATGGAGCATGTTTTATTAGACACCATGTACGAATTGCCATCTATTAAGAACCTTGAAAAAGTTGTGATTGATGATGGTGTGATCGAACAATCAAATAAACCTATACTTTTATTATCAGAAAAGAAACAGGTTTCAGGAAAAAAATAAGCTTCGCTGTTGGTCAGCAAGACCTTGAAATATTATAAACTGACCCAATGTTCTAGTTTAATTAACGCTTATGAAAGCATCCTATGGCTCAAGAAATTAAAATTACAGGCTCTCAACAAGATTTCATGCCCTTATTACCCTTAAGGGATGTTGTTGTTTACCCACATCTTGTGATTCCTCTTTTTGTGGGCCGCGCAAAATCCGTAAAAGCACTGGAAATTGCATCTGACAAAGATAAGAAAATAATTTTGGTAGCCCAAAAGTCTGCAAGTAAAGATGAGCCTGATGCAAAAGACCTTTACGAATATGGCACCGTAGCATCTATTCTTCAGATGCTTAAATTACCTGATGGCACCGTTAAAGTTTTGGTTGAAGGTTTAAGCCGCGTAAAAATCAAAGAAGTGATAGATCAAGAAGCTTGTTTTGTTGCTCGTTTTGATGAAATTAACATTCCCGAGCCTAAAGATAAAGAGTCTTTGGCATTAATGAGAACGGTATTTTCACAATTTGATCAATACGTTAAATTAAATAAAAAAATTCCCCCTGAAATTTTAACTTCTCTAGCTGCTATTACAGACCCAGGCAGACTAGCAGATATGATTGCTGCGCATCTCACATTGAAGTTAGAAGAAAAGCAAACGATTTTAGAAACATTAAAAATTAAAAATCGGTTGGATCATCTTTTAAAAATTATGGAATCTGAAATTGATATTCTTCAGGTAGAAAAAAGAATTCGTGGTCGCGTTAAGCGTCAGATGGAAAAAAGCCAAAGAGAGTATTATCTTAATGAGCAAGTCA
>Ga0214919_10013058_pt1 | contig 10111 bp, 8 predicted proteins | sample LL1503_MetaG_FD_177994 | JGI IMG/M metagenome (GOLD analysis project Ga0214919, IMG submission 177994) | Freshwater microbial communities from Lake Lanier, Atlanta, Georgia, United States - LL-1503 | ecosystem: Environmental > Aquatic > Freshwater > Lake | place: USA: Georgia | collected 2015-03-15 | reverse complement strand
CGATCGTGTGACAGAACTGGAACACGATTTGGAAGTGTACGAAAACGGCGGCGAGCCGTCTGAGAAAATGGTCGATATTTGCAAAAAGGAAGGCGTGGTGTCCCTTCTGCAACGCGACAATCCCGACTTGGTAACGGCGCGTCGACGTCAGTACGTGGACACCAAACTTATCAAACGAAAGATCGAGTCAATGCGGAGTATGATTATTTCCATCACTGAAGACGATTTGCAGATTTCGCGGGACTTGTTTGATCATCTTCAAATTCCGTATGTTATTGCACCGTCTGAAGCCGAAGCGTACTCGTCGTATTTATGCATCCACGGAAAAGTGGATGCGGTATTGTCAGAGGATACGGACGTTCTTGCGTACGGCGCGCCCATTTTTTTAACGAAAATTGATACGTTTACAGATACCGTTACCGTGATTCGGTCGGAGAGCGTATTGGAAAATCTGGAGATGACCAAGGCCACGTTTGTGGACCTGTGTATCATGCTGGGGTGTGATTACAACACCAATGTGCCAAAAGTGGGCCCCGAAAAAAGCATTGCGTATTTGAAAAAATACGGGTCGATTGAAGCCATTACGGAGATCAAGGAGGAGGATAAGGCGATTTTAAACCATGTGCGTGTGCGCGAGATGCTAGCGATACCGTTGGAGGTGGATTTTTATGTGCCGTATTGTGGCATTCCCGATTTTGGGAAAGTGGAAGAGTTTTTGACGACACATGGGATGCGTTGCAATACAGGAAAGTTGCGCAAAAATTTGGGCGAGTCCGAGCTTAGCTTTGTGGATGAGTGATAAACAATTTTAAATTTAAAAATTTAAAAACAACCAGTTTAATGTTTAGAATTAGAACGTTTTTTAGATTTAGAACGTTTTTTAGATTTAGAACGTTTCTTAGATTTAGAACGTTTCTTATTACGAAAGGGTGATACTCTAACTCTATAAATAAATATTGATAATAAATAACGATAAAAATAAAGTTGGTGAATTGCAATTTTTACATCATCACAATTATCTGAAGGTTCATTTCTATCACAATTTATAAATTTTAATCCATGTAGTGTCTCATCTGTCATTAGTCCGTAAAAACATACTGCACCTATATATGTAGTCATTTTATCAATAACTTGTGCGTAATATAAGCCATATTTGTATAAACACAATCCTTCCATGTTAGACCCATAAAAATCTATATAAATTGTATCTATTTTTTTTGTACCAGATAAAGCATGAACATATCTTCCATTAATCTGATTATAAAATAACATAAATTCATCTTTACTTTTAAATAAAATAGGAAATCCACCTGTTCCGACCACAAATATCTTTACCAAACTTAAAAAATTAAATTCGCTTTCCTTCCCATCTATCGATAGACTCTCCCCAATTTCCTATAATACGAACACATTGTTCTTTGTATCTACTATTTTTTACAGCTTCCAATATAAAAGCTGTAATAGTAGCTACAGCCATACCATGTGAATGTCCACATAAAATAATTTGAGTTATGTTTGATGACAAGTCTTTTATAAAATTTAAAAATGCGTAAAATATATCTTTATTTAAGCAATTTTTACGACCTTTTGCACAAACTTTATCAAGTGAGTCGATTTCTTCTATAAATCGAAACCCAGTTCCAAAAATTATAAACATGCTATTTTCATGAATAAATATTCTAATATTTTTGAATGTTTCACATCCATTTAAAAAACAACCTCCGTCAAAAATAAAGTGACTAAATTCAATATCATTTTGATTTTGATTTTGTAATTTGTAGTCGTGTTCTTCTGTAGGAATACATGTTTTATATTCACGTGTTATCTTGTCTTCTACAAATGATCCTTTAATTTTAGAAGAAGTATCTTTACTTCGCAATTCGTTTAAAACAATTGCACGGGTTGTAAGTGCAAGATGCCAATTTAATAATTGTTTATACATTGTAATTTCATGATAAGGAGTTTCATTTGTAAATTCAATGGTCTCTTCTTCAATCAACCTCATTTTTATTTAATCTAAACTAAATAAAATTCTTTTATTTAATAAATAAAATTTCATACAGAATATTTAGTCATTATTTATGCTATTTTTATAAAACTTTATTTTTAGTTATTTATTTCTCGTTAAATACATATTTCTCCTATTTTTAAAAATTGTAGTTAAGCCCCTAAGAAAGTTGCACAAAAATTTGGGCGAGTCCGAGCTGAGCTTTGTGGATGAGTGATAAACAATTTTAAAATTTAAAAACCAGTTTAATGTTTAGATTTAGAACGTTTTTTAGATTTAGAACGTTTCTTATTATTAGAACGTTTTTTAGATTTAGAACGTTTTTTAGATTTAGAACGTTTTTTAGTTACTTTTTTTATTACTTTTACAATTAGTTTTTTACCCTTTGCCTTTTTTCTGAATTGATTAAGAACATCATCGTTATCACTGTCAGTATCACTAACATCATAAATATTTTCATAACGATCAACATGAATATCATCATCATCTTCATCATCTTCATTAACGTTATTTTCTAATTCTATTGTTACACGCGAACCTAATGGAAGAGGTATAGGATTTTCAACGGTTATTTCGTGGTTTTCCACATTATGAAGATAAAAAATAACAGGATAATTAAATACGTGTTTCATGATTATCTTTTTAATCGCAATTATATCAAAGTTATAGTGTATATCATTATTTATTGGATTGCCATTAATACTATCATAACGTACTGTAATTTTTTCAATAGGATAAAATATGTCTACAGGTGTTTGTATTACTATGCCGGATAAAGATCTGACAATTTCAGTCATTTTATTTAAGTTTTTTAAATAAAATTTGTATCTTTTTGTATAAACCTAAGCCTTAGGAAAGTGCTTTTGGATGTGCTTTTGAAGCGTGTAGTAGGTGATCACCTCCTTGACACCCAACAAGGTTGCCAACTTCTCATCCGGAGTAAACTGGCGACGATCGGCGGGGTTTTGAAGGTTCTTCTCCTTCACATAGTTGCAAATGGCCTTGGTGACATCGACGCGAGACACCAATTGGTCGGCCTTGAAATTGCAAAACTTGGCCATGTCAGATGTAATCTTGACCGACTTCATAAAGCCCGAGTTGCCGTTGCGAGCCGAGGGCTTGCGAACCTTGCGCGAGAGGAGGCGGAAGCAATCGGCCTTCAAGCTTTTGACTTGGCGCGCAAGAGAGCGAAGGTAACGAATGCCAACCGAGTGGGCCTTGTCCTCGCGAATGGACTTTAATTCGGCTTCGAGGGAGCTGTACAATTCGTCAAACGACTTTTCAATCTCCTCATTATTCACAACACGACGAGGCTTGTCACCCTCGACGGCCTCCGACGAACTGGCGGCCAATGCACTGGCAACGGCCGAATCGGTCACGGACGATTCCTTCTTGTCTGCCTTCTTGGGCTTCTCAACAACCTTCTTCTCGGCCTTGGGTGCAACGGCCTTCTCAGCCTTGGGTACATCGGCTTTCTCAGTCTTGGGTGCAACGGCTTTCTTCTCAGTCTTGGGAGCATCGGCTTTCTTCTCGGGAGCAACGGCCTTCTCAGTCTTGGGAGCAGTGGGTTTGGGAGTCTTGGCGGGGGGGGCGGACATCTTGTTTTTATACTTGTGGTTGTTTTTAAGTAGCAATTAAAAATTTAGTTTTTTAAGTTTGTTTATTGGTTGAAATTAAAAAATTTTATTTATTTATTTTTTAATTTATTTTTTATTTTTATTTATATATGACGAGGTATGCTATTGGTCTTGTAATTAATAAAATAAAATCCGGAACTAGTATAGTTTACAGTTTTATTGTACCAATTCGTCACAAACGTTCGTAAATCAGTCAATTCAGCCGATGATCTTATAATATCTCTATAATTTTTTGACTGTTTAAGGGTATCGCCCATAAAAGCACAAGTTAAATTGTACAGATAATCGCCACTTGAACCTTCTTGCATTGATGAAGTAACTGTCACTATTGTGGATTTACCTAAATCTTGTTGTTCTGCCAAAGATACAAGACTGTAATGCTGATCGTTCAGTAAAACAAACAAACATCTTTTACTTTTATCATTTAAAGCACGTCTCAAGTCGATCATATACCCGGGCATGTTTAAAAATCCTCCATCTCCTACAAAACAAACAACATCGCCTTGTATAGTTCCCGAATCTATTCTTCCAGGAATCGTTGCAATGCTACACCCAATTGGACTAAATTCGCTAAAATTTAAAATATGATTTATGTTTGAATGGTACATCATTGTATCCCCATAAAACGATGCAAACCCAACATCAAACGAATACAAATTATTATCATTTATTGTTTTAACACTAGTGGTATTAGTATTCGGTGCCAAACCATATATAACATCCAATACATTTGTGACAACAGCGATACTAGTTAACGGCGATGACGGAGATGGTGGATCATCAATGTCTGCGACCTGTGTCTTGTAGTAATTTATTAAAGTATTTATGTATGCGATTTGATCACTTTTTGTATTTGGCCAATTCTGAGTCTGATTGAAAAAAGTAGGACTTTTTGTATTCATATAGTCAGCAAATTTTCCAGCAAAATAAGATACGTCTGTCATTAGCTTATTGGACGAGTTTGAGCTTGCAGGAAAATATACCAATTCTTGATCTAGTGCATAAAATAGTTGAGAATTAGGAGTTGTCATTAAAGGCTTTACATCTAGAAAAGTCGTTGCCGGATATTCAGTTCCTGTTCCAATCTGTACAACAAGTGTGGCAGATATGTAGTTATTATTAACAATCGTATTTGTATAAGGCCCTTCGACTGCAACATTCCAATCAGAAAATTCATCTATATTAACGTACATTTTAGAGGTTGTAATCAAATGCAAGTATATATTTTTATATGTTCTCGTTAATAATGCCAGCTTTCTAATATTCTCAATATCAACGCGTTCGCCTACTCGCATAATAATTTTAGAGTCTTGGTTTATATTCGAAAAAATTGTATTTAAAAAATTATCGACCGGATTTACAGGAACATTAAATGATAGTTTAGCACCCGTTGTATAATAAAGTCGCCGCCATGCCTTTTGATGGACAAATACGGCGACCGGACCTATATTTGGGAATTTGTACCCTTGTTTAGCGATACGAAATGCTTCGTCCACCAACTGGTCTGGGTTTAAGGTATCCTCGTAAATGTATATACATTTTTGTGTAATGGCTTCCATGACGGACATATCAGCCGACTGAAAATTACTGCTTGACATTCCAAAAAAGCAAACACACGACTTTGTTTCGTTATAAATGGAGTTAACGGCCGTGGTCGCCATTGTTGTACCAGGACCACTCGTACAAAACGTGACGCCAACTTTATTTATCATTTCGGCATAATAGGACGCCATGTAAATGGCCGCCGTTTCATTTGAGGCGTGTATGTATCGAAGAGACGGGGGATCTGTAATAGTTGCATTTTCTAAATAATCATCGACATCGTACCAGGATGCACCAGGCACGCCATAGACATTGAATGGCGTACCTGGAGGCATATCGGCCTTTTCAATGATTTTATTGATAATCATTTGGCCAATTGTGACAGTAGATTGTATACGGGGTTGAACACTTAATAAAAGCGATGGTTCGTTCTCCGCAATAAGGGCAAGTTGTTCGGCCGTTATAGTTGTATTTGAAATATCTGTTAAAAAAGAGCTTGTGATATTGGCTGTATATGGGTCGCTTGATGAGACGATGCCACCTGTTCGTGTGGAAGACGTCATCCCGTTTGCTGGATAGATAAGTGGTGGTAAATTATAACCAGTCTGTAAAGAAAAGGTCGATCCGGTTGTGTATGCCATTTAATTTATTTAAGAATAAATTAAAAACTAAAACTAATTTTGCTTACAACTTTTTTTGGTTTGATTTTAGTTTAGTACGAAGGGGTTTAGGTTTAGATTTAGATTTAGATTTAGATTTAGATTTAGATTTAGATTTAGATTTAGATTTAAACGATGATTGAATGTAAGCAGATAATATTGCTTGCCTAATATCATCAGGTATAGCTTTTAAATGCATAGCAACCTGTTTTTTATCTTTATAATTCATAAACATGTCGCTGTATTTTTTTAATTTCTTTTGATCTTCTAATACAATTGCTTCCGTTATATTAGCATAAATACCAAGAAGATGATCATCATAAATATTAGCCATTTATAATAAAATTGATTTTTATTTTTTTTAAATATCTTTAAAATAGTAAGTAAATGATGAGTTTTTTCAATTTTTTCGGTACACCAAAAAAGCAAGTCGAGGCCGAAAAGACCTCAAAAATCGTCGAAGCCATCCACGCCATCTCCGACACCCTAAAAACCCAAGAAAAACGCAAGGCACATCTTGAGAAACAAATCGAAGCGCTTACGACCGAAGCGCGTGAATTTGTGCGCCTTGGCAAGAAGGAAAGCGCTTCAGTGTCCTTGAAAAAGCGCAAAATGTACGAAAATCAGGTCAAAACGATCGACGACGCCATGTTTAATCTTGAAGTCCAAAAGCTAAACTTGGAAAACACGCAATTTCAAAAGTCGGCCGTCGAGTCGTTTGCCAAAGTTAATTCGGTCATGAAAGAAACGGGTATCAAGGCCGACGACGTCGAGCGCGTCATGGACGAACTGCAGGACGCCGTTGACGACCAACAAGAGGTGGCGTCTGTCCTATCACGGCCTTTGGTGCATATCGATGTCGACGACGAGCTGAAAGAGTTGGAGGAGCTTGGTCAGCTTCAGAAAGAATCAAAACCTATACAGGTCCCACTTATTTTGCCAAATGTGCCGGTTGATAAAGAAAAGAAAGACGATGACGAAGAAGAGGAGTTGAAAGAATTAAAAAGACGTTTGGAAATAATTTAAAAGCGTTGTTGATTTAATACGATTTAATAATCTTATTAAATATAAAATAAATGGTAGAACGAACACCTCGTCAAATCATTCTAAGGGCTTTACAAAACGTTGGGCGAAACTGTGAATTGATCCCATATCTTTTTAATGCTATAAATGATATAAATGATAGTGCATCATCCGCGGTTACAATCTCAACAAATGCGCCTGATAAATTTGAATTTTTAAAAGACATGTTTCCTTCCATCACACTTTTAAAAAAAGATAAACCGGATTCACAAACGCTTTTTTTTGAGGTATGCGGAGACAAAGAAGACAAAGAAGAGAAACAGGAGAAACACACACAAACAAACAGTGTTGCCCCATTTGTCAACCCGCTTCATTACACTTTTTCGTTTTTCCCTCAAAAGCCGTCCACGTGTCCCTCCCAAACACACATCTCAATTGGACTTGGTGAACATCAACACGGTGTCCATGTCTCATCGATCGATGAAACAAAAATGACTGTAAATCCTTTACAGCTATATCCTTACTTTTTATGCATTACAGATCGTTTGGAAAGCATTCAAGCATTTCTTGAGATTATTGCGGGACATTACAAGTCAATCAAGCTTGAAAAAGGTGAAAATACGTTTGGAAACACAGTTGAAATTTTCTTGCCAATCTCAAGTTATCCTTTACTATCTGGACTAAAATATAATAAACTTATTTTATCTGTATTTGGTACGATTGAGTTGTTTGACGATGAAAAAAATATTACAGCCATTACAACATCTGAGCGCGGGCGAACATTGCGTATCAAACCTATTACTGAAACTGTCATCGCTTCTTCAGTTGTAAAATACAGTGGTAAACATATATTAATTGATTATAAGGAGTATAAGGAGTATAAGGACCATGAGGATTCTCACCAAGTTATCGTGGACACCATCTCTAATTTTCCTGATAAAATGGTATGGTGCACGACGCTTGACACAAATCCGCTTTTTCGACATCTTCAGAAATATACATTGCATAAAACGATCAGAAAATTAAGATGTTTTCAATTTAAAAAAGCATTCCCCGTATTGGACCTTCGCATTCTTATTAAACTGGCACTATTTTTACCAAATGTACAAGATATCATGAAAATTGTGTGTGGGTCCGAAAATTGGTACAAAAAAGTGTATCAATTGTTTGACATGAAATAAACACCGCTTTTTCACAAAAAGCGGTACCAAAAACGTTACGTTACGTTATTTCACGGCTTTTTCACAAAAAGCGGTACCAAAAACGTTATGTTTAAATCATTTCACGGCTTTTTCACAAAAAGCAGTACCAAAAACGTTACGTAAGTTATTTCACGGCTTTTTCACAAAAAGCGGTACCAAAAACGTTATGTTTAAATTAACTAGGAAGTGTTACAATTATAAGTTGTTTGCTTAGCATTGTACTTTTCATTATTTATTTAATAAAATAAATAAAACCACTTAAATACAATATTTAAAATATAAAGACAGATGTGCGGGATTTTTTTACATTTTACAAAGGACGGAATCATCCGCAAAGAACTCTTTAAACAACTTTTATGCCAATACTCCTCCATTGAACACCGTGGGCCTGATCGACACACCCTCTCTTTATTTGGCAACTGTCTTGCTGGCTTTCATCGATTGGCCATCAACGACTTGACACCAAAAGGCGATCAGCCGTTTGAACTGAATGGCGACTTTCTGATGTGCAATGGCGAAATTTACAATTACGAAAAGTTACAAGAACAGGAGCAGTTTCCATTGGTCAGTAAAAGTGATTGCGAAATCATCTTGCATCTTGTACATAAATACGGATTTGCGGAAGCCTTGCGTCTCCTTGATGGCGTCTTTGCGATTGTATACGTTACACGGGAGTCTATCTATATGGCGCGCGACCGCATTGGTGTTAAACCGCTTTTTTACAGACGCGGTAGAGAGGATATTCTCCATACGCTAACTGTTGCAAGTGAAGCTATAGGCGTTGATATAGGTGTTGGCGTTGACACAGATTTTGAACCTATCATTGAGGTCCTCCCTTCTACCTATGTTGAGTTTAATAAAACAACTGAAACTATTTCTGGGTGTGAATATGGTGCATTGCCTGTATCTCTTCTTTACAAAGACGAAGACACAACATTACCCCTCGTGCGTGAAACACTTATTGAAGCCGTTCGTAAACGTCTATGTAGCGACCGACCTATTGGTTGTCTTTTAAGCGGTGGCTTGGACTCGTCGTTGATTGCATCCATCTTGACGCGCGAATTAAAAGCATCAGGACGCACTTTAAAGACATTCTCGGTCGGCTTTCCCGACTCTACTGATTTGGTCTATGCGCGAAAAGTGGCTAATTATCTTGGCACTGATCACCATGAATTGGTTATTCAGTACACGGATGCCCTGGCTTATATTCCAACTGTAATTAAAAAATTAGGTAGTTATGATACGACGACCGTACGTGCTAGTACGCCGATGTACATGTTGTGCGAATGGATTGACGCCCACTTTACTGAAAAAGTGATTTTTTCAGGCGAAGGAAGCGATGAATTATTTTGTGGGTATCTGTATTCACATAATGCGCCAAGCGATGATGATTTGTTTTTGGATAGCATTCGATTGGTGAAAAATTTGTACAAATACGACGTCTTGCGGGCCGATCGATGCACGGCAGGAAATAGTTTGGAATTTCGCGAACCGTTCTTGGACAGCGCATTGATATCGATTGCACTGCAAACATCGGGGGCATTGAAAAAGCCAAAGATGCATGACGGCTTGTCGTTTGAGAAACATCTTTTGCGTACAGCATTTGAAGGGTATTTGCCAGACGAGGTGTTATGGCGACGCAAGGCGGCATTTTCAGATGCGGTGAGTAGTTCAGAAAAGCCGTGGTACAAGTGGATTCACGAATATGTCGAGACACAACATGTTGATGATTTTGGGGGCACGCGTGAAAGTAATTATTATAAAACTATTTTTATGAAGGTGTACAAGTCTTATAAGCCAGAGATTCCGTTGTGGTTGCCAAAATGGAGTCAAGTGGGAAGTGAACCGTCAGCTACTGTATTGAATGTGTATAACAAAGAAGAGCATAAAAATAGTTAATGTGGTCTTAAATATTATAATAATAAAGATAAAGATAAGATATGAATCTAGATTGTTTAAGTTGCTTTAAATCAATTGTAGAGCCAACCAACACTGATAAAAAAGATAAAGAGTGTTCAAGTTGCTTTAAATCAATTGTAG
>Ga0214919_10013057_pt1 | contig 10111 bp, 7 predicted proteins | sample LL1503_MetaG_FD_177994 | JGI IMG/M metagenome (GOLD analysis project Ga0214919, IMG submission 177994) | Freshwater microbial communities from Lake Lanier, Atlanta, Georgia, United States - LL-1503 | ecosystem: Environmental > Aquatic > Freshwater > Lake | place: USA: Georgia | collected 2015-03-15 | reverse complement strand
CTGGCTCCACAACAACACCAACATTGACAACAATCGAGAAGCTGACAATTGCTGCCACTGCTGCTGCAACTCTTGATCTTGCAAACTCAACTGGCTATACAACCCTTGAAAACAATGGTTCAGCTGAAGATTTGACATTTGCCAATATTTCTAGTGCTGCTGGCACCTTCAATATTTCAAATGTTGCTGCTAAATCAACAACATTTGGCCTCACAACCGCTGCTTCTACTGGTGCGACAACTGCTGCCGTGAACGTGTCAAACTTGACAGGTGCTTCAACAATTGCAATTGCTGGTGTTGAGACGCTTACATTGAATTCAGCAGGTACAGCTGCCAATACGGTAGGTACTTTGACTGATTCAAGTCTGGCAACTTTGAAAGTCACAGGTTCACAGAACTTAACAATTACCAATGCTATTTCAGCAACAGCTTCTACTGTAGATGCTTCAGCTGCTACAGGCAAAGTAACCGTAACTCTTGGCGCTGCTTCAACTGCAACAGCTACTGGTGGTTCTGCGAACGATACATTCACTGTAAGCGCTGTTACTGGAAACGTTTCAGTAAATGGTGGTGCTGGCAACGACACAATCGTTACTGGTGCTAATTTGACAGCAACAGACACAATCGATGGTGGCTCAGGTACGGCTGACGTATTGAGCACAACAATTGCTCGTGCAAACGCCTTGGATGTTGCTGCTCCTACAACTTACAACATCACAAATGTTGAGCAACTAACTATTGCTGACACTTGGGTTCTTTCAGCTGATAGCGCATTGACTTTAGCTAACATAGCTACGACTCTGGATACTGTTAATCTGTCCTTCACAGATGCGACCAGCACTAACATTACAAGTGGTGCTTACACATCTTCTGTAACTGGCCCAGCTGCTGCATTGACTGTCAATCTTGGTGGATCGCTCGCCAGTAACCAAGCAGTGCTTGGATCTACAACACCTTTGACGGTTACCGATACAGGCACAACAACAACTGGTTCGGTCACTCTGAATAACACTGCAGTTAATTCTACGACTCTTGCTGCATTGAATGTTTTCAACGGTACTGCTGTGACTTCCACCGGATATGAAAACGTAACGATCAACACAGGTGCCGCGACAACAACCAATGCTACTCAAACAATTGGTACTTTGGCGATCACGCCAGACGTAACATCTGGTACATACGCCACTGCCACGAGCTTGACATTAACAGGCGCGGGCGCAGTTACTGTCTCTAATCTTCAAAATGATGCAATCTCTACGATGACGGTTAACGCTGCGGGGCTGACTGCTCAGGCAGCAGGCACAGCGACTTTGACACTTACAACAACTAGTGCTGGCTCAAATGGTAGCTCTACTGTTAGTTCAGGCGCAACTACAACTAAGTTCAATATTACTGGTTCTGAAGGTGAAGACAGCATCACTCTTGGCAGCCTGAGTTCAACTGTAAGTGGTGGTGGTGGAAACGACACGATTACGGTTTCAAGTAGTTCTGGAACAGCGGCTTACAGCATCTCTGGAGGTGCAGGTGACGATGCACTGACTGGTGGAGCCGGTAACGACACTATTTTGGCCGGTGACGGAAACGACACAATTACGACTAACAACGGCAACAACAGAGTTGATGCTGGAGCTGGCGCCGACACAATCACTGCAGGTACAGGCGCAGATAGCATATTGGCTGGTGACGGTGATGACGTTGTTGTGATAGCTGGTAACTTGGCAAGCACAGATACTCTTGATGGCGGTGCAGGTAACGACATTTTGTCAGTTACAGGTGTTTCTTCATCAGCATTGTTGGCCAATGTGACTGGTTTTGAAACTCTTGCTGTTACTGGTGCAAATACAGTGACAATGGCCTCTAACCTTGGCTTCACAACCTACTCACTGAATGATGCTGACAATCAAGTGTTGACTATTGACACTGGTTACACTGGGGCTACTACGGTAACGATAAACGAGTTATCAGGCACTTCAGCAGCTGCAAGCGCTGACCGTGTTAACAACACTGCAAATGTTGAGTTGACAGTTAATGGTAATGAAACAAACTTCGGTGGTGACGTCTCCATCGTCGGTGGTACAGGTAATGATACGATCAACCTCACCGCAAACAGCGGCTCTGCAACAATGGATGGTGATATTACAAACATTAACGTGATTAATGTTTTGGGTTCATCAACAAGCGCTGTTTCATTGACTCTTAGTGCTGATATCTCTGAAGCTAACAAAACATTGACCATCAATGCAAGTGGCGTAACAAATGCTTCCGCGACATTCACATTGGCCGCAGGTTCAAATATTGACTTGGCATCTTCAGTTATTGTTACTGGCGGAACAACGGCTGCTAATACAATTGCTGCCTCTACAGATGGTCAGGGCACAACATCACCATGGAATATCACTGGTGGTGCAGGTGCTGATACGCTCTACGGCGGTTCTGGTAATGACACCATCGACGGCGGTGCAGGTGCAGACTCGATCTTTGGTGGTTTAGGTAACGATAACCTCCAGGGCGGCGATGGCAATGACACATTTGTGATCAAGGCAACTGACCTGACTTTGAACGACACAATTGGTGGTGGAGCTGGTGACAACACAATCCGCTTTAACAACACGACTGGTGCTGTTGTAGATGCGGATTTCACTAATATCACCAACGTTCAAACCGTTGCAACTGACGCCTCTATCGGCCTTTCAATCACATTGAACAGCAAGGCAGATGCAGCTGGTGTAACCACTGTAACAGGTCTGCTGGATGTAGCCGATACAGTAACAGTCGGCGCTGACTTTGACAACGCTTTGGCGATTACTCTTGGCGGAATAGACACTTCAGCTACAACAGATACTTTAGATGCATCTTTATCTGCTGCTCAAATCACTCTGACAGTTAGTGCGGCTAGCATTACAAGCGCAGATAATTTGGCAGCAGGTACCGGTACAGCTGACAAGATCAAAATTACAGCAGTTTCATCTACATCAACTGCGGCTGTTTTCGGATCTGGCGTAACAGGATGGGAAACTATTCAGGTTACAGCCGGTACTGGTTCAAGCTCTGGCTACGACAGCTACATCACTACAGCTGAAGAGTTTGTGGCCGATGGCAAGTCTGCTGTCATTGATGCAACCGCCCTGATTGATTCTGGTGCTACTTTGCGCTTCTCTGCAACTGAAGTTGGTTCAGGTGCATACAGCGTATCAGGTGGTGCTGGTGCAGACACGATCACTTCTGGTGCTGGTAATGACACCATTGCTGGTGGTTCAGGAGCTGACAGTATCATGGCTGGTTCTGGTTCAGATAACATTAGTGGTGGTGACGGTGATGACGTTATCTCATTGACATCTGCTAACTTGACTTCTGATGACACTATCAGCGGCGGTAGCGGTACAGACACTTTGACTATTAGCGATACTGCTACGGTTGTTGATTCTGATTTCCGCAATGTGACTGGCGTTGAAACATTCCTCGCAAGCGGAACTTCAACATTAACATTGGGTGCTTTGGCTAATGCTTCAGGTCTTGCTACATACACTGCTGCTTCTGGATCTGTGGATACAGTGACTATTGGTGCAGGATTCACAAATGCATTGGCTTTGACTGTCGGTACAGGCGATGATTTAGTCGACGCAACTGAAAGTAATGCTGCATTGACAATTACAGCAACTGCTACAAGCATTACAAGTGCAGACACAATTGTCGGTGGTACAAGCACCGGTGACGTTTTGAACTTGACGGGTGCATCTGGTGGTCAAACAGCTGATTTGGCTCTTGTGTCCGGTATTGAGACGGTTAACTTGACAACAGCTGCTGGCGTTTACGTCATCACTACTGCGAGTGCAACTGTTGCTTCTGGTAAGACATTGACTTTGAATGGTTCTAGCTTGACTGGTACGGTCAACTTTGATGGCAGCCTTGAAACCAACGGTTACTTCTCATTGACTGGCGGTAGTGGTGCTGACACTCTTATCGGTGGTGCTAAGGCAGATACTATCGTTGGTGGTGCGGGTGCAGACTCCATCATTGGCGGCGCAGGCGCAGACGTGATGACCGGTGGCGAAGGCACAGACGTGTTTTACTACACAGGCGCTGGCTATGAAACTGGTTCTGTTTCTCCAGCTGTAATCTACTGGGGCGGTTCTGTAGACGCTGGCGTATCCATCTCTACAACAGCCTTGGACAAGATCACTGACTTCTCTGCTGGTGAGTCAATCAAAACTAGTGCCGGTGGTTCTGCAACGTCAACTGTCAACGGTGTTGGTTTGGCATGGACTGCTTACTCCGGCTTCCTGAAAGGTACGTACGACGCTACTGCTAATACGTTCACCTTCTCGACAACTGGTACATCAACATTGTTTGCTTACGACTTTGATGGCAACAGTGCAACTAACGACATCCGCGGTGTTGTGTTGGTTGGATACGTTGACTCAGGTACAGCAGACACCATGACTTCTGGTCTGGTTGGTGTAGCCTAATAGCTTAGAGTGTGGGAGTCGCAAGGCTCCTAGACAGGCTTTAAAAGCCTAAGCTCTGACCCCGTAGACTTCGGTTTACGGGGTTTTTTGTTGCCTGTTCGTTATTTAGACTCAAAAGACCCGGACTGAAGAAGTGGAAACTTTGCCACCCTGAATACGCTTTACTGAGCGCCCATTGATTAAATCAATATGTAAGTCAGATCAGGGACTCCTAAGCTGAAATCGGGCTGTGGGGGGTAGGGTGGGGCTGCGCTGGACATGATTTGACAAGGGGTGGGGGTGTTGCGGTTAAATGCTGGTATGCCTATAAGTTCAGTCGATTCTTCAGCACCTTGGTTTCCACGTTCAGTGCACGAGACACGCAAGTTATTTGCTGCGCAAAAAGTCAAAGGTACATGGGGTAACAGTACCAAGCCAAAATTGTCTAAAAAGAAAGTCAATAGTACTGACAGAAAAAACTTTAGCCTTTGGGTCATTCACCAGTTGAACAATGCATTGATACAACGTGCAGCTGAGGAAGAACGATTTTGGAATTCTGGTGCAATGAGTGATGCACTAGCAAAGCAAATTAAGATTTTGCACAAGAAAGTTATTCAAGCACTCGATGAAACTTTGAATCACAAATCTGCCGGTGCACCACCGACCTTAAAGAATGCGAAGGCACTGTTGCCACATGTTGAGGTGTTTAAAAATAAATGCAGCAAGCTAATTGCAGCTGATGGTATAGCCCAGTTTCGAATGGCTTTTTGCCTGCATGATTTGTGTGACGATATCGAATACTATGTAACACAAATTAAGATTGTGTATGCAATTGTTACGGTGGTGGATAAGAAGCCTGTAATGTCTAATCGACCAACCCACATAGAAGCCAAAAAACTTTTCGGCCAAATCGTAAAAAACCATCAATCCAAGTTCGGCTCGAATACTTTTCCAAAGCCACGAGTAGCTCAGGCTGCATTGAGTGCGAAGGGGCACACAATTCCAAAACGCACATTGAATTTTTGGAAAACTCAATTCGCCAACAAGACTTTTGAGCACTTCATACAACCTCAAAAACGGCAATAACTATCAGACTTTGCTGGTAGGCAATTTATAGAGTTGCGAGAATCCATTCATGTTTAACAAAGCCTTAAGAAAGGGCAACAGACATGAATGTGAATATAAATTCATTGCGAGTAATTCGCATGGCAGAGCTGACCGAAAAGGTCTCACTGCAACCCAGCACCATCTATGCGATGGTTCAAGCTGGTGACTTCCCAGCTCCGTTCAAAATCGCTCCCGGCGGTAGAGCTGCAGGTTGGTTATCAGGAGATGTAGAGGGCTGGTTGCTTTCACGTGCAGAACAAGGAGTCAGTCATGTCTGATTCACTTTTATTTGTGCACAGCCGTTCAAACGATTTACACATCGTTGATCCTGACGCGATTCCACACAGCGACGACCTCTCACCCATCATGCAGTTGGCAATAGAAGTTATCAAGGCTGGATACAAGGGTATCGCGATCGACGAACTCAAACTTAAGAACGGCAGGTTCGTGTATGCACTAGAGGGAGACATCGCGACCCCTGAAGGCGTAGTGATACAGAAACTATCAACTGCGCTTGATGACGGTCGCCCGTTGCCGAATGCAGCAACTGTCCTAGAAGCCATACGCCGTATCTACGAGAAGTGCGAACAGTATGAGCTATCGCAGCAATCCAAACCTGAGGAATATTCAAAATGAAAACAGCAGCGTTCCCGCAACTTCATGTCCACGAAATGTGGACTGTGTTTGACGATCCAGATGTGCCGGTGATTGAAATCCGCTGTATCTGGCCTAAAGGTATTGGGCCATCACGGGGAACAACCTCTAGATGCTTTGACCAAGCGCAATATCAAAGTGAGCAGGCGTTTCGCTCTGCCGTTGAAAGCTATGTAACGCAAATGAACCAGCAAGGGTACAACCTTTACTCAACGCTTAATCCACTCAAGGCTGGAATAGGCCAGTTCTCCTCAGCCAAGGATGTTGACGTTATGTGTCGCAGGCGATTGCTCATTGATATTGACCGTGACACAGGCAAAGACCACCCCGCTACAGATGGCGATATTGAAGCGGCCAAGGCAATGGGTGACCAAATTGAAAGTCATCTTGATGGGCTTGGGTGGCCTTCACCTGTTCGAATCTTGTCTGGTAATGGTCACCACTTGATCTACCCACTGGACGATCTGCCCAATACCGACGAGATCACAAAAGATGTCCGTGACCTGCTTCGGAATCTGAAAGCGCAATTCTCAGTCAATGGGTTAAGCGTTGACACCACCGTTTCAAACGCAAGTCGCGTTACCAAACTGCCAGGTACTTTGGCACGCCGTGGAACCGAAATTACAAATCACCCTTACCGCGTAGCGAGGATATATGCATAACAAAGTCACTCACCAAATGATCCAGTCGGCGATCCAAAGCCTAAGGCCAAATCACACACCCATTGCACTGACGCGAAGATATGCAACTACTGCTGTGCAAAGCCCGCTTGCTTTTCCTGTCCCCACGTATCTTCAGGGGGCAACATCAAACATTCAAATTTTCGCAAACCCACCATCACCCAGTCGGCTAGATGTCGAAGCAGCATGTCCGGCCATAAGGCTACTGGCAACTACAGGGGGAGCTTCAGAGGAGTCTTGGAGCCTTGGGATTGTTAATACTGCAAAGTTCACAATCGACCCAGAAGATGCAGCGCAAGTATGGTCAAGCGCATACCCTACCTACGACTCAAATGAAGTCAGTGAAAAATTGGCTGAGAAGCAAGGCATCAATACTGGGCCAACAACCTGTGAACGAATTGCTGCGCTGGACCCGGACTTTAGCAATGCCTGTAGCTTATGTGCATACCAAGGCAAGGCATCAAGTCCAATCCATGCCGCCCAAAAATTTGCAGCAAATAAAGGACAGCTTCAGGCGATCAGTACTGGAGCATCTTCATCAACTGCGTTGACATCGACCAGTGTCAGTGCACTAGTGCCAGTTTTTGATCCAACTGACTCTGGTAATGCAGCATGGCTCAACGGATGGCTTCAAGGCCGTGCAAGGCATATCTATGAGCACGGGTACTGGATTCACTTCGACGATCAAACCGGTTGGAATAAACGAACAGATGCAGAGATGCTGCGCCTAGCAGAGTTAGCGATTCGAGATATGGGGCGGGCAGGTTTGAACCAGTTGCCCCCTGATGATATGAAGCGATTTATGAATCACGTCATCAAGTCTCTCAATGCAGCAAGTTTGATAAATGCTGTAACCCTATTAAAGGGACAGCCGAATGTTCAAATCCACGCGAATGACCTTGATGCCAATCCGCTACTTCTTGGGGTGAGAAACGGTCAATGCATTGATCTCAAAACAGGCATGGTATTTGACCTAACGCCAGAGCATCTAATTACCAAAAGCGTCGGCTGTGAATACGATCCTTATGCACAATGCCCACAGTGGGAAGAGTTCTTGCAACAGGTTTTTCAAGAAGAGCAATCACTCATTGATTATCTTCAGCAGTATGTAGGGTACTGCCTGACCGGATTGACTACAGAGCAACATGTACTGTTTGGTTTTGGTTTGGGCGCAAACGGAAAGTCCGTCCTTTTCTCAGTGTTGACCGAGTTGTTTGGCAGTTACGCAATTGCAGCGCCGATTGAGACTTTCATGCTAAGCGGTAATGAAGGGCCGAAGTCTTATTTGCTGGCACGTCTTGCGGGTGCACGATTTGTCTTGGCCAACGAGACGGCAGATGGCCAAAGGCTGGCTGAGAACATCATCAAGGAATTGACTGGTGGCGAGGTCATTGCTGCTGCTCATAAATACGGCCATTTATTTGAGTTTCAACCTCGGTTCAAAATTGCCATGGTCGGCAACCACAAACCAGTCATCCGAGGAACGGACTCAGGGATCTGGCGTCGCCTCCACTTGTTGCCGTTCAATCGTTCATTTGCCGTAAGTGAACAAGATCCGAATCTGGTGACCAAGCTCAAGTCTGAGTTAAGCGGCATCTTGAATTGGGCACTTAAAGGGGCTGAATCTTGGCAGCAAAACAAGCGGTTGATAGTCCCAGAAGCCATGCGAAAAGAAGTCGAAGCCTACCACTCTGAGTCAGACATTATTGGGCAGTGGTTGACAGAACGATGTGCTATTGATTCGAAGACTACCACCGCATCGTCTGCGCTTTACTATGACTATGCAAATTGGTGTAAAGCAAATGGCCACGTTCCTAGTAGCAAAACACTACTTGGCCGCAGATTAACTGAACGTGGATTTGGAAAGCGCACTGGAGCTAAAGCTGTATGGATTGGCTTGGCATTACTGCAACCAACTTTCCCTTTCATCTGAGCAAAGTGTGAGGGTTGTGAGGGTTTGACGGCTTTTTAATAAAAATCGCGCGCGAGGGGTATCTATAAGGAACTTTATGGAAATCCACCTTAACCCTCACAACCCGCACTGCCGGTGCAAGGACACCAATGCAAATAATTCGCCGCTTGACCGTTCGAGGGCCTCACTCAGTGTTTGAGGGTGTCCATCGCTTTACAAAAACGTAACATTAGAGGTGCAAATATGACAACATTTTTAACGGCCGGTGGGCGTATTGCCTGTAAACAGTGTGAGGGAACATCCCGAAGAACCAAAGAGAGATGCAAAGCCCCCGCAGCAAAGAACAAATCTCGATGCCGATTCCATGGCGGGAGAAAGTTCAGTGGGCCAAAGACGGTAGAGGGGCGCCTTAGATGCGCTAAAGCTAAAACTGCCCACGGTTGGGAAACAACCGCTATGCGACAAGAACGGTCACTGGGTTCCGCTAGGGTTGCTGTTCTTGAGTCAATCGGATTTGCCATTGGCCTACTTAAAGGAACTAAGACGCGCGGTCGCCGACCAGATCGCATGGGTGAAGTCTTCCCTGAACTTCAGGCCATGTTTCACAAAATTGTACTTGAACGAGCGAAACACAGTACAGGGTAAATATGGGACTCCTTATTCCAATTTAGGGGGGTGGGGGGTGGGTGGGGTCCAGTATTCCCAAAATCACAAGCCCTACCCCCTATGCTTGACTCACATCACCACTAAGCTCTGGCTAAGCCGCGAACCATCCGCATACTGGGTAAGCAGAACCCTTTAGCAAAATACTGTTTTACAAAAGACTCAAAGTACTTGCATAATCCATCCTATCAAAATGATAGGTCCAAAGCGTGGCTTCTCCATCAGATCGACAACTAGAAAAACATATCAAGCTAAGCGCAGTTGACTCAGCACATGTGGTCTTTACCGATCACGCTCGTCAGAGAATGCGTCAGCGGTACATAAATAGTCCTATGGTCTTGGATGTTCTTACGAATGGCGTCATGGCTCCCAAGCCCGAGCCAGATATGAAGCACACAGGGCTTAAATGCCGGATGCAGCGTTATGTGGCAGGTGTTCAAGTAGCGGTGGTCGTGTATGTCGAGTACCCCGCTACAGATTTGGTTGTTATAACAGTGATTGATGTAAATAAGGATTGAGATATGTACCACTACACAGACGGCGGTCTACGCAACGTGTGGCTGGCCAATGGCTACGAAATCAAGAAAACCCCCTACGGTGAAGGAGTGGCTTTTCACAACCTTGATGGACTCACTGAATCTATTTGCATC
>Ga0214919_10013055_pt1 | contig 10113 bp, 10 predicted proteins | sample LL1503_MetaG_FD_177994 | JGI IMG/M metagenome (GOLD analysis project Ga0214919, IMG submission 177994) | Freshwater microbial communities from Lake Lanier, Atlanta, Georgia, United States - LL-1503 | ecosystem: Environmental > Aquatic > Freshwater > Lake | place: USA: Georgia | collected... | reverse complement strand
GTCGCGTTATTGCCGCGATCAAGGAGCGTAATGGTTTAGCTGATGGATGTGAAATCACTTTAGAGGCCAATCCAGATTCAGTAACTGCTGAAAAACTTAAGCGATACATAGAGGTTGGTTTTAATCGCATCTCATTCGGCATGCAATCGGCTAAGCCACAAGTATTGGCTGTACTTGATCGCACGCACAATCCGGAGAATGTTAAGCGGGCAGTTGATATGGCACGAGCTGCAGGCTTTGTAAGTATTAGCGTAGATCTAATTTATGGAACTCCGGGTGAGTCATTAGATGATTGGCGCGAGAGCGTTCAAGAAGCTCTGAGCTTAGATATCGATCACATCAGCGCTTATGCTCTCATAGTTGAGACTGGTACTAAGTTAGCTGCACAAATTAAACGTGGTGACTTAACAATGCCCGATGATGACTTAATGGCAGATATGTATTTGTTAGTAAATCAGATGTCTGAAGATCATGGTTTAAGTTGGTATGAACTCTCTAACTGGTCCAAACCCTTGCATGAGTGTCGACACAATATTGCTTATTGGGAGAATAGAAATTGGTGGGGCTTAGGACCTGGTGCGCATTCACATATCGATGGAAAGCGTTTTTGGAATGTTAAGCACCCAAATGCCTATAAAGAAAAGCTTTTTAGCGGTCAATCACCGGTACACGAGAGTGAAGAGTTAACTACACAGGAGATGGCCCGCGAAGCAATCATGCTTGGAATTCGGATGCGTGAAGGCCTACAGATTTCATTGCTAGACCCGCATCAATTGGAGCTGCTTGGCACTTATCGTGAGAATGGATATATAGAGCTTCGTGATGACCGCGTTCTATTGACTCCTGTTGGGCGCTTGATTGCAGATCGTATCGTCCGAGAAATAACTATCTAGTATCCTTGCCACCATCATGTCATCGCGCCGCCTAGAAATCCTCCGTGCAATCGTCGACGAGTATGTCGTAACGCAGGAGCCCGTAGGTTCTAAGTCCATCGCTGATCGTCATGGACTAGGTATTTCTCCAGCAACGATTCGCAATGAGATGGCAGTTCTTGAAGAAGAGGGTTTGATTACACAGCCACATACAAGTGCCGGACGCATTCCAACTGATCAGGGTTATCGCGTTTTCGTAGATAAGTTAGCAACTGTTAAGCCACTCTCATCTGCAGAGCGTCGGGCGATTGAAACATTCCTAGAAGGCGCGCTAGATCTAGATGATGTTGTTATGCGAACTGTTCGCCTACTTGCAGATGTCACAAAGCAAGTTGCAGTAGTGCAATATCCATCAATGGTGAAGTCACGTGTTCGTCATATTGAGTTAGTGGCTTTAGCTCCTGCACGTCTTATGATGGTTTTGATTACAGATGCTGGCCGAATCGAGCAACGCGTCATTGAACTTACTCAAGATGTATCCGAACAGTTCTTGCACACACTTCGCACAGCTTTAAATAACGCCATGATGGGCCACAGACTTCCAGAAGTTGCAGACCGTATTAGTGGAGTTCTTGAAAGTTATAGCCTGCATGAACGACGTGATGTAGCGATTGTTATTTCAACTGTGATTGAGATGGCCATGGAACGCCCAGAAGAGAAGATTGTTTTAGCTGGCACAGCTAATCTGGCGCGTTTTCAAGAGGATTTCTCTACAACCATGCACCCAGTATTAGAGGCCCTGGAGGAGCAAGTTGTTCTTCTGCGTCTTTTGGGCGATACAAACCAGACAGTAAAGGTTCGTATTGGCCATGAACAAAAAGATGCAAATCTGCGAACAACATCCTTAGTTGCAGTTGGTTATGGAAGCGATGACAACTCACTTGGCGCTTTAGGAGTTATTGGGCCTACCCGCATGGACTACGCAGGTTCAATGGCTGCCGTCTCTGCAGTGGCTCGTTATGTCGGACAATTTATCAATGAGGGTGCGTAAGTGGCAGATCATTACCAAACGCTAGGTGTCTCTCGTGATTCATCAGCCGATGAAATCAAACGTGCATATAGAAAATTAGCTCGTGAGCTTCATCCAGATGTTAATCCGGATCCTAAAGTGCAAGATCAATTCAAGGAGATCACTGCTGCGTATGAGACGTTGAGCGATCCGAAGAAACGTCAGAACTATGACATGGGCGGTAGCAGCTTTGGTGGGGGAGCAAACTTTGGTGGTGGCTTCAGTGACATTATGGATGCATTCTTTGGCGGCGGTGGATCTCGTGGACCACGTCCACGTATGCGTGCTGGACAAGATTCACTGATTCGTATTCAAGTTGATTTACATGAAGCCTGCTTTGGCGTAGAGCGCGAAATCAGTGTTGAGAGCGCCGTTGTATGTCCTCGGTGCACCGGTACTGGTTGTGTTGATGGCGGGGAACCCATCATGTGTCAAGTGTGTAAGGGTCGCGGAGAAACACAGCAAGTAGTTCGCTCTGTCATTGGACAAGTAATGACGTCACGTCCATGTGGACCTTGCTCTGGTTATGGAAGTGTTATTCAAAATCCTTGTCGTGAATGCGCGGGTGAAGGTCGAGTGCGTTCACGACAAAATATCACTGTAAAAATTCCCGCAGGCGTTGAGACTGGTAATCGAATTCAACTAACAGGTCGCGGAGAAGTTGGGCATGGTGGTGGCCCAGCAGGTGATCTATACGTAGAAATCGTGGAATCTGAGCATGATTATTTGATCAGAGAACATGACACATTACATATGTCGCTCTCACTATCTATGTCTGCCGCTGCACTTGGAACTACTGTCACCGTTGAATCACTCGATGGTCCGGTTGATGTTCAGATCAAATCTGGAACACAAAGCGGAACACCTGTAGCGATTAAGGGCAAGGGAATGACTCGACTTCGCAATGGTGGTCGTGGCGATTTAGTGGTCCACGTGGAGGTGCAGACACCTAGCAAGTTGAACCGTGAAGAAGAAGAGTTAATGAAGAAATTTGCAGAACTCCGCGGTGAAAAGTCGGGGGATGCACATGTGAAGAGCCACGATGGCAGCATCTTTTCGAAGATTAAAGGAGCGTTTACTAAGTAATGCTCACACTTTTTTTTGTTGATGATCTTCCAACTCAGATCGGTTCACTGTATGAATTTGATAGCGAAGATGCCCACCATGCAGTTCGAGTATTGCGCATGGCAGCTGGAGATACTTTTATGTTGGCCGATGGAACTGGTGCGTGGAGCCAAGTAAAAGCCTTTGCTGTAAAAAAGAAATCAATGGAAGTTGAAGTAATTGCAAGTGGTTTCCAAGAAGCCCTTCCAACAACAATTACTGTTGTTCAAGCTTTGCCTAAGAGTGATCGTGCAAAAGAGGCAATTGAGCTGCTTACCGAAGCTGGTGTAGATCGTATTGTCCCTTGGGCGTCATCTAGAAGTATTGGAAAAGCATCAGATAAGTTTTCTGTGACTGCACGCGAAGCTAGCAAGCAGTCCCGGCGCCTTCGTATTCCTGAAGTAACTGATATTGCAACCACATCCCAAATTTGTGAAGCTATAGCGTTAAGTGATCTCGCAATCGTTTTTCATGAGAGCGCCGAGATGAAACTAAGTGATTGCATCTCATCGCATAACGTCGCACACTTACTGATTATTATTGGCCCCGAAGGCGGAATCACGCCGACTGAGATTGATGACTTCAAAGCCGCTGGAGCCAAGGTTGCACTGATGGGTAGACCAATTTTACGTTCGGCGCATGCAGGAATCGCTGCAGTCGCTGCCATTTCAGCGCTCCTAAAGGTATGGTGATTGCGTGACGTCACAACCTGACTGCTTATTTTGCAAAATAGTTAGTGGAGATATTCCTGCTGACGTACTTATTACAACTACAAACGTTGTGGCCTTTAACGATATTGATCCGCAAGCGCCGACCCATGTTCTCATCGTGCCGACCCAGCACTGTGAGAATGCTGGCGAACTTGCCGCGAACTCACCAGAAGTCCTAGCCGAGCTCTTTACGACTGCCAGCCAGATTGCCGCATCACGAGGGTTGAGCGGGTATAGAACCGTCTTTAATACCGGGGCCGAAGCAGGGCAGAGCGTTTTTCACGCCCATCTGCACCTTATTGGGGGCCGTGCACTGGCTTGGCCACCCGGTTAAAGATAGATTTATCCTCAATGGAGCGCACACTTATAACGGTACCTATAGCTATACCCATGGTTGCACTCATCGGTCCACATGATGACAATTTACGCGCAGTCGAAGCTGCATTCCCATCGGTCAACATTACCGTTCGCGGAAATGAAATTACTTTGCGTGGGCCACATTCGGATTGCCAAAATCTAGAAAATCTCTTCGCAGAGTTAATGGTTGTTATACGTTCTGGAAATATTCTTACCGCCGATGCAGTCAATCGCTCAATTGCGATGCTTGAGACGCAACCGGTAGATCATCCAGCTGAGGTTTTATCACTCAATATTGTGAGCAGTCGTGGCCGGACAATTCGCCCAAAAACTGCTAACCAAAAAAGATATGTCGATGCAATTGAAGATCACACCATTACTTTTGGAATTGGTCCTGCCGGTACCGGTAAAACTTATTTAGCGATGGCAAAGGCCGTTGCAGCCTTGCAGAGTAAGCAAGTAAATAGAATTATTTTAACGCGACCTGCGGTAGAGGCCGGAGAACATTTAGGCTTCTTGCCTGGAACTCTGAGCGAGAAAATTGATCCATACTTACGGCCGTTGTTCGATGCCCTACATGACATGATCGATATCGATACTGTGCCACGCTTGATGCAATCAGGGGTTATTGAAGTTGCTCCGCTTGCATATATGCGTGGTCGAACGTTAAATGATGCATTTATTATTTTAGATGAAGCGCAAAATACGACCCCAGAACAAATGAAAATGTTTTTAACTCGTTTAGGGTTTGGATCTAAAATGGTTGTGACTGGCGATGTCACACAAATTGATTTACCTAATGGGCAACATTCGGGCTTGCGCGTAGTCAGAGATATTCTCAAAGAGATCGACGATATTGCTTTCCTAGAACTCACCGCTGAAGACGTGGTCCGACACCGTTTAATTGGTGACATTGTGAAGGCCTATGACCGCTTTGATGAGCAGCGTCAATCGTTACGTCCGATTCGGCAATAAATGACTATTGAAGTAACAAATACTTCAGGGCAGTTAGTTCCAACTCTGGAAATAACCTCCCTTATGGAGTTTGCCATGAAGGTGCTGAAACTTAATCCAGAGTGCGATCTGGCTATCGGTTTTATTGAAGATGAGGCTATGACTGAACTTCACATTAAATGGATGGATGAGCCCGGAAGCACGGATGTACTTTCATTCCCCATGGATATGCCAGAGTTCGAAGGCGATGTAGTCACACTTGGCGACATTGTTATTAGTCCTACTTTTGCGGCAGCTCAAGCAAAAACAGCTGGCCACTCCAGCGAGCATGAAATATATATTCTGGCTACACATGGACTGCTCCACATTATTGGTTATGACCATGCAGAACCTGAAGAGGAACGTGTGATGTTTGCACTTCAAGAAGAAATAGTAGAAAACTGGAAAAAGCAATGAGCCCCGTAGCAATAGTAAGCATCATCGCACTTCTAGCTTTTGCTGGCTTTCTTGCAGCAAGTGAATCAGCTCTGACATCAATTTCGCGCATCGTCGTAGAAGAGTTAGAAGGAAAGCGCGGGGGAGCTCTGCTGCGCAAATACAGCGCACAACCTGCCCGATATCTCAACGTAATTTTATTAGTACGAAAGCTCTGCGAATTAACTGCCACAGTCCTACTTGCCTCAATCCTGCTGCGCAACTATTCATCCGCTCAGGCCATGGCATTAACGGTAGCCATCATGGTCGTGCTTTCTTATGTAGTTGTAGGCGTTGGACCACGTACACTCGGCAAGCAACAGCCGCATAAATATGCTCGATACGGAATTATTGTTGCCTACGGCTTAGCATTTTTGTTGGGACCAGTAACTAAGTTGCTGATAACGGTGGGCAATGCGATTACACCTGGTAAAGGTTTTAGATCTGGTCCATTCACATCAGAGGCAGAGTTGCGCGATTTAGTTGATCAGGCGCATGAGCGTGGTTTAGTGGAATCTGATGAGCACGAGATGATTCACTCAGTATTTGAGCTAGGTGACACTTTGGTACGAGAACTTATGGTTCCGCGTACAGATATGGTGTGGATTGAACGCGATAAAACCCTGCGACAAGGTCTTTCATTAGCACTTAGATCAGGATTTTCTCGAATCCCGGTTGTTGGAACTGGTCCAGATAACATCATCGGAATTGTTTATGTTAAGGATTTAGCTAAGCGAGCTTTAGATCACCATGAAGCTGAGCAGACTGAAAGTATCGAACAACACATGCGCCCAGCTAATTTTATTCCAGAGATTAAAATGGCAGATGAGCTTTTAAAAGAGATGCAACGCGATCAAATCCACTTAGCAGTCGTTGTTGATGAGTACGGCGGAACCGCTGGAATCATTACTATCGAAGATATTATCGAAGAAATCGTTGGCGAGATTGAAGATGAATTTGATGATGGCGAAGATAACTTCACATGGTTATCTGCCGATAAAGCACGAGCAAATGCAACACTGCATATTGAAGATTTAGCCGATGAGTTAAAGATCGAGATTAACGAATCTGATTTTGAAGATGTTGACACAATCGGCGGACTGATGGCTCAAAAATTAGGCAGAGTACCTATTGCGGGAAGCACAATCTCGCTCGCAGGTTGGTCTATTACTTCTGAACGCCCACTGGGTCGCCGGCGCAGAATCAGCAGTGTCCTGATTGAACGGTTAGAGAAAGAGATTGAAGACCACGAATAAGAGATAGAATCGGCGAATGCGCATAGTCCGATTCTCTCCAGGTCCAGATTCAGGCTTAGGGACCGATCCGCTTTTTGGTGTCCTTGAGGAAGACTCTACGATTTCAGTTATCACTGGTGATCCCATCTATTCAGGTATCACTAAGACTGCAGCTTCAGTTGCCTTGGATAAAGTTCGTTTACTAGCACCAGTGATTCCACGTTCTAAGGTTGTCTGTGTTGGTAAAAATTACGCCGACCATGCTGCAGAAATGGGTGGAACCGTTCCAGAAGAGCCCATCATCTTTTTAAAGCCAAATACTTCAGTAATTGGGCCAAATGACACAATCGTGTGGCCCGACATGTCAGATCGCATCGATCATGAATCTGAATTAGCAATTGTTATTGGACGTTTATGTAAAGATGTTCCTATCGATCGCGTAAATGACGTAATTTTCGGTTACACAATCGCTAACGATGTTACGGCGCGAGATTTGCAGAAGAAAGATGGACAGTGGACGCGCGCGAAGAGTTTTGATACTTTCTGCCCTATTGGTCCTTGGATTGATACCGATTTCATCCCGGGTACACAGAAAATTACCGCAACCGTAAACGGTGAATTGAAACAATCTGCACAGTTAAGCGACATGATTTTTAATGTTCCTTATATTATTAACTTCGTTTCACGTGTGATGACGTTATTGCCGGGCGATATTATTTTGACTGGCACGCCGGCAGGTATTGGTCCGATGGTGGCAGGCGGGACTGCGACTATGGCAATTGAGGGCCTAGGGGAATTAACGAATAAAGTGAGTAGAAATTGAGCAAAAAAGTCAAAGTCCGTTTTGCGCCATCACCAACAGGTGACTTACATGTTGGAAATATTCGCACAGCCCTATTTGATTGGGCTTATGCGCGCCATACTGGTGGAACATTTCTCTTTAGAATCGAAGATACGGATACAACACGTGTAACTGACGAATATATCAACGCTGCAATCGATACGTTGAAGTGGTTAGGTCTTGATTGGGATGAGGGCCCAGAAGTTGGGGGAGAGAATGGGCCTTATCTACAGTCCAAGCGTTTAGATATTTATTCACACTGGGCGGCAAAGTTTATCGGACAAAAAGATGCGTATTTCTGTTACTGCTCGCCAGAAGAGCTTGAAGTAGTACGCGAGGCACAACGTGCGGCCAATGAAGCCCCTGGATATAACGGACACTGCCGTGACTTAACCCCAGAGCAGATTGCAGCATTTAAAGCCCAAGGTCGTGCTGGCGTGGTCCGTATGCGTATGCCTGATGGCGGCACAACATTTAATGACTTAATCCGCGGTGAAATGGCCTTTGATCATAAGTTTGTTCCGGACTTTGTATTGGTGCGCGCCGATGGTTCACCGCTTTATACATTGGCCGTAGCTGTCGATGATATTTTAATGAAGGTTACGCACGTTTTACGTGGTGAAGATTTACTATCTTCGACACCACGCCAGATACGGGTGTATCAAGCAATGGGAGTTGCGCTGGAGGACTATCCAGTTTTTGCGCACCTTCCCTTTGTTATGGGCGCAGACAATGCAAAACTTTCTAAGCGTAACGGTGAAGTTTCAATTGCTTGGTATCGCGATAAAGGTTTCTTGCCTGAAGCAATCTGTAACTACTTAGCTTTGCTTGGCTGGTCTCCTGGTGATGATCGTGAAAATGTTACGATGAAAGAGCTCTGCGAACTGTTTACTGTTGAGAAAGTGAATAGTTCACCTGCGCGCTTTGACATGAAAAAACTTGAAGCAATCAATGGAGACAAGATTCGTGCTCTTACTATTGATGAATTCCTAACATGGGCCTTACCATTTTTGACTAAAGCAAAAGTGATCACTGGAACTGTCGATGAAATAGCTCTAGTAAAGCGAGCTCTTCCAATTATTCAAGAGCGCATAGTTATGTTTAGCGAAATTCCAGCGATGCTGAACTTTCTCTTTGTAAAAGAGTTTGCGATTGAGGCAGAAAGCCTTCCCAAGGTCACAGATTCTGGCGCTCGAGATGTTTTGAAGCGATCTTTAAAAGAGCTTGAGCCACTTGCTGATTGGTCTCACGCAGCTATTGAGGCTGCACTACGTTCCTCCCTCATCGATGAGATGGGATTAAAGCCCCGCATTGCTTTCGGCGCCGTCCGGATTGCAACGACAGGCAGCACGATTTCGCCACCGCTCTTTGAATCAATGGAATTATTGGGTAAAGAGGCCTCTTTGTCGCGAATTTCGGCGGCGCTGGCACTGTGATTGCGCTGGTATTCTTTGCCATTGCAGTACAAGTATAAAAAACTTGGGGTATGGGGTAATTGGCAGCCCTGCTGATTCTGGTTCAGTAAGTCTAGGTTCGAGTCCTGGTACCCCAGCGAACTACAACTAAATATGTTTTGTCCTAGTAATACAAAGATTTAAGGCACGGCCCCGTCGTCTAGCGGCCTAGGACTCTGGCTTCTCAAGTCAGCTACGAGGGTTCGAATCCCTTCGGGGCTACGTATGGTTTCATTGCTGAAAGTGCTTCCTGCATTCATCGCTACTGCCTTTTTATTGGCGCTGGTACCGGGTCAGACTGTTGCAATGATCTTGCGTCAAGCAATCGTCGGTGGATCGAGAGTTGCATTTACTACCTTGCTTGGTACCAGCGGAGCATTAGTTGTCTGGGGTGCAGCATCTGCAGTTGGTCTGTCTCAAATATTTGCGCATTCACACACCGCATATACGGCGCTTAAATATTCAGGCGTTGCCTTTCTAACTTTTTTAGCACTCCAAACATTGTGGTCTCTACGAAAAGAGTACGGCAAGTTTGATTACGATGGAACTGCAAAAACAGGACTCGGACCAGCTTTTCGACTGGGATTGATTACTAACTTAACAAATGTGAAAGCTGCAGTCTTTGCTGTTGCCTTTATTCCACAATTCGTTCCTTCCGATTTCAATTTAGGGTGGGGAATTTTTATTCTTTCAATTTTTTGGGCCCTCACTTCAGCATCATGGTATTCATTTCTGATCAGCATTATTGGTCGAGCCACTGCGACTTTGGCAAAGCCCCGTGTAAGACGCATACTTACGGGTTTATCTGCGTTAGGTATTCTTTTTCTAGCAGCAACGTTGTTGCTCACATCTCCACGATAAACCTGCCAGGCAGCTTTAACCTGCAAGTTCAAGTGGCCAGGCATCACTTGGCGAAGAACTCAAAGGTAAATTCTTTCCACCTTTTGCTCTCAATGAGATAAAGGTCAGGACATCTTTACCGTTAATTTTCTTGCTATGACTCAGCCGTATCTTTACATCGGCATAGTAAAGAGTGCCGTCGG
>Ga0214919_10013051_pt1 | contig 10116 bp, 5 predicted proteins | sample LL1503_MetaG_FD_177994 | JGI IMG/M metagenome (GOLD analysis project Ga0214919, IMG submission 177994) | Freshwater microbial communities from Lake Lanier, Atlanta, Georgia, United States - LL-1503 | ecosystem: Environmental > Aquatic > Freshwater > Lake | place: USA: Georgia | collected 2015-03-15 | reverse complement strand
AGCCGTAATATTCTTTGAACAAGCGACCGTCGACTTCCACTGTTTGTCCCGGCGATTCTTCATGGCCGGCCAGCATGGAGCCGATCATCACCATGGATGCACCGAAGCGAATGCTTTTGGCGATGTCGCCGTGCTCACGAATGCCACCGTCGGCGATGATGGGCTTGGTGGCTACGCGTGCACACCATTTCAATGCAGAGAGTTGCCAGCCGCCGGTGCCAAAACCGGTTTTGAGTTTGGTGATGCACACCTTGCCCGGACCGATGCCTACCTTGGTGGCGTCTGCGCCCCAGGTTTCTAAATCGATCACAGCCTCGGGCGTGCCTACGTTGCCTGCGATGATGAAAGCATCCGGCAAATGTTCTTTCAAGTGAGAAATCATGCGGTGCACGTTGTCGGAGTGCCCGTGTGCAATGTCGATGGTGATGTAGTCGGGGCAGAGTCCTTCGGCGTGCCAAGCAGCTACCGTGTCGTAATCGGCTTGTTTCACGCCCAGAGAAACCGAGGCATACATACCTTTGGATTGGCAGCTGCGAACAAACTTCACGTTATCCAGATCGAAGCGGTGCATCACGTAAAAATAACCGTTGCTCGCCAGCCATTCACAAATTTGTTCATTCACCACCGTCTTCATATTGGCGGGAACCACGGGTAAGCGAAATGTGTGTTTGCCTAAAGTCACGCCGGTGTCGCACTCAGCGCGGCTTTGTACCCGGCATTTGCGCGGCAGTAAAAGAATATTGTCGTAATCAAAAATTTCCATGAACCAAGCTCCAAAAATAAACACGAGGAGAGCGCTTGGCTTGGCCGATTCATTGAACCGGACGCAAGAAACTTGGGCCCGGTGATTGATTCTACGCACTTTGGCAGACCGTCTTGACTGCCTACAATCAACCACATGTACTCACCTACCAGCACGAGCACCGTGCCAGACTTTGCACTGCAATCCCCTTTGTTACAAGGCCTCAATCCCGAACAGCAAGCGGCAGTCACGCTGCCTGCACAACACGCGCTGATATTGGCCGGTGCAGGATCGGGTAAGACGCGGGTGTTGACAACGCGGATTGCATGGTTGCTGCAAACCCGACAGGTCACGCCTGGCGGCTTGATGGCAGTCACCTTCACCAACAAGGCTGCCAAGGAAATGCTCACGCGTTTGGACGCCATGCTGCCAGTGAATGTGCGTGGCATGTGGATTGGTACGTTTCACGGCTTGTGCAACCGTTTTTTGCGGGCGCATTGGAAACTGGCCAACCTGCCTCAGGCTTTTCAAATTCTGGACACGCAAGACCAGTTGTCTGCAGTCAAGCGTTTGCTCAAGCAATTCAATATCGACGATGAGCGATTTCCAGCTAAGCAGGTGCAATGGTTTATTGCCGGTTGCAAAGAGGAGGGTCAGCGACCCAAAGATGTGATGGTGCGCGACCCCGAAACCCGTCAAAAAGTTGAGCTTTACCAGTTGTATGAAGACCAGTGCCAGCGCGAAGGCGTGGTTGACTTCGGGGAACTGATGCTGCGCAGTTATGAGCTTTTGCGCGACAACGATCCGCTGCGTGAACATTACCGCGAGCGCTTTAGACATATCTTGATCGATGAGTTTCAGGACACCAACAAGCTGCAATACGCTTGGATCAAGATGTTGTGCGGTACGGGCAGTGCGGTGCTGGCTGTGGGTGACGATGACCAGAGCATTTACGCTTTTCGAGGCGCGCGCGTAGGCAATATGGCTGATTTTGTGCGCGAGTACCAAGTGCAGCACCAGATCAAATTGGAACAAAACTACCGTAGCCACAGCCACATTCTGGACACGGCCAACGAGCTGATTAAACACAACACGTCAAGGCTAGGAAAAAATCTGCACACGACGCAAGGCGCGGGTGAACCGGTGCGTGTGATGGAGTCACCTGGTGATTTGGCTGAAGCGAACTGGATCGTTGAAGAGATCAAACAACTGCTGCGCGACGGTCGTGACGGGGACGGTGAAAATGGCATTCAGGCACGCAGTGAAGTGGCTATTCTTTACCGCAGTAACGCGCAAAGCCGTGTGATTGAAACCGCCTTGTTCAACGCCGCTATGCCTTACCGTGTATACGGTGGATTGCGCTTTTTTGAGCGAGCCGAGATCAAACACGCATTGGCTTATTTGCGCTTGCTGGAAAACCCGCGTGACGACACCAGTTTCATGCGTGTGGTCAATTTCCCTCCGCGTGGCATAGGTGCGCGCAGCATTGAGCAACTTCAGGACGCAGCCCGTGCCAGCGGTTGCGCTTTGCATGATGCAGTCAGCAGTATCAGCGGCAAGGCGGGTGTGAATATTTCTGCTTTCGTCGCCAAGCTGGATGTGTTGCGCGAGCAAACCCAGGGTCAAACGCTCAGACAAATCATTGAACTGGTGTTAGATCACAGCCAGTTGATTGAACACTACCAAAACGAGCGAGAAGGCGCAGACCGAATAGAAAATTTGCAGGAATTGGTCAATGCTGCTGAGAGCTTTGTCACGCAAGAAGGCTTTGGCAAAGACGCGGTCGCCTTGCCAGTAGATGAAGCCCTGCAAAGTCAGGCTGACTTTGCCGCATCTCAAGCACTCGCTGCGGGTACGCCATTGCAGCCGAATGCAGACACCGGTGAAACCTTGTCGCCGCTTGCGGCCTTTCTGAGTCACGCGGCTTTGGAAGCGGGCGATAACCAAGCGCAAGCAGGTCAGGATGCGGTGCAACTCATGACGGTGCATGCCGCCAAAGGTTTGGAATTTGATGGTGTGTTCATCACGGGTTTAGAGGAGGGATTGTTCCCGCATGAAAATGCGATGAGTGATTTCGAAGGACTCGAAGAAGAACGGCGTTTGATGTATGTGGCCATCACACGCGCTCGCAAGCGCTTGTACTTGAGTCATTCACAAACCCGTATGTTGCATGGCCAGACCCGCTACAACATCAAAAGCCGTTTCTTTGATGAAATGCCCGAACACACATTGAAATGGTTAACGCCGAAAACCGGTTTGCAATCATCCGCCATGTGGGGTAGCAGGCCCTCAGGCTTTGGCAACAACGATGCGGGACGCGCCGGTTTTTTCACATCGACGCCGCCTTCCATTCCGCAACGGGCGCAAGCAGCTGCAGCCAGCGGCCCCAACGCTTGGGTGCGCAGCGGTTTGCAAGTGTTTCACACCAAGTTTGGTGAAGGCACCGTGGTATCCATGGAAGGCATAGGCGACGACGCGCGGGCGCAAGTGAAATTCAATCGACATGGCGTCAAATGGCTGGCGCTGTCTGTGGCCAAACTCACGCCCATATAACCGTGTTTAAGCCAGTACCGGTTCGCTGATGAAGCAGTCTCGAAAGCTGTAATAGCTGGAAGAAAAAAACATCGCGGCCAGCATCAACATGGCAGGCAACATCAACATGACTGACACCTGACCATCTTCAAACACCATGCTGATCAGGCTGAGCAATACGCTGGTTGACAAAAATATACCTAACCATGTCAATCCAAAGACAGCAAACGCCCGCCAATTGGCCCAACAAGCCATGAGGCTAAAAAAGATGCTCTTGGCCAAAGGTTGAGCATGCCAGTGCATCAATGCAGGCGCATGCCAAAACAAGGTAGCCAAAGGCAGGTACATGAACAGACAAAACAATGCCGCTGATTGGAAATGTTCATTGACAATGGTTTCTTCGCTCACGCTGCTGCCAGACATGTACATACGGGCAAATTCACCTTGGTCAAACAAGGTGGACATAGCCAGAATAAAACAAAACAACAAGGCATAAAGAAAGCCCATCAGTATCATTTTTTTACTTTGTGCGGCACCATTTTTAAATCCGATGATCAATATGCTGGGCATGGGAAAACGCGCCAGATCTGCTTCACGTGCTGCGGCCATCAATCCGAGTGAAGCGGCAGGAATGAACATCAGACCCAGAAAGCTTCCGCCGTATGACAGCATGGACGCCATGGAAGCCAGTGCGATGAACAGCAGGAACAATCCGCTGAGCGCCAACGGTTGCCGCCAGAAATTCCGGATGCCTTGTCGCACCCAGAGTGAGCCCGTGCGGGCTTTGACAACATTGAGTTTCATGGTTCAGAGTGTGACAGGGTCATGCAGTCTTTGTGTGAGTACACGTTCAAAGTGTGTCGGGTCGTGGGGTTGCAGCAAGCTGGCTTCGCGCGGCAAGTGAAAATCCCACAGTCGGGAAATCCAAAAACGCAGAGCGGCAGAGCGCAGCATGGGGTTGAACATGGCGCGTTCTTGTGCGCTGAGTGGGCGTATCTCTGAATAGGCATTCAACATGGCATGAAAGCGTTCTTGATCCAAAACGCCATTATCCAAATCAATACACCAATCGTTGATGCACACGCCCAAGTCAAACAGCCAATGATCGACCCCGGCAAAATAAAAATCAAACACACCTGTCAGTTGATCGCCATCAAACATGACGTTATTGCGAAATGCATCTGCATGAACAGGACCACTTGGTAATGCCGCGTAGCTAGACAGAGTGGACAGGTGGTTTTGAAATGCCAGTTCGTGCGTGAGCAAGCGCAATTGCTCATGTGACAAAAAAGGCAATAGGTGGGGCACGGTGTCATTCCACCAACCCAAGCCACGCAAATTGATTTGATGCCTGTCATAGTCTTTGGCGGCCAGATGCATCTGCGCCAAGGTGCGGCCCATGGCTGCGCAGTGGACATTGCCAGGTTGCAACTGTGATTCCCCAGCCAACCGGTTCACCACGGCAGCCGGTTTGTTTAACAACGTGAGCAAAATGTCGCCGTTTTGGTCAGCTTGCGGGTCTGGCACAGCCACACCGCGCGAGGCCAAGTGTTTCATCAAGTACAGATAAAACGGCAATTGTGTGTGGTTCAGTCGCTCGAACAAGGTCAACACAAAGTCGCCTTGGTCGGTAGTCAGAAAATAGTTGGTATTTTCAATGCCGCTGTTGATGCCTTGCAGGCTTACTAACGCACCAATCGACAACTGACCCAGTAGTTCGTTGGCTTGCTGCTCGGAGACTTCAGTGAAAACGGCCATGGACGGGGTGCGAACAGCTAAATCGGAGATGCCGCGATTGTAGGCACAATCCTTCTTATGCAAGACACACCCACTTTACTGCTGGTAGACGGTTCCAGCTACCTGTACCGCGCTTTTCATGCCATGCCTGATTTGCGTGCCGATCGCAACGACCCGACCAGTCAGGCCACCGGTGCCATACGCGGCATGGTCAATATGCTGCAAAGTCTGCGCCGTGAATGGCCGACCGCCCACGCTGTTTGCGTGTTTGATGCCAAAGGGCCGACGTTTCGCGACGAGATTTACCCTGACTACAAGGCCACGCGTTCACCCATGCCGGACGATTTACGCAGTCAAATCGAGCCGATTCACCGCTTGGTACGGCTCATGGGCTGGCCGCTGCTGGATGTGCCCGGCGTAGAGGCCGATGACGTGATCGCTACGCTGGCGCATGTGGCGGCCACACAAGGTTTGAATGTCATCGTCTCCAGCGGCGACAAGGACTTGAGCCAGTTGGTCAATGAGCGCATCACCATCATCGACACCATGAACGGCAAAAAACGCGATGTCGCTGGTGTCACTGAAGAGTTTGGTGTTCCACCGTCATTGATGATCGATTTCCAAACACTGGTCGGTGACACGGTGGACAACGTGCCAGGCGTGCCCAAGGTCGGCCCCAAAACCGCATCCAAATGGCTGGCTGAATATGGCTCACTGGATGCATTACTGGCTCGGGCAGATGAGATCAAAGGTGTGGCTGGAGAAAACCTGCGTCAGGCGAGGGAATGGCTTGCCACGGGTAGGCAATTGGTGACCATGAAAACCGATTGCGACCTCAGTGCTTATATCAACGGTTGGCCTTCACTGGATGGCGTTCTGGTGCAAGCCGCAGACGATGCAGGCTTGCTCGACTTTTACAAACAATACGGTTTCAAGGGTTTGGTCGGTGCCAGGTCGGCTGATGCGTCAGAAGATAAAAGCAAGACGCATCAGGGAGGTGGCGTCGGCGAAGTCGGTGTGTTGTTTGATGCGCCTGCTCCTGAGGTAACCACAGAGTTGACTTACGACACTGTGTTGGATTGGGACAGCTTTGACCAATGGTTAGCCAAAATCACGCAGGCTGAACTGGTGGCCTTGGATACGGAAACCACCTCGCTGGTGGAAATGCAAGCGCAAATCGTTGGCATCAGTGTGTGCGTGACCCCGGGCGAGGCCGTCTACATACCGCTGGCGCACAACGCCGCCGATGCGCCTACCCAATTGCCGATGCAAGAAGTGTTGCAAAAGCTCAAGCCTTGGCTGGAAGACGGTAGCAAACACAAGCTAGGTCAGCATGTGAAATACGACAGGCATGTGTTTGCCAACCATGGCATTGAAGTGCAAGGCTTTGTGCACGACACCATGTTGCAAAGCTATGTATTGGAAGTTCACAAACAGCACGGACTAGAGAGTCTGGCTGACAGACATCTCGGGCGCAAAGGTTTGTCCTATGAAGACTTGTGCGGCAAGGGCGCGCACCAGATTTCATTCGCCCAAGTGGATGTGGCACGTGCCTCCCATTACGCTTGCGAAGATGCGGATTTCACGCTCGCGGTGCATCAGCGGCTATGGCCTTTGCTGCAAGCCGATGAAAAATTGAATTTTGTATACCAATTAGAAATTCAAAGCAGCGAAGCCCTGTACCGCATCGAGCGTAACGGCGTGTTGATTGATGCACCCACACTGGCCGCGCAAAGCCATGCATTGGGCATGCGCATCATGCAATTGGAACAAGAGGCGTATGAAATTGCCGGCCAGCCGTTCAACCTCGCCAGCCCCAAACAACTGGGCGAAATATTTTTTGACAAACTCGGTTTGCCGGTGGTGAAAAAAACCGCTACTGGCGCGCGCAGCACCGACGAGGAAGTGTTGGAAAAATTGGCCGAAGACTTTCCGTTGCCGAAAAAAATCTTGGAGCATCGTTCTTTGGCCAAGCTCAAAGGCACTTACACCGACAAGCTGGCCCAATTGGCACAACCGCAAACTGGCAGAGTGCATACGCACTATGCCCAAGCGGTGGCGGTGACGGGGCGGTTGTCAAGCAACGACCCTAACTTGCAAAACATTCCTATTCGCACCCCCGAGGGTCGCAAAGTGCGCGAAGCGTTTGTGGCCCCGATAGGCCATGTGATCGCCAGCGCCGACTACAGCCAGATCGAGTTGCGCATCATGGCGCATTTGAGTGACGATCCCGCTTTATTGAAAGCGTTTCACGATGGCTTGGATGTGCACAAGGCCACCGCCGCCGAGGTGTTCGGACTCACGCCTGACACGGTCAGCAGTGAACAACGCCGCTATGCCAAAGTGATTAACTTTGGCTTGATTTACGGCATGAGCGCCTTCGGATTAGCCAAGGCTTTGGGCATAGACAACACGGCTGCAAAAAATTACATTGAGCGTTATTTCCAACGCTTTGCCGGTGTCAAGCGCTACATGGATGACACGCGAGCCCAAGCCAAGGCGCAGGGCTATGTAGAAACTGTTTTTGGCCGACGCTTGTATTTGCCTGAAATCAATTCACCCAATGGGCCCAGACGCGCCGGTGCCGAACGCGCCGCCATCAACGCGCCCATGCAAGGGACGGCTGCCGATTTGATCAAGCTCAGCATGGTCAAGGTACAGCAAGTGTTAGATGCCGAACACAAAGGTACGCGCATGATCATGCAAGTGCACGATGAATTGGTGTTTGAAGTGCCGGACGCAGAGGTTGATTGGGTCAGAGCAGAAATCCCGCGCTTGATGGCAGATGTGGCAAAACTCAAAGTACCGTTGCTCGCCGAAGTTGGTGTGGGGCTGAACTGGGACCAAGCGCATTGAGTCGTCGTGCTTTCAGATAGACTGAACCAACCGTCATGAAAAATCCGCACATAAAATCCCATTTAACAAGCTATTTTTTTTGTTAAATCATGGAAAATCGTTCGTTGTTCCAGATTACTCAGACCAAGGTTCCCGCCGAACTGCCCGTGTTCGGATGCAGTTTGTTAGACCATCCTGAAGTACTTTTACTGGCCAGAGTTGCAGTGGATGAATTAAGAACCAGTCATCCTGCGACCACTGAGTCCAATGTCAAGTCAAACTACATGAGCCCTTGGAAAAGCCATTTGCTCACCGACAAACTCCAGCCCTTGATTGACTTGGTGTCAGCAAAAATCAAACTGGCTTGCATAGAATTTTTGCAAACAGATTTGACCGGATTGAGTTTCGACTTGGCCGTGGTTGATTGTTGGTGTGCTGTTTACGAGCAAAGCAATTACACCGTTCCACATTCGCATTTCCCATCAGATTTTGCTTCCGTGATTTACCTGGAGCTTGCTGAGGATTCGGCGCCCATTATTTTCAGCAATGAAATTGTGGTCAATCCAGCGATAGGAACCGTGGTGTTTTTCCCTGGATGGTTGATACACCATGTACCGAAGACCCAGGGCAAACGCATCATTATTGCCATCAACTACATCAAAATACCTGTGATGAACCATGCGTGATAAATCTGGCCATTGCTTTGTCAGACAGGCATTGGCATCAAGCAGGAAACATCTCGCGCAGTTTTAATTTGTAAAATTTTCCGGTCGACGTTCGCGGAACAGCGTCTATCACTTGGTAGCGGTCTGGCAATTGCCACTTGGCAAATCCCATGGACAACAGATGGTTGTTCAGGTCCGTTACGACCAAGGTGTGGCCTGGTTTGATCACCACACATGCCAGCGGACGCTCACTCCATTTGTCGTCGGGAATGGCAATGACAGCAGCCTCTGTGATGGATGCATGTGCCATCAATGCGTTTTCAAGGTCTACCGAGCTGATCCACTCACCGCCCGATTTGATCAAGTCCTTGGTGCGGTCAGTGATGCGTACAAAACCTGCGGCATCCACACTGGCGACGTCTCCAGTGCGCAGCCAGCCGTCGGCGGTGAACTTGTCTTCATGCACCGGCACTTGGTGGTAACTGCCCGTGATGAACGGTCCTCGAACCTGAATTTCTCCCACTTGCTTGCCGTCCCATGGCGCATTGCGTCCATCGTCTGTGCGAATCCGTAAATCAACCAAAGGCACTTGTACGCCGGCCATGGCGGCGCGTTGGTAACGTTGGTCCGCACTGTCATTGGAAAACTCTGATTTGGGGTAGGACACCGTACACAACGGCGAGGTTTCTGTCATGCCCCAGCCTTGCATGATCCAGATGCCGTGTTTGTCAAAAGCCCTGATCAATGCCTCAGGCACAGCTGCGCCGCCGACCAGACTGCGCATGCCCGCGGGCAAGGTCCAACGACCGGGCGAGGATTGCAGTGAGGCTTCATAGGTTTGGATCAGACCCATCCAGATGGTGGGTACACCCAATGCCAGCGTCGGTGGCGCGTATTGCATCAGGTCCAACAAGTCATCGGGATGCAAATGCGGGCCGGGAAACACCAGTTTGCTGCCCATCATCATGGCGCCATAAGGGATACCCCAACTGTTGGCGTGGAACATGGGTGTGACTGGTAGCACCACATCGGTACTGCGCAAAGACCAGAAATCCCCCAGGCAACCGACCAAGGTATGCAGCAACGTGGAACGGTGTGAATACACCACGCCTTTGGGTTTGCCGGTGGTGCCAGAGGTGTAGCACATGGATACTGCATCATCTTCGTGGTGCTTGACATAGTCAAAATTTGAAATGTCAGTGTCTGCAAGCATGGCTTCGTAATTCAGATCCGGACCTGCATAGGCTTGTGTTGAAAATGGAAAAACAATGATTTTTTCAAAATGGCACAAATGTTTGAACTCGGCCAGCAAGGGCAGTAGGACATCATCGACGATCAAGAAGCGGTCTTTCGCATCGTTGACGATCCATGCCAGCTCTTCAGGCGACAAACGTAAATTCAAAGTGTGCATGACGCCACCTGCTGCAGGAATGCCGAAATAGCATTCAAGGTGTACATGGTGGTTCCAACATAAAGTGGCGACCCGTTCGCCTTTGCATAAACCCAGATTCAACAGGGACTGCGCCAACTGTCGGGTACGACGGTGAATGTCTCCGTAAGTGTGGTGCACATAAGATTTGTCTGGCAAACGTGAAATCACTTCAT
>Ga0214919_10013049_pt1 | contig 10117 bp, 6 predicted proteins | sample LL1503_MetaG_FD_177994 | JGI IMG/M metagenome (GOLD analysis project Ga0214919, IMG submission 177994) | Freshwater microbial communities from Lake Lanier, Atlanta, Georgia, United States - LL-1503 | ecosystem: Environmental > Aquatic > Freshwater > Lake | place: USA: Georgia | collected 2015-03-15 | reverse complement strand
TGCAGCAAGAATTCCGCTGAAAACATTGCGCTGTGTCAGTCGCCAACCCAAGAGACCGCACATGATTGCTGTGGAGAATGTCCAGACGATGCTCGGCCATCTCAGCGCGACGAGATTCCAATCTTGTCCCCAATCGGTTGAAATGATTCCCTGCCAGAACAAAAGTGGTGGTTTTGTATTTGTCATCGCAGCCATATCACTTTGCAGCGGCAACCAATGATTGTCGGCGATGATCGAACGAGTGATCTGCATATAGACCATCTCATCGCCATTGCGCAAGATGCTCACTGCACCTAAGCCGTGCAAGAATGTGCAGAGTCCAAGCACCAGGCCGCTTATAAGCAGAGGTAGAGCGACGCGCGCTTGTTCGAGTCGCTCCGCTTCTGGATCGATCCCTTCGGTGCGAACATGGCGGAATGTCCAGAGATCCGTCAAAATGAAATTGATCACGCATGCAACTGCGATACCCGCGAGATTGGCTGGCAGATATGGAATCCACCGCACCAACACATTGGTGATCGCAACCTGCACGAGTATTCCAGCCCAATTCGCAGTGGCATACTGCAAATATTGATGGGTGATTGAAAGGTTGCGAGTGCGATCGCGATCCTTCCAAGTCCACTTGCGATTCCAATAAAAATTGTTGGTCATCCCAAAAATAATTCCAGTGAACATTGCCAAATTCAGTCGCAGAGAAGGATTTTCGACGCCAACATAAAGTTTCTCTTGGCAAATCCAAATCACCACTTGATTGATCACAACACCGCTGACTCCGACGAGACCAAATTGGAAAAATCTGTGTCGCTGTCGCCAACTCCACGCAATCACCGACGAGGCGGTCTGAAAAATTTTATTCATGCGTGGCACGCCTTACGCATTTGCATGCACTCCGCTGGGATGCGAAACAGCAATCATCTCGCGCGCTTTTGCAAGAACTTCTGCAGGGAGAATGCGCTTGAGACATTGATTGTCGCCGTCGCAAGGTGAATTGCGGTGGTTGTATGCAGTCAGACATGGCGAACATGGCAGTTGTAAATAGAACGCATGCGAATTCGGGCTCCAACTTGCGTACAGCGTCGGGGTTTCAGGGCCAAAGAACACAATGCTTGGCATGGATGTCATCGCTGCGAATTGGCCAGGACCGCCGTCATTGGTGATCAGCAAACTTGCGCGGTGAAAAAGGCACATCAAATGTCGTACTGACCTTGTGTATCCCGCGAGATTGACGCAGTTTGCATTGTCTGAACATGCAACGCGTAATTGTTCCGCCAGTGGACGATCTTCGGGCATGCCGATCACGCCGACTGTGCAACCATCTTGAAGCAACTGCTCCGCTACTTCAACATAGTGTTGCAGGGGCCACGCACGAATTGAAAGAAGCCCCCCGCTTGGATAGAGCAGTACGAGTTTTTTCCCCGCGAGCGCTGGGTGATCGTGATGCAACTTTGCGATTTCACTTTCGATTTCGCCAGGTGCGGGATGAAAAATTGGTGGAGAAAATTTTGCGGCGAGACTGCCATCTTTGCCGCGTGGCACAGTGTGGCTTTGGAGAGAATCTGCCAATGTCACAAGTTGATGCGACAAGTGGCGATATGGGTTGTATGCAACAGGCGAGTTGATGAATGAACCGCGATAGAGCCCCTCTTGCGTGTGACGGTGAAATCCTGCGCGTCGGCGTGCACCAGAAATTCCACTGAGAATTGAGCTGATTCGAGAGAAAAGTTCGCAGTCCAAGACCGCGTCAAACTTATTCGTGCGCATCCACCAAATTGCCTTCGCAAGATCGCGAAGCAAGTGCGCGAGAGAATCATCACGAATGGTCATCACATTGTCCTTCTTCACCACGCCAAGTAAGTCGAGCAACTGTCGGTTGCGTGCGAAAAGCATCATGTGAATCTCTGCGTTTGGAAATCGATCCTGCAATCGTCGGAACATTGGCTCTGCAAGAACCAGACTTCCCATTTCACTCAACAAGATCACGAGAATACGCTTGGGAGCGATCGTTTCGGCACGGCGAAAAATGAAACCAACGCCATAATGCCAGATAGACAACGCAGCACATGCGGGGATGCCAACCCAACGATCAACCATTCTTTGAAATCGAATATCCATGCGTGCATATGCGGGTTTGATCCGCGTGCCGATGTTATAGTTTGACAGCATTTCGAGTCTGATTGCCACATGACCAAATCCCCTTCATCGACGCGTTGGTCACTCACACTGCTGATGATTGGGCTTGCCGCAGCGGGATTGCATATGCGAGGATCAATCGAACCTCGATTCGCCGCTTCGAGTGTGATCGACGCGCAGAAGCAAGAGAGTGCCAGTGCGCTCTTTTTGCCTATCGAATTGCCACGACCAACGCCATCAGCTCATGCCTCGTCGGTTGCATTTATGCCAGATGGTTCGCTGCTGATCGCATGGTTTGGTGGAACGCGTGAAGGCGCTGATGATGTTGCGATTCAGATGGCGCGAGTGAAAGATGGACGTGTGCAAGATTCGTGGACCTCATTGACTTGCGAACAACTTGAAGGGCTCACCCACCGCGTGATCCGCACGCTTGGAAATCCTGTGGTTTGGATCGATGCCGACGGGCGTGTGCAATTGAATGTTGTGAGTGTGAGTTATGGCGGATGGTCAGGAAGTTCTGTGAATCAACTTCAGTCAGAAGATGGCGGCAAGAATTGGAGTAAAGCGCAACGATTGATTCTTTCGCCACTCTTCAATCTCAGCACGCTTGTGCGCAATCAAGTTGTTGCGATGCAAGATGGAACGATCGGACTTCCCGCGTATCACGAGCTTTTGCACAAATGGGGAATGTGGGTGCGAGTGACAACCGAAGGACGCGTGCTGCAATGCGAACGGATGCCGTCGAATGTCGGCGAATTACTTCAGCCTGCGGTTGTTGCGTTGAGTGCGACTGATGCGGTCGCAGTTCTGCGAAACACGAACAGTGCTCAGCCAGTCGTCGGGCGCAGCGCGACTGAAGATGGTGGTCAGACTTGGGCGCTGAAGGTGGCGCTTGATATTCCAAATCCAAATGCAAGTATCAGCATGATTCGACTTGCCGATGGCTCGCTGCTGATCGCTGCGAATCCGCTTGTGAACGGGCGCAACGTCTTGCAATTATTTCGGTCGCGAGATGGTGGAGCGAGCTGGACTGCTTCCCGCACGATCGAACGGAGTGCGCCAGGCGGAGAATTTTCCTATCCATCATTTGCGCAAAGTGCAGATGGAATAATTTATCTTTCATATACCTGGCAACGCAAAGGGATTCGACTTTGTGCTTTCAATTCTGCATGGCTTGATGCAAGCGATACAGAAAAACCGGCAATGGAGAGCGCGCCGTGAACATGCACGCAATCTACGGACTCTTTGCGCAAGGAGTGATTGTGGCGATGATCATTCGATTTGTACGCGAAATCTTTGGTCGAAAAAATCTTGCGCCACTTGGTATAGAACTTTGGATTCCTGCTGCCATCGTGCTCATCGTCCCGATCGCCGGCGTTTCTCTGGCGGGACATCTTCGTGGACTCTGGGGCGATCCAAGCATCGTGACATTCTTGCTGCTCTTTCTATATACGGTTCACCCATCTTCGCTTCCAAACAGACCTCGATTATCGACATCTGTACTTGTCAGCCTCTTCGTGATGCTGCCGCTGTATCTGCCATTATTCTTGCTGAATCAAAACCTGCCAGTCGATTTGTATGCCATCGGCTGGCATCCCAAATTAATTCTTATTGCAATCGCTGTGATTGCATTCGGTTGCGTGATAATGCGGAGAATGGAGCCTCGATGGACCAACATCATTGCCATCGCTTTGATTGCTTCGAGTACCGGCTTGATGGAGTCAAACAATCTGTGGGACTATCTTGTTGATCCAGGATTGCTCTTCACGATTGCTTTGCTTGCAATTGCAGGATCGATCACTTCATTTCTTAGCAGTAGAATGCATGAATCAATCAAAAACTTATCCTCAGGAAAACAGACATGAATAATCCAATTGCGATTCGAATTACATTTGCAGGCTCCGTTGCAACTCTTTGTGGATTGATGACATTTGCGAGCAGTGCCCTGGCACAAGCAGTTGCGGGCGCCGATGCAGCGCCGCGTTTGCCCATCACTTCGATCACGCTCTATCGATCGGGAGTCGGATATTTTGAACGGCACGGGATGATCAAATCTGGAGATTCGGTTCAGTTGCGATTTGCTGAAGATGAAATCAACGACATGTTGAAGTCGATGGTGATCTTCGATCCGCAGCAGGCGCTCCAATCAATTTCCTATGAATCGAACGAACCACTTGCGCGTCAACTTGCGAGTTTTGGCATCGATCTTTCAGACAATCCGACTCTCGCAACAATATTGGGAAGACTTCGAGGGACAAAAGTTCGGTTTGTCACTTCAGATGGGCCGATTTCTGGAGTTGTACTTGGCAGCGAGATGCGCGATCAAGCCCAAGGAAGCGCACAGAAGGCGATTTCAATTCCATTTGTGAATGTGATCACAGAGAGCGGTGTTCGATCTGTCAATTTAACCACAATCGTTTCGGTACAACTGGAAGACCCAGCTCTCAACGGAGAATTGATGAAGGCGCTTGCGGCACTTGCTGCGCATAGCACTGATCGATTTAAGAATGTTGCGCTTTCATTCGGTGGAAACGCTGCTCGTGATGTGAAGATCGCATATGTGAATGAGATGCCCATTTGGAAGACCAGCTATCGATTGGTGCTTCCTGATGAAGCGAAGTCGAAGGATCAACCAATGATTCAGGGTTGGGCCATCATCGAAAATACGACTGACGATGATTGGAGCAACATTCAGCTTGCGCTCGTCGCAAGTCAGCCGGTCAGTTTCGAAATGAATCTTTCGCAGTCGCTGCATATCACACGTCCAAGCCTTGACGTGCCGACGGTTGCAGGCGCTGCGCCAAGAATTTATCAGGATGGAGATGCGTTTGCTGACAAGAAGGAAATGCGTCAAGCAATGGCGGCTCCTGCATCTCCACCAGGTGCGATGCGAAATATGGCGAAGAGTGCTGGAGCGGGCGGTGGCGGTGGAAGCGGCGGAACATTTGGAGCCGTAGCGATGGCTGACGGTGCCAACAACGATATGGAAACTGGAATGTCATCCGAAGAACTCTGGAAGCAGTCAGCGATTGCGCAGGCACAATCAAGTTCCGTTGGCGAAGCGTTTCAATACACGATGAAGAATCCAATTTCGATTGGTCGACAGCAATCAGCGATGCTGCCAATTCTGACGTCTGCGATTGATGGGCGGCGCGTCAGCATTTTCAATCGCGCAGATGGGATCGACCACCCAATGCGTGGAGTCGAACTGACAAATTCCACAGGCTTACAACTGATCCCTGGTCCAGTCGCGGTCTTTGATGCGTTCACATATGCAGGTGATGCTCAAGTTGGATACATGACCCTCAACGACAAACGATTACTTGCGTATGCGGTCGATCTTTCTGTCAGTGCTGCCGTGCGAGATGACAGCACGAACACAATGCGCTCGATTCGTATCGTGGATGGCTTCATCGAGGAGACGCGCAAACAGGTTCAGCGCACTTCATTTGCATTCAACAATAAGGATGCTGTCCGCGGACGAACGATGTTGATTGAAACAGCGAAGATCCAAGGTTGGGAGTTGGCAGAACCGAAGAAAGCTGCAGAAGAAACGCAAAGTTTGTACCGATTCGAATTGACCTTAAAACCAAGCGAAAAAGCGACGTTTGTCGTTGCCCAAGAAAACACTTTTCTTTCGCGCATTTCCGTCGCTCAGTACGACATGCCGACACTGCTTGCGTATGCATCGGACAAGAAAGCTTCACAGGCGGTCATTGATGCAGCGAAAAAAGCTGCTGCGATGTTGGCCACGATGAATGCCACCGCTGCGCGAATTGCTTTGCTTGGTCAAGAACGCCAGTCGATCGACACGGATCAAAATCGAATCCGCCAGAACATGGCATCAATCGATCACGATACAGAAGTCTATCGGCGATACTTGACAAAGTTCAACGAACAAGAATCACGGCTTGAGGCGATTCTTGTGCAAACCACGAATGAACAGACGACACTCCAATCGCAGCAAGATGCGCTGAACGATTATGTCCGATCGCTGAACGTTTCTTGAATAATTTCAGTATTTGACTGAATGTTTTGAATTGCTATCGATCTTTTCGATAGACGACCGCACAGGAGATGAGACCGAGTGCGGCAATGCAATACATCCATAGTTCCCGAGAATAAAAACGGGAAAACTTGATTGTTCCAATACCTGCATCGGCTGAAAAAGTCGGCGCCATACCAAGATTCATTGCAATCGGTTGCTTGCCGTTCAATTCCCAACCATTGCGGTTCGTTCGCTGTGCGAGCGAGAAGACGAGATATCCCTCCTCTTCAGTTTCAATACCATATTTCGCTGGATTTTCGATTTGAATCTTCGGAAGATCGCTTGACTTGTGCTGCGACAACGTCGGCGGGAGATCCTGAGTTTGAGTCGATTCAAGCACAAAGAGATTCTCCAAAGGCTTCTTTGAGGCAAAGATGCGCTTGCAGTCGGCAAGATTTTTCAAGCGAGCCACTGTGTTGACCGTATAAGCACGAGCTGTTGGATATGAGTTGCGATAGAGCGCAACCGTTGGACCGTCGAAAACACGCTCGAGATCTTTTTGTGAAGCCAGATAGTCATACGTCTTGATATCTGCCGCTTTGAAGAGCACGATATATCGAGCGTTGAGTGGCGCAATCAATTTTCCCATGTCGCGGACTTCATCCCCCTGCTTGAGCACCGCTTCGATATATGCGCTGACAGGATTGGAACTGTTGGAGGAACTGCCTTCAATTTCCAGATTGTCTCCAGTCAGTGTCGGCTGAGTAAAAAAGTTTGAAGCTGGATTGGCCAAACGCTTCGATCGATTCTCCAACCAAGGAAATTCCAGATACATGTGCCAAGGCAGGACAAGAATATTGAAATCACTTTTATCCTCATCCATCATCGCGCGGACTTTTGTCCAGTCGGCGGGATAGGTTGTTGATGGCATTTGACCCCAGAGTCCAAAGAGTGGGAGCGTGTACAGAACTGGAAGAATCAATGCGGACGCCCCGACGATTCGAAACAACAAGCGCCTCAAAGTCTCCGTCTCGAATGTGGCATGCAATATCTTGAGCAGCGATTGCAATCCGTATGCGCCAAGAAATGCGTATGCAAGCGCAAGCAATCCAACAAATTTGTACGAATCGCGAAATGCTCGATAGACGGAGACATTTTCCCAAAGAAAGCGAATGAGTCCACTGATGAAATCCACCCGTGGTCCAATCGCCAACAGTCCACTCAGTACAGCAAGGGCGACGACGCCAATTCCCAGCCATCGCGCACGATCAGATTTGATCATGCTGAATGCGCCGAAGATCACAAGAATGGCAAGTGGCACAAAAAGAATCCATCCAAACGAAATGAGATCGGATATATCAAGGTACGGTTGACTGCACCAGAAACCTCGAAGTGACAATGCTTCGAGTGCGGATGAAACAGCGAAGTAATTCATTTCTTGGAGTGGCATGTTTGCAGGAGCGCCACCACCTGCTTCTATGAAGCGTGTCATCCAGAACAAATTGAGGCAGAGAAAAAGCGCACCACTTATGGCCAGCATCATGAAAGTTTTTTTCATCTGTTCGCGAAAAAGCAAGAGTCGCCCAACAGAAATGCATGTGAGCAATATGAACGCGAGTGGCACTCCATGTATTTGAAGAATTCCAATCGAAGTGAGCAAGAGTGCGACAGTCACTGCGTATCGCTGCCTTGGTCTTTCGAGCAGCTTCACAAATTCGCTGACGAGAAACGGCGTGACGGCATAGACCGCGAGGACGCCCCAACCGCCAGACACAAATCGTAAGTACACAACAGGATTGACCACATAAAAAACTCCCGCAAAATATCGGCCAAATCCTTCGAGAAATGGCAGACGAAATGCGCCGTATCCGCAGAGCCATAAAAGCAGCACAAGCCAGCATTTTTCCACGGCCCACGATGGCATCACATATTCAAAGAGACTAAGGACAAATGCGATCGGCGCAGAGTTGTATGTCGCAGCAAATGCTCCACTTGCTCCATCGCTTGTCCCCCAAAAATATCCGGCGATATCTTTATTCAGTGCAAGCGGTGAATCGAGTGCAAAAAGTTGCCCAGGCAACAGACACCATCCCATGATTGCCAATGCCAAAAGAAGAAATAGAAATGGCGGAGATGTCAGGATGCTTACGAAACGAGATTGAAAGTTCTGACTCATATTAAAGATCGTATAAAAAATCACAAAAGAAGCGCTACGCAATTGCGTCGGTGATCAACTGTCCATGCACATCTGTCAATCGCATATCACGACCACCTGATCGAAAGGTCAGACGGTGATGATCAACTCCCATCAAGTGCATCATGGTCGCGTGCAGATCGTGAATGTTGTATGGCTTGTCGACAGCGCGATATCCAAATTCATCAGTTGCGCCGATGACCGTTCCTGCGCGTACACCACCGCCTGCCATCCAGATTGTGAACCCAAATGGATTATGGTCACGACCGTTTGTGCCTTGCGCGAAAGGCGTGCGGCCAAATTCCGCAGACCACACCACAAGCGTTGAATCAAGAAGTCCTCGGCGGCGCAAGTCCGTCAAGAGTGCTGCGATTGGTTGATCAACCGCGCGAGCGTTTGCTTCATGGCCTTCGCGCAAATTGTCATGCTGATCCCATCGATCGCCGATTGTTCGTGGGCATGTGACTTCAACAAAACGTACGCCGCGATCCACGAGCCTGCGCGCAAGACAACACTCACGAGCATAAATGCGCGTGGTGGCATCTGGCGCATCGAATCCATACAGCGCCTTCGTCTCGTCGCTCTCGCCGTCAATTGCAGAAAGTTCTGGAACTGACGATTGCATTCGATAGGCAAGTTCGTGATTGCGAATCGCACTCTCGACTGCTTCCGCATTCGTATCGTGCGCATACTGCGAATCAAGTCGCGCGATCAACGCACGCTTGCGGAGCTGAGCTTCTTGCGATTCGTGCAGCGAGGCGTTTGCAATCGCTTCTCCTTGCGGCAGGATGACCGTTCCTTGATATCTCGCAGGAAGAAATCCAGCGCTGAAACAATCGAGTCCGCCTGGAGGAACGAGTCCGCCGTCAATGACAACGAATCCTGGAAGATCTTGATTGTCACTACCCAATCCATAAGAACTCCATGCACCCATTGAAGGACGGCCTGCGATACCAGAGCCGGTATGTAAAAGATAATTTGCAGAAGTGTGCTCTGCGAAATCGCTCGTCATGGATCGAATCACGCACAACTCGTCAGATAACTTTGCGATATGTGGAAAGAGTTCCGAAACTTCCAGGCCAGACTGACCATGTCGCGCAAACTTCCATGGAGAAGCAAGCGTTGATCCGTTGTTATTGAATTGCGTCGGCGACGCTGCCATGGGAAAAGGCTTCCCATGAAAATCGACAAGTCTTGGCTTCGGATCGAACGTGTCAACCTGCGACGGACCACCATCCATATAAAGGAAGATCACACTGCGTGCTCGTGCTGGAATATGCGGAGCGATCAGCGCTCTGCCATCGGAGAGCGGCGAACTGGCAATCGAACTGCGGGCAAAGAGTACGCTGAACGCGAGCATGCCAAATCCCCCACCGACTGCGCTGAGCATTTCACGCCGAGTCAATGGCTCTGCGCGAAATCGCCCACAGTGATGGTTCTGCTGATCGCTCATCGTAAAAATATGAACTCCTTCGTCGCAAAGAGAGATTGAGCAAGCGCAGCGTATGCAGCGCGATCGCAAGATTGTAAATCGGATGTATTGGAATGAAATGTTCTCTCTGCATCGAGAAACTGAAGCGCCATCAACGATTCATCTTCGCGCGGAGGTCTGGAATAAAGCGCATACCACATCGATTCGATTCGATCTGCATCGCTTTTTGGTTCTTCACCGACGATGCGGTCGGCCCAATATTTGCCGAGAAGTCGCACAAGATCGCTATTCATCAACGCGAGCGATTGCGCTGGAACATTTGAAGAATGACGACGACCACATGTCGTTGATGGGACTGGTGCATCGAAGGCTT
>Ga0214919_10013048_pt1 | contig 10118 bp, 9 predicted proteins | sample LL1503_MetaG_FD_177994 | JGI IMG/M metagenome (GOLD analysis project Ga0214919, IMG submission 177994) | Freshwater microbial communities from Lake Lanier, Atlanta, Georgia, United States - LL-1503 | ecosystem: Environmental > Aquatic > Freshwater > Lake | place: USA: Georgia | collected 2015-03-15 | reverse complement strand
AGTCGGCCTCCAATCCTTTCAGGCACGCCAAATCGCCTTTGCCCTCGGTTTCTCCGGCGAAATTTTTAAGCAATGCGTGACGCTTATTAGCAAACTCTACCAGTTCTACTGGGAGAAGGATTGCGCGATGGTTGAAGTGAACCCCCTCCTTGTTACCCAAGAAGGCAAACTCCTCGCCCTCGACGCCAAAGTTTCGTTCGACGATAACGCCCTGTTCCGTCACCCCGACATCGTAGCCCTACGCGACCTCAACGAAGAAGACGCGAAGGAAATCGAAGCTTCTAAATTCGGTCTCTCGTACATCGCACTCGATGGTAATATCGCCTGCCTCGTCAACGGCGCCGGCCTGGCGATGTCGACCATGGACATCATTCAACACTTCGGCGGTAGCCCTGCTAACTTCCTCGACGTCGGAGGCGGCGCCACCAAGGACCAAGTCACCGCCGCTTTCAAAATCATTTTGGGCGACTCCAACGTCAAAGGCATCCTCGTTAATATCTTCGGCGGTATCATGGATTGTAACGTCATCGCCACGGGCATCGTCGAAGCCGTCAAAGAAACCGGACTTAAACTCCCCCTCGTGGTTCGCCTCGAAGGCAATAATGTTGAAGCCGGCAAAGCCACGCTCGCAGCTAGCGGACTGACCATCGTGTCGGGCGACACCATGGCCGATGCGGCTCAGAAAATCGTGAAACTCGTTAACAAGAAATAATCCTTATAATTTAACCATCATGTCTATTCTTGTTAACGAAAAGACCCGCGTCCTCGTCCAAGGCATCACAGGCGACTTCGGCGCCCGTCACGCACGGCTCTCCATTGATTACGGTTCGCAAATCGTCGCCGGCGTCACTCCAGGCAAAGGCGGTCAGGTCTTCGAACACAACGGCGTGAAGGTTCCGATTTTTAATACCGTCGCCGATGCAGCCAAACAAACTGGCGCGACCGTTTCCGCTATTTTCGTTCCCCCACCTTTTGCGGCTGATGCCATTTTAGAATGTGTCGATGCGGATCTCGATCTCGCCATTGCGATAACCGAAGGTATCCCCGTTCGTGACATGATCCGCGCCAAACGCGCCATGCTTGGCCGTCGCACGCGCCTCATCGGACCCAACTGCCCTGGCGTCGTCACCCCCGGTCGCGGCGACAAGTCTCACGGCGGTTGCCGTATCGGCATCGCCCCTGGTTACATTCACAAGCGCGGCAAGGTCGGCGTGGTTTCACGCTCCGGTACCTTGACCTATGAGGCCGTCTGGCAACTCACCAGCAAGGGACACGGACAGTCCACCTGCGTGGGTATCGGCGGCGACCCCGTCAATGGCACCTCACACCTCGATGTGATTAAACTTTTTAACGAAGACCCAGAAACCGAAGCCATCATCATGATTGGCGAAATCGGAGGCAGTGCCGAAGTCGAAGCCGCTCGCTGGATCAAGGCGCACTGCAAGAAACCGGTCGCAGGCTTTATCGCCGGTGCCACCGCTCCCGCTGGTCGCCGTATGGGTCACGCCGGTGCCGTCATCGGTGGCGCTGAAGATACCGCTGCTGCGAAGATTAAAATCTTCCAAGAGTGTGGCATCTCCGTGGCGGCGACGCCCTCGGACATGGCCGACGCTCTACTCCGTATCTGGAAGGGCTAAGCCCTCACCAGATTGTCACACAGAAGCCCCACACCGGGGCTTTTTTGTTTTGATTACCTATCTGCAGATAATACCCCTAACATCATGTGGTACTACCAACATGGCGAAAATCGCATCGGACCCGTCAGCGAGGAGATGATTCGGAATCTTCTGCTCTCCCAAATTCTTAATATCAACTCGCTCGTCTGGAAAGAAGGCATGAGCAATTGGGTGCCGGTGCATCAAACTCAACTGGCCGACGGACTTCCTTTGCCGCCCCCACCATTGCCGGGCGCAAAACCTACAAGCGCAGCCAAAGATAGAGTGATTTATGTTCTTCTGGCCGTTTTTTTAGGATCAATTGGCATACATAACTTTTTTGCCGGTTATAATCGTAATGGAATTATTCAATTAGTCGTCTCACTCACCACTGGAATCATTACCTGCGGAATTAGTTCATTCGCCATGTGGGTTTGGGCGATTATCGAGGCATGCACCATTAAGTGCGACGCCGACGGGGTTGATTTTAAATAAGCCTTACAACTTATATAAATAAAAAGGGCCCGAATCATCGGGCCCTTTTTATTTAGTGAAAGTGAAGAATTACTTGCCGGCCACGTAAGCGAGGCCGCCAGCGGTCTTAGCCACGTCGATGGTGCCTTCAAGAAGGTCGGCAATCGGATCCCACTTGCCATTAATCAAGCTGTTACGAGCGGAAGCCGCAATATCTGCCGTCCAACTCTTTACACCAGCCGAGACCTTAAGGTTCTCCACGTCGACGGTGACTTCAACGGAGGGATTCTTTTGTACGAACTCCGATAGCTCAGCGAGGTCGTCCTTCGAAAGCGTCAAGCAAGGCACACCGAGGGCAGTCGAATTACCAAAGAAGATTTCAGCAAAGCTACCACCGACTAACGCGGTGAAACCAAAACGCCAAATGGATTGGGGCGCGTGCTCGCGCGAGCTGCCACAACCAAAATTAAAACCGACCACCATCACGCCTTGCTTAGCGGCGGCAATACGCGCCGCTTGCTCACTGTTCATCGGGTGAGGACGCTCTTTGCCGTCGGGACCCGTACGTTCATCGCGGAAGGCGTGTTCGCCGAGGCCATCAAAGGTGACGCAACGCAAGAAGCGTGCGGGGATGATACGATCCGTGTCGATGTCGTCACCCGGTACCGCAAGGGCGAGGGCTTTGACTTGAGTAATTTTAGCGAGGGACATGGGAGTTTATATTAAAATTATGATTGGGGATTCAGTGCGGCTTCACGACGCACAATGCAAACGGGCATCGCCAAGGCAGATGCCATGGCCTGTAAGCGCTCTTCAGCGATGGATTCAACCAAGGTCTCATCGGCCCAGAGAAACGCGTGACCATCAATCACCCAAGGCAGGGTCACCGTGCAAACGGGCTTACCATCATAGTGCGCATCCACGGTCACGTCTTGCAGGTATGCAACGCCCTCCGCCTGACAGGCCGCAACCACACCCTCACCTTGTGTAAGGCGAGCGTAGACGCGGGCGACTGGAGCAGGAACGGACATTACACTTTAAAGACTTCGCGGGCGTCAGCGACCTGACCCGTGATGGCCGCAGCGGCAACCATCAGCGGACTCATCAGAATCGTGCGGCCAGTCTGAGAGCCTTGACGGCCCTTAAAGTTACGATTCGAGGAGCTAGCACACAATTGATCGCCGACAAGTTTGTCGGGGTTCATCGCGAGACACATCGAGCAACCGGCACCACGCCATTCAAATCCAGCTTCGATAAAGATTTTGTCCAAGCCTTCATGCACCGCTTGAATGGCAGTGAGCTGTGAACCGGGAACGACAATCGCCTTAACGGACGAACTGACCTTGCGACCCTTAAGGTATTTAGCGACTTCGCGTAAATCGGAGATGCGGCCGTTGGTGCAAGAACCCAAGAATGCGACGTCCACCTTGGTGCCTTTAATCGGCGTGCTGGGCGAAAGCTTCATGTGCTTATAAGCGTCTTCCGCTGTCTGACGGTCAGCGGCATTCAAGGTTTCGAGCGCAGGCATTTTCTCATCGATGAAGATGGCCTGACCAGGAGTGATGCCCCAAGTGACGGTCGGACGGATATCTTCAGCCTGATAAACTTTCACATCATCATACTTACAACCCGCATCGGAAGCAAAAGACTTCCAGCGTGTGACGGCTGCATCCCAATCCGCAGCCTTAGGCGCGAAGGGCTTACCCTTAATGTAATCAAAAGTCTTTTGATCAGGATTCACGTAACCACAACGTGCACCGCCTTCGATGGACATGTTACAAACCGTCATACGCTCCTCGAGTGAGAAGTTATCAAATGTCGTGCCCGCGTATTCGTACGCAAAACCGATACCGCCATTCACGCCCAATTCGCGGATGATATGGAGAATGACGTCCTTGGCGTAAACGCCGGGCTTGAGCTTACCATTCACTTCAATGCGTCGAACCTTGAGTGGACTGAGCGACAGTGTTTGCGTCGCTAAAACGTCGCGCACCTGCGTGGTGCCGATACCAAAAGCAATTGCACCAAAAGCACCGTGAGTTGCGGTATGCGAATCGCCACAGGCAATCGTTGTACCCGGCTGAGTGATACCCTGCTCCGGACCCACCATGTGCACGATGCCCTGTTGGCCAGTGTTGGTGTCAAAAAACTTAATTCCGTAATCCTTTGTATTCTTACGCAACGCCTCGATCATCTCTTGCGCGATGGGATCCGAATACGGCTCCTTCAATTCATTGGTCGGGACGATGTGATCGACCGTCGCAAAAGTCCGCTGCGGGAACTTCACCTTGAGCCCCAAGTCGCGGAGCATCCCAAAGGCCTGGGGACTCGTCACCTCGTGAATGAGGTGGGTACCGATAAACAGTTGGGTCTGCCCATTAGGCAGCTTACGCACCGCGTGCGCTTCCCAAACTTTTTGGAACAATGTCTTAGCCATCTTTTAGAAGGTGAAGGTTCAACGTAGGAACGAGGCGGGCTTGGTCAATCCCCTAGGATGGACATTTCAGGGCAAAATCGACCCCGCCATGGGTACTTCTAGGCTTCTTCGAGCCTTCCCTGGTGCTGCGACTTGACGCTGACACCCCCTGCCTTTCATCCTCCTCCATGGCTCGCACCCTCACCTTGAGTTTCTCCTGTCCCGACGCCAGTGGCATCGTGGCCGAGGTTTCGACATTTATCGCCAGCCACAAAGGGTGGATTACCGAAGCCAGCCAACACACTGAACATGAATTGTCGCGCTTCTTCATGCGCGTCGAAATCAAAGCGGAGTCACTCGATTTTCCCGCCGCCGACTTCAGCCAACACTTTAGTCCGATCGCTAAAAAGTTCAGCATGGACTGGAAACTGTCCGACTCCGCCAAACCCAAACGCGTTGTCATCCTCTGCTCCAAACAAGAGCACTGCCTGTACGACCTACTTGCGCGACACGTTGCCCAAGATTTTCCATTCGTCATTCCTTGCGTGATTTCGAATCACGAAGACCACCGCAAAATCGTGGAAGCCCACGGCCTACCCTTCCACTTCATCCCAGTGACAGATGAAAATAAAAGTGAAGCCTATCGTAAAATGGATGCCATTTTCGTTAAAGAAAAAGCCGACCTCATTGTACTCGCACGCTATATGCAGGTTCTGGACGCCGACCTTTGTCATAAATTTGCCGGTAAGATCTTAAACATTCACCACTCGTTCTTACCATCATTCGCCGGCGCCAAGCCCTACCACCAAGCCCATAAAAAGGGCGTTAAACTCATCGGTGCTACCTGTCACTTCGTCACCGCCGAACTCGACGAAGGTCCCATTGTGGAACAGGACGTTATCCGCGTTGATCACTCCGAAAGCCCCGAAGACATGGCTCATTTAGGTAAAGACATTGAAAAGATTGTGCTCGCCCGTGGCCTCCGTGCCATCGTCGAAGACCGTGTCCTTCCCGCTGGCCATAAGACGGTGGTCTTCCGTTGATTTTAAATGGGGGACTGACACTCTCAAGCCCATGTCACTGATTTCAAGACTTTCGGCCCGTCTGCAGAACCACCCTAAGCGAGTCGTCTTTGCGGAAGGACACGACCCACGCGTTATTCAAGCGGCCCGCCAATTTGTAACGAAAAAATTAGGTGTACCCATTTTGGTCGGCGACCGCCAACGCATAAAAATTTCAGCGGCTCGACTCAACATTAGCCTCGAAGGTATTCGCGTCGTCGAACCTGAACGCAGCGATGAACTGAAAAGCTTTGCCGATAAAATCGCTTCCATCCAACGGTACGGAAACACTAATCTCCAAGGCGACCCCAACGAGCTAGCAAAGCTCAATAATTACTTCGCCTGCATCATGGTCGCCACCGGCGGTGCCGACGCCTTGATTTCTGGCGCCACGACCCACGCCGCTTCCGGCTTGCGGACAATCTTACAAATCATGCCCCGCCAAACGGGAGTGGAAACGGTGTCGTCGATGCTGATCCTTGAATCTGAAGAATCGAAATTCGGCTGCGACGGCGTACTATTCTTGGCCGATTGCGGAGTGATTCCTGAGCCTACCACCGAACAATTGGCTGATATCGCCGTGACGACCGCCGCTCTGGCCGGTCACCTCACCAACCAATTACCAAAAGTCGCACTCTTGGCCTATTCCACTCACTCTGAAAATGCCCGCGCAGCTTCCGTTAAAAAAGTCCAAGCCGCTACCAAGCTCGCCAAGCTTCGCGCCCGTGAATTAAATATTGTCGCCGATATCGACGGCGAAATGCAGGCGGATGCGGCACTCAACCCTTTCGCCGCTGAGTCCAAAGAAGTCACTGGCAGCGTCGCTGGCAAAGCGAACGTACTTATTTTCCCTGATCTGAATTCAGGAAACATTGCCTCTAAGATGGCGCAGCACATCGCCGACATTCCCGCCTACGGACAAATCCTCACCGGCATCGAACGCCCGTGTGCAGAAATTTCCCGCGGTGCGAGTGCGCATGATATTTTTGGTACCGCCGTTATCGTCGCGGCACAGGCGGTGGATAAATCCTTCCTTTATCCAACCGTTAAAGACGGCCGCACTGCTTAACCATGGCCGCTAACAAGCGCTTCGCCGAAAATATTCCGGGCCTGCTCAATAGCCCGATGAACAAGACGACGAGTCGGATCTTCGTTGCAGCGACGCGGATGAATGACGGCAAGACCACCACTTGCCTCGGTCTCACGGCTGCCCTGCAATCGATGGGCCAACACGTGGGTTACATTAAACCCATCGCCCAACGCATCGTCCAATCGGGCGATGACCAGGTCGATGAAGACACGCTCCTGATCGACGGACTTTTTAATTTAGACATTCCAATTTCCGCAATGTCGCCCGTGGCCATCGGACCGGAGTTCACTAAAAACTATTTAGAAAACCCCGATGAAATCGGCCCACAATTAAAAGACCGTATCTGCCGTGCTTTTGACCGTGCCGCTTACGGTAAAGACATTGTTGTCGTCGAAGGCTCAGGTCATGCGGGCGTGGGCTCAGTCTTCGGTGCGTCTAATGCCGACAACGCCAAGGTGCTCAATTCGAAAGCCCTACTCGTCGCGGCGGGCGGAATCGGAAAACCCATCGACGAAGTCGCCCTCAATAAAGCCCTCTTCGATCAATCCGGCGTCGAAGTCGTCGGGGTCATTTTAAATAAAGTCCTACCCGATAAAATTGAATTCATTCGTGACTTCGCGGGACGAGGATTAAAGAAGCTGGGCGTGCCACTCTTGGGCGTGGTCCCGCTCCAAGAAACCCTCGTCTACCCCAACCTCGATCAAGTTGCCGACGAAACGCGCGCTCGCTGGATTCACCAGCCCAGCGGACTTCGCCGCGTGCGACGCGTGGTCATTGGTGCCATGTCCGGCCGCCGTGCCGCCGAATATTTAAAAGTAAATGGCACCCTCGTGATTGTCCCAGGCGACCGCGAAGACCTACTCGACGCCTTCATTCAAGGCGGAGGCGCTCAATCGCTCTCGGGTATCATCCTCTCGAATGGCTTACTGCCTAATGACTCTATCATGCGTCGTCTCACCGAGGCGGGTATCCCCGTTGCCGCCGTGGAAGCTGAATCATTTGCCGTCACCGCGCGTATTAATAATATGACGGTTAAGACCATGCGTCAGGATGCGGACAAGATTCCGATTATTGAAAAGATGATTCGTGAGTCGGTTGATATCGGTGCGCTCTTAAAAGCCATCAAGTAAGGTCTTACCCCTGAGCAATCTGGCTCAGCGTAAGGCACTTGTGAGGCCATCGCTCGCACCGTGCTGTGCTGTATGTTTGCCACGCTCAAATCCGCCGCCTTGGTGGGCGTTGAAGCCGTTTTAGTAGAAGTCGAAGTCAACACCGGCGAACACGGCGAACTTTCGCTCGAAATCGTGGGGCTGCCCGACAAGGGCGTGAAGGAATCGGAAGACCGTGTTCTGGCGGCCCTGCACAACACGGGACTTCGCGGTTATGAAACCAAGACGACCATCAACCTCGCGCCCGGAGACCTGCGCAAAGAAGGAACGATGTACGATTTACCAATCGCGATCGGCATGGCTGCCGCCACCAGCCAGATTATTAAGACTAACCTTTGCCACTACCTTATCGCCGGTGAATTAGGACTCAACGGCGGCACCCGACCCATCAAGGGTGGCGTGGCTATTGCCCTACTCGCTCAGAAGCTCGGACTTAAAGGCGTCATCCTTCCCCGCCCCTCTGCGGAAGACGCAGCCTTAGTGCACGGTATTGCTGCGATTCCGGTCGACAGCCTCGATGGCGCAATACGTTTTTTAGGTGGCGAGAAAAATGTGATTCCGCTCACCGCCATTAAACCTTCGCCACCATCAGCGACTGTCGCTGGCGGCGTTGATTTCTCCGAAGTAAAAGGCCAAATCAAAGTCCGCCGGGCGGTAGAAGTCGCGGCGGCGGGCGGTCATAATATTCTTATAATCGGCCCACCTGGTTCAGGTAAATCACTCATCGCCAAACGCATTCCGACCATCTTGCCCACGCCCGTCGTGGCCGAGTTTTTGGAAATCCTATCCGTGCATTCGGCCGCGGGCATGCCGATTAAGGAAATTACGAAGAATTGGCAGCGACCCTTTCGGGCTCCTCACCATACGATTAGTGATATCGGACTGATTGGTGGCGGTGCGATACCCGGACCGGGTGAAGTTTCGCTGGCGCACCTCGGTGTTCTTTTCCTCGACGAACTCCCGGAGTTTCGTCGCTCCGCACTCGAAGTCCTCCGTCAACCCCTCGAAGACGGCTGTGTGACGGTTTCACGTGCCGCCGCTAAGATTACCCTGCCTTCGCGCCTCATGTTAGTCGCAGCCATGAATCCCTGTCCCTGTGGTCACCTCGGCGACCGCCAGAAAGAATGTCGGTGCTCAACACAGCTCATTCGTAAGTACCGCGCAAAAATATCAGGTCCGTTGTTGGATCGGATCGACATTCAAATTGAAGCGCCCGCATTAGCGCTCGAAGAATTGCGCTCCGATCGGCTCGGCGAAAGTTCAGCGCAGATCCGTGAAAGAATTGAAGCTGCTCGCTCCCGACAGCGTAGCCGATTCAACGGACGGCCCCTGGCCTGCAACGCCGTCCTGAGCGGCAAAGAATTGCGTGAGTACTGCGCCTTAGATCGTGCCCAGGGCGACCTTCTACAACAGGCTATGGAAAAACTTGCCCTCTCCGCTCGTGCTTACGACCGAATCCTCCGCGTCTCACGGACGATTGCCGACCTTGCAGACTCCGACTCCATTGCCACGAGTCATTTACTCGAGGCCATTCATTATCGGTCCCTTGATCGAGGCACTTAGAAGTGATCTGATTATTCAACCGCCTTACTGACTATTTTCGTAACCCAACCCTCTTTGCTCAGAAAATCAGCGACTTTCACAAAGTCATTAAATGAATTATCGTCCCACTGTCCGCAGTGGCCTTGCAGTAAGAGGAGTCCCGACGGCTTCTTATCTTTATAGGCTTTGGTAAAGGCATCAAAACTCACCTTACCAGTTGCAACCTCCATATTAATGGTTCGAGCAATCACCTTGCGCTTGGTATCGGTCTTCGGCCCAAACATAAAGATCTTCAGCTCCGGACGCGTATCCATAGCCAAGAGCGTGTTATCATCGGACTGATTATAGGGCGCTCCAAAAGCATGGAAGGTTAGCCCCGTCGTTTTATTAAAAATATCACACGCATCATTAAAATGCTTCGTCTGCGTTGCGAGGTCGGACCCCAAAAACTCCGACGCCTTATCGCCCGACTTCTTGTGATCCCAGCCGTGCAGCCAAAACTCAGCGCGCCCACCATTCTCGACGGCGTTTTTCTTAATCCAGGCGACATCCTCGGCATTCGGATTAGCCAGTGAATCGCAAATGACCCCAAAGTTGACGAAGGTCTTGTTCTTTTCCGCCCAATCGATGACCCGCTTAAAACCTTGAGGTAAACGTGCCTTTTCTCCCGCCCTGACATCATCCAGCTTCCAAATGACCGTATTGGGCGTA
>Ga0214919_10013047_pt1 | contig 10118 bp, 10 predicted proteins | sample LL1503_MetaG_FD_177994 | JGI IMG/M metagenome (GOLD analysis project Ga0214919, IMG submission 177994) | Freshwater microbial communities from Lake Lanier, Atlanta, Georgia, United States - LL-1503 | ecosystem: Environmental > Aquatic > Freshwater > Lake | place: USA: Georgia | collected... | reverse complement strand
AATCACGATAGATAGGCTTAATCTTGCTGAATTACAGACGCTTTCGGGCGACGTGATTTTCCCTGTGTTGCACGGACCATGGGGCGAGGGTGGACCGCTGCAAGAAATTCTGGAGCAGGATGGACGGCCCTATGTTGGCTGCCAACCCGCCGCCGCGCGTCTGGCCATGGACAAGACGGCTACAAAAATTGCGGTGGCCCGCGCTGGAGTCTCCACTCCATTGGCGTGCGAAGTGTTGATGGGCAAGCCCATCACGGTGAAACTTCCGCTGGTGATCAAACCATCCAACGATGGCTCGAGCGTTGATTTACGAATTTGCCGCACGCTAAAAGAACTGGCCGTTGCCCGCCAATCTCTTGAGGGGCTTCGTCCCAGATTGCTTGCGGAGGAATTCATTCAGGGTCGTGAATTCACCGTGGGCATTCTCAATGGAAAAGTTTTACCGCTCATTGAAATCAAAGCGAACAGCGGCGTGTACGATTACCAGGCGAAATATGTGCGCAACGACACGCAATATATTTTGGATCCGAAAATTTCCACCGAGCTCAAGGACGCCATGAACCGCCACGCACTGCTGTGCTGGCACGCCTTGGGCCTGCGCGACGTGGCGCGGGTGGATTTCATGGCCGACGAGCGCGGTCCTTGGTTTCTGGAGGTCAACACCATGCCCGGCTTCACGGATCATTCATTGGTGCCAAAAGCCGCAAAACATGCGGGAATATCAATGGAACAGTTGGTGCTTGAATTGGCGCAAGGCGCCCTGAATCGCGCCGCGAAACTGCCGGTGTGATTGGAACTGTGCTTTGAAATTGGGGTCCAGATTCATTCCCCCAGAATGCATTTGGGGACTATGAAAGCTCCATTCTTGATTGCTTCATTTCAAGCGCAATTTCATGGACGTGATTTCTTTACTTCCTAGGCGGCTCTGACCGATTGAGATGCAATGGCCTCCCGCAAACGATCGTCACCCAAGCGACCCAGCACCGCTTCTGGTTTTAAATTCTCCTTGAATTTGCATTGGTTGAAATCCAAGCCCATGATTGTGGGTGTGGGTTGGGCGGCTTCATTCGCGGTCATGGCGTTGGCGCTTGGAATGGGCGTACCAATTCTGACTCGCGAGGCCGCGGCGCGAAAAACCGACGCGCCATTTCAAGTGGTCTTCTCATCGCGTCCCGCATGGATGAGCGAGGCGGATTTGACACCGCTTGCAGAAGTGGTCGCAGAGCGATTGAATGGTTCACCCATGGATCGAGATGGGTTGACCGAGGCGCGCAGGTCGCTTATGAGCACTGGTTGGTTCAATGAAATCACCCAAGTGAAAAGAAGTGGAATGAGCGAAGTCTATATTGAAGCAGTTTGGACAACTCCGTTCGCGGTTGTTCGCGAGCGCGACTACGACCACTTGATCGATGTCGATGGAAAATTACTGCCCCGCTGCTACCGAGCCGGCACCGCGCCAAGCAGCATGATTCGCATTGAAAATGCATCGTTTGCTCGACCCGCCACCTTTGGCGCCGATTGGGCTGGCAAAGACATGCGCGGCGCCGTGGCCTTGGCGCGCTTGATTGATGACCACGCATGGCGCGGACAAATTGCGTGCATTGATTTGAAGCGCACCAAAGACGATGGATGCCTGCGCTTGATCACCAACCGTGGCTGCACAATTAAATGGGGTCGCTGTCCAGGAAATGAAAGCGCCGCTGAAGTTCCAGCGCGCCAAAAAATTGAATACCTGCAATGGCTCTTTGAGCATTATGGCCGCATTGATGCTGGATGCGACGATGAATTGAATTTGCTTTCTGACTATGTTGGAATTCGCTGATCAACTTCAAGCGCCGCTCTGCGCGTGAGCAATTGCACTACCCTCAATCAATGATCTTGCCACGTGGACTTGTGCTTTTGACCACCTGTTGGATTTTTGCCACGTGGTGCATTTGCATCGGAGTTCGGCCACCGATTCAACCTTCGATCGCCAGCTACCTGCCCGGCATACGCTTGTTCATCGCCTCATTGGCCATTGGTCTATGCGTGGCGTGGCCCATGTTGCGCCTTAGCGAGCGGCCATCGCGCGCGCCCATGAGCCAAGTGCTGATTGATTTTGTCACCCTAGCCGTGTTAATGCATGTGGTGATTTGGCCACTTCGATTAGCCACAAATTGGTCCATCGATCGCATGGGATTGATCGACCTTTTTCTTTTCTCATGGGGCCTTCTCATCGCGGCGATTCTGTCCATGACCATCGGCAGCCGCTTGGCGATTGAGCGCGTGGCCGCCATGATTTTAATATTGGTGATTTCGTTGCTTGGACCGATCGCCTATTTTTTGTGCCTACGTTTTGATTGGGCTCTGCCACCGATTTGGCTTGATGGACCAATCTTGGGCGTGCTGCGCGACACGCTTGCAGGCGGACTGAATCCCGACGCGCTGAGTTGGGAATCCACCTTTGGCGTTGGCTTCGCGGCCGCGGCGGCATGGATGGTGGTGATTTTGATGGGCATCAGCGCGTCCAAGTCCGTGAAAGTTCCCTCGCAAAATCTGGGCTAAGTTTGTATTCTTATTGTGAGCGGACCCCTATGTCCGTACAGCCAAAGGCAAACCATGGAAATGATCTCCCAAACCGACAAAGAGCGGCTCGAAGCGCAACTTTCTGATTGCTTGAAATTTCGTCCAGTGATCGCTGGTCGAATTGCCGAGGCCCGCGCTCAAGGCGACCTGAAAGAGAACGCGGATTACCACGCGGCGCGCGAGGACCAAGCCATGAACGAGGCCAAGGTTCGTGATCTTGAAGCCAAATTGTCGCGTGTTCAAGTGGCCGGCGAAATTGATGTTCCGCTGGACATGGTTTTTCTTGGAGCCGTGGTGGTGCTGCGCGATGTGAAGACAAATCGCGAGGAAAAATTCCGTCTTGTCGGGCAACTCTCGGATGATTCAAGCGATGACTACATTGAAGTCACTGGATCAAGTCCGATTGGAGTGGCCTTGATGAAGGCGCGCATTGGCGAAACAGTGCGCGTTGATTTGCCCAAGGGCGAGCGTCGGTTCCTGATCGTCAAAATTGAAGGTTGAAAACCCGGCTTGCACCTTGCCATCGTCGATCCAATGTTTGTCGTTGGAGAGTTCGCGCTGCAAATTGTCATGGCCTGTGTTGTGTTGCTGCGCAAGGGCAATCGCCCGCACGTGGCCATGGCGTGGATGGTGGTTGTGCTGGCGGTTCCAATTTTCGGAGTGATCGCCTATCTGCTGGTGGGTGAAACACGATTCGGCGCGATTCGAATGCGTCGCCACGCAAAAATTATTTCCGAAGTGGATCTTTCCGCCAACCACTCGCACCAAGATTCGCGCACGCGACACTTTCAGTTGGAGCCGCCACAACATCAAATTGCGGCCGTGTGTCAGTTGGCCAGCCATTGCCTTCCGTTGGCTGGAAATAAAGTCTGGCTCAGCGGTGATTCGCAAGAGGTCATCAACCGCATGTGCAATGACATTGATGAGGCGAAATTGCATGCGCACTTGCTGACCTACATTTATTTAACCGACAAGGCCGGACAACAAGTGGCGGCGGCTCTGCTACGCGCGGCGCATCGCGGCGTGTCGTGCCGTGTGTTGGTGGACGGCGTGGGCAGCAAGAATTTTCTTCGCAGCGCGTTGCGCCAGCAACTTCAACAAGGCGGCGTGCAGGTCTGTGAGGCGCTGCGCGTGAACATATTGCGCTTCATGATCAGTCGATTGGACATGCGCAACCATAGAAAAATTTTGGTGACGGATGGAATTATTGGGTGGACTGGCAGCCAGAACATCGCGGAAGCTGGATTTGCGCCCAAGGCTAAATACGCGCCGTGGGTGGATTGCTCCGTGCGCATAGAAGGTCCGCTGGTCAAGGAACTGCAAATGATTTTCATTGAAGATTGGTACATGGAATCGCAGGAGGACTTGGATGATGTTTTAAAAATTGAGCCCGCCTTTCAAAGCGATGGCGTGATCGCGCAGTCATTCGCAACTGGACCCAACTTTGCCAATGACGCGGTGACGCAATTGATTCAGTCCGCGGTGCAAATCGCCAATGAGGAAATTGTGTTGACCACCCCCTACTTTGTCCCCGACTACGCCACGCTTTCCGCGTTGGCGGTGGCCGCGCGTCGTGGTGTGCGCGTGCACTTGGTGGTGCCGGCGCGTAACGACAGCATGTGGGTGCGCCTGGCCAGCCGAAGTCTGTTCCGAAATTTACTTGAGTGCGGCGTGCGCATTCATGAATTTCAAAAAGGGCTGTTGCACGCCAAGACTATTGTGGTGGATCGCTCCACTGCCATAGTCACCAGCGTGAATTTGGACCGGCGCAGCTTTGAGTTGAATTTTGAGGTGGGCATTATGGTGTACAACGCGGATTTCGCCGGGCAACTGCGCTATTTGCAAAGCAAATACATGGAGGACAGCACGGAAATTTATATGGAAAAATGGGCGCAACGCCGCTGGTTTGATCGGTTGGTTGACAACGCGGGTGGGTTGCTTAGTCCATTGTTGTAAATATTTTTTGCCGTGGCGCCTGAAAATATAAATCACGCAAAGGAGTTGCCCCAAGCAGGCTCTACTTCAATTCATCAATCCAGGCTTGCTGAATGGCTTCCAGAATTTTTTCATTGCTTGGGTGGCCAGGCTGCTCTTGAAATCCTTCGAGCGCTTGCACCAGTGATTTTAATTTTGGAAACGCAATCGTCAGCGGATCAATGTCTGGATGCGCGTCCACCAAGGCTTCCGCAATCTGAACAACATCAAGCCAGTGGAATGTGTTGATCATGCGGAGGGACTTTTCAAGTGAAAGTTGAAAGCGAACGCGCGGCGCAACCTGCGCTTGCTAGTGCGGAATTTCCTTCACGGCGTTGCGATTCCACGATGGCACGCGAATTTCAATCACACCATTGCTGATGATCTCGCACTGGCACGACAGACGGCTGTTGCGTTGCAAGCCCGGGGCCTCTTCAACTCGGTCCTCCTCGGCCTCGGTTGCCTCGCTGAGATGCTCCATGCCCTTGACAACATAAATGTGGCAGGTGCTGCAAGCGCACACGCCGCCGCAGGCGTGCTCAATGTTGATGCCGTGATCCATGGCGACCTCTAACACATGCTCGCCCACGCCACCCAAGAGTTCCCACTTTTCTTTTTGCGTGCTGGTTAAACCAGCGGGATCCTCCAAATGAAAAACCACTGGAACAATTGGCGGGCCGTGCTCATGATCGGATCGTTTCAAATGCATATGAAGCCATGGTAGGGAACGCTTGCATATTTTTCTTGCATGGGTTTTAGCGGCTTTGGCGTTAGGCTTGCGCGATGGACGTTCTTGGTCTGACCAGCGATGAGTTTGTGCAGCGCATGCAAAGTAGCCGCGCGCGCCGGGACGTCATGCTGAAATACGCCGCTGTGTTTCGTCGCGATGAGGCGGACCTTGAGTATGCGCACGCCGAACTTCCGGAGATTGGCAAAACGGTGGTGGATGGCGAGACCGTGAAGTTCACGCTGAAGGTTGGCGGCGGACTTGAAACCGAGAGCGTGATTATTCCCATGCCGCACACTGGCGGTGGATTTAGCCGCACCTTGTGCGTGAGTAGCCAAGTGGGTTGCGCCATGGGTTGCGGGTTTTGCGAGACCGCGCAAATGGGTTTGCTGCGCAACTTAAGCGCGGCGGAAATTGTGGCGCAGTGGTTCGCGGCGCGCCACAGAATTGAAAATACATTTGACGGCGGCCGCGGGTTTCTCATCAAGAACATTGTGTTCATGGGCATGGGCGAGCCCACGGAAAATCTGGACGCGGTGCTGCAAACCGTTCGCATTTTGACGGACCACTATGGACCCTCCATCGCCTCCAGCAACATCACCATTAGCACCGTTGGGCGCGTGGCGGGCATTCAAAAAATAGCTGAATTTGCAGGGCAAATTGGCTTTCATCGATTGCACCTGGCGCTCAGTTTGAACGCGCCCAACGACCAAATTCGTTCGCAGATTATGCCCATCAACAAGTCCGAGCCAATCGCGGACATTTTGGCGGCGGTTCGCAGCTATCCAGAAGCGGCCGGTCCAACGTGCATTGAGTATGTGTTGATTCCAGGCGTGAACGATTCCATGGAGCACTGCGACCAAGTGTGCGCGTTGCTGAAAGATGTGCGCTGCTCGCTGAACATTATTCCCTACAACCCGCGGCGCAATAGTCCATGGCCCGCGCCAAGCGAGGAGAGCGTGCTTGCTTTCATTGCGCGCGCCATTGCCAACAAACAATTTTGTAAGCGCCGCGGAACCAAGGGCCGCAGCGCCATGGCCGCGTGTGGTCAACTTGGAAGCGAGGCCATTCGCGCGCGCAAGTTTGTGCAACTTCAAAGTGGCGCCACAAGCAACACGTGAACGCATCTTCATTGAAGATACGTTTATAATTTCTAGACATGCCTTGGTCATGCCCAATGCATATTCAGTTGACATTCAAGACGCGTACTGCGCCATGTTTGTAAATAGTGATCAGCACGCTCCCAACTGCTTCAAGCGCAGACCTCAATCACAGGCATGTATCAACTGCTGCCCTCGCGCATGCGCGCAATGCCCTCGGGAAATGGATACTGCGCAAAGACCGCGGTTTTAGGCACATCCCATAGCGCCACTGGCGGATAGATATCGCCGCTGAAACCGCCTTGGTTCATGGCTTGCAATACGGCCTCAAATGAAGGCTCTTTATTTGCATGATCAAGCAACCGATTACTTTTTGCTCCTAAAAAACTCACGCTGGCAATGGGCAGGCGATCGCGGCGACCCTCCACCATGCGGCTGATGGTGCGGAAGCCGCGGAAAATATCTTCCAATGTGAAATGCTCGCGACCCGCGGGACGCAGCAACGCAAGGATGAGCAATTGATCAAGATCAAATTTCAGAATGTATGGCTCGCGATCGTCCTTGGCGTGCATGCTGACGGCGCTGCGAAACATTTTGGCGAAACTGGTGGCGCTGGACAATGTCCATTGACTTGTTGGAATAAGTTTCAGCAATTCGCCCAACACGCCGCGCGCATTATCCGTTTCATTGATGCCACAAATGACGGTGCGGTAGCGACCCTCGACCAAATCATTCAGAAGATGCTGCCCCCACATGATGCGAATGGAGCGCGAACCAGTCAGCGTTCGCGGATCGCCACGCGGAACCAGCGTGACGCGCGGACCGGTGGTAGGCGCCTCAATTAAACGATCACCATCTCCATTGTAAATTTGAATTTCGCTCATGGCGTAAGAATGCCGCAAGATTCGCCGACGCGCAACCGTGGCGCATGTATGCAAGGACTGCGGCTTTCACAATGCGGGTAGACGGACCCTGAGACGTGGCAAAAAAACCAAAGCGCCAAATCACCCAAGCATGAAAGCATCAAAGCATCAAAGCGCCATCAATCAAATGTGATCATGGGCACGCACGCTGGCATGGGGTTGAACGCTGGAACCAACAACTTTCCAATGCGGGCTACGCCCATGGGTTCGCTAGTTTCATCATTGAAAAGCGTGACCAACGTCTTCACGGCCACCGCGGCTTCTTTACTGGTCACCGCCGCCGCTTCCAGCAATTTAGGCGGCAAAACAAACGAATCACAATTGGCGCCATCGGCGAACGCCTGCAATGAACCGCGTTGCAGGGAGCGACCCGCGGACATGAGTCCTTGTGTTGAATCTTGCGAGGCCGTTCCCACAAGAACAATTGAAGTGCCCGCGCCCCAGTTGGACGCGGGACCAATTTTTTTTGCCAATTCTGGCGATGCTTTGGCGATCACTTGCAACGCATCGGCGCACTGGCGTGTTTTTTCATTCACCATTAATTTTACACCCACTCCAAATTCAACCATTAAGCTAGCAATATTGTCGACAACTTTTGCGTCGTTCCATGCGGGATCAAACGCGCCACTGGCATTAAGCCGACTCCAAATTGCGCTGGACACCTGAATGGCACGGTTGCTTGGGGCTTTGCTTTGGGATGAAATACCGATGGATAATTTCACAAGCCAAGGCTGCGCTTTTTGTGGATACAACGCTTGAAAGGAGCAACCACTGGCGCTTGCAAGCGTGGCAATGCATTCCACAGCTGCGCCAACTTGCAATTTTAAAAGCCGAAGCTGATCGTCTTCATATGCCGTGGCTTGCCCTGAGAAGGTGATGGACCCGGAAAGTTCCGTCGCCATTTTTAAATTAGATCGACCACCAAAGTCGTCGCTAAATGCGCCCGCCAAAGCGAATGGAAGAATGGGGATGTCACGTTTGGCCGTGGAAGCAACTTTTTGCGGCGCTTGCGGATTGATCAACCCTTGCTGCGCCAAGGCTGCGGGCGCCAGCAAAAAAGCTGGCAAAGAACCTAAAAGAGTGCGACGAAGTTGGTCTGCGGGTTGGGACATGGATTTATTCTCTCAAAGATGCGACAAAATTCAACTACGCCAAGGTAGACATTTACATTTGATCTTCGCACAAGCGAAGCCCACCGCTTGCTGCGTCCCAACGAAGCGCGAGTTCGCCGCGGCCATCTATAAAATCGCTAAGCCAACGACCGATACTTTGCGCGCGCCAATCATCAGCCGCAAATGGAAACGCAGCGGCTTCAACAGGCAACCCCTTGGCCAATTTATGCTCTCGATCAATGCGCGCCGCCAACCAACTGGTGAACTCGGCGCGACTGGTCACCAAATTTGGCGCGATGTTGGTGGCCATGCAACGCGTTTGAAACGCCAACCACATGGCGTCAATGCGCGCGCGCACCGCGGTGTCTTCAAGTAGCCGCGCAAATTCTTCGCGAATGGGCGGCATGCTCTTGGCGGCGCGAATGCAATCCACAATGCGCTGACCGTGGCGTTGCGCCACTGGCTGCGGCACAAAACGAATTTCAGCCAGCGCGCTGGTGTTGTCAGGTTTGCGCCGCACCAACTCCATCAGCGCTCCATCGGACAACATTGTTCGTTGCGGTTGATCCTCCGCTTGCGCAAGTTCACGCCGCAGCAACACCAACTCGCGCAGAATTGTTTTCACCGCGGGCTTCAGCGGCTCGCCTCGCGAGGCGCGGCGCATTTGCCGATCGGGATCAAACTCCGGCTCGCCCGCCAACTGCGTGGCGCTTTCCTGCATGGCCCAATTCAAGCGGTTTTCCCGCTCCAATTGCTCTTTAATGTGGCTCCACACCAGCGGCAAATAGCGCACGTCATCGGCGGCGTAGCGCAACTGACTTTTGGAAAGCGGCCGACGATCCCACTCGGTGAATGTGTGCGCCTTGTCAATGTGAAATCCTGTGAGATGTTCAATGGTGTTGCCAAGACTGCTTGGCCACGGCAACCCAATCAGGCTGGCGGCGATTTGCGTGTCCACCACATTATTCGCGTTGCCGTTGATGGCTTGCTTGACGGCCATTAAATCTTGCTCGCCCGCATGCACCAATGTCAGCACCGAATTGTCGGCGACCAATTCATAGATGGGCATTGGATCAACGCCCGCAAGCGGATCAAGCAACGCCACACGCTCGGCCGTGGCGATTTGCACAAGGCAAATCTTGGGGCGAAAAGATTCCTCGCCAATAAATTCCGTGTCAAAGGCAATCACGCCGACATCACGAACATGGCGCACAAATTCTTCAACAGCCTCCGCGCTTTCCAAAAGTTCGTAGGTTCCCTTGGGCACCATGGCGTGCTCCAACATGGGCTTGTCCGAGTGCTGCTCTTGGTCGCGCTCGGCGTTGGCGTGATGTTGGGCTCTTTTAGATCGATGATGCGACACGAGTGCGGACTCCTTCTGTGAAACAAGAGTAGCGAAGTGCGTCCTGTTGCATCACGCGTTTGGCTTGCGCTTGGATTGAGATTGTGGTTTCACCGTGGGCTTTAGTTTGGGCTTTAATATGGACTTTAATGTAGACTTCACTTCGGTTTTTAATTTAGGCTTGGCTTTGCGCTCAGTTTGCGCATCCGGAATCAAACGCTTGCGCACCAAGAGATGGTGGTAATGCTGCGCGAAACGGTGCGCCTCATCGCGGATGGCTTGGCACATTTTCAGCCCAAGATTTTCACGGCCCAACTTCAGGGGCTCGCTCTCGCGCTGCACATAAATAAGCTCCTCTTTTTTTGCCAGTCTCAC
>Ga0214919_10013046_pt1 | contig 10118 bp, 12 predicted proteins | sample LL1503_MetaG_FD_177994 | JGI IMG/M metagenome (GOLD analysis project Ga0214919, IMG submission 177994) | Freshwater microbial communities from Lake Lanier, Atlanta, Georgia, United States - LL-1503 | ecosystem: Environmental > Aquatic > Freshwater > Lake | place: USA: Georgia | collected... | reverse complement strand
TACGGCAATTACAAGAGGTAAGAAACTTGTAGTTATTATCGGAGAGAAAAAAGCTTTTGCCATGGCGGTAAAAGATAGCAAAAGCTCTAATAGATATTCCAGACTAAAAGATTGGTTACAATTTCAATAATGATTTGTGAGATATACCGTACTAAAAAATTTATATAAAAACTCAGGTAATTTTGTTTCTCAATCAGGTGAGATAAAAACTTTAAAACGAGAGAAACAAAATCAGGCGTTTTGCTCTTAGCGTTTTTTAAGTGTTATTCAGCATATTTTATCAAGCGCACAACTCCTGTTTATATTTCTTTCCTTGACAGTAAGAAGAGAATTATGCATCTTTTCCTGAAGAATTAAGTTTTATATTTTTCAAATAAGAATAGGGATTAATCATGTCTCGTAAATGCGAATTAACAGGTGTTGGGGTACAGTTCGGTAATAATGTATCTCACTCTCAAAGAAAAACCAGAAGACGTTTTGAGCCTAACATTAAAATTGTTAAGTGCCTCAGTGAATTAACGGGTCAGGAATATAAGCTGAAAGTAGTTGCACGGTGCTTGCGTAGCATTGAAAAAGCAGGAGGCTTTGATTCCTATATGCTGAACGCAAAAGTCTTTAAGATGTCTGATAATGCCAAATCTATTAGAAAAGAAATTAAAAAAATAAAAGATAAGGTAGCAGCATGAGAAAAGGCATTCATCCAAAATATCAGTCCCTAAAAATCAAAATCGGTAAAGATGAGTTTTTGACTTCTTCTACTCTACCAAGCGGTGAAATCCTAATGGACGTAGATTTTCGTAAACATCCGGCCTGGAATAAGTCCACTCTTAACGTAGTAAATCAATCCAATAAAAATGTCAGCGACTTTAACAAAAAATTCGCAGGCTTATCTTTTGGCGTAAAAAAGAACTAATTGGTATTATATCCTTTAATTTTGGCTTTGTAGGTCAAAGCTTGGGGTTTTTAAGCAAAATTTAAAGTTCCTAGGCATTTGGCTAGATAGAAGACGATAAAGGTTTTTTTTATGCCCTATATAATCTTTTAATGATTATCATAATAAACCTAGATGCAACAAATAATAGGTTTTATTTTTTAATGCTTTTGCTTCAAATTTAAGTTTAGTGCCAAAAATTAATTTACAATACTCCAAATCTCCTTTATCGCCTGATATAAAAAGGTCTTTAGTGCTCATTGAGTTTAGAAAAATTTCGATATCATAAGCAGAGTTACTTTCTAGTTGCTTCGCAATGGTAGTACCATTCCCTTTTTTAGATTTGGTCTCAGCAGAATGAATACAATTCCATAATAGTAATCTAAAAGTATAAGGTAATACCTCTTCTAGGCTGCCTTCATACTTTTTTACTAATATTTTGTTTTCTGGTGTAATCCAAGTTATTGAATTAACTGAGACTATAATAATTTCAAATGATTTATCAAAATTCTTAATTAAATTTATTGCTCGTTCTTGCGCCTTCTCTAAAAGCAACTCACATTTGAACAATTCATCATTTTTTACTATTTCTTCTATTAAACCATTACTTCTAGGAAAAAGGATATTTAGAGTATGATTATACTTGCGCAAAACATTGTTTATAGTTTGTTTAAATTGCTCTATTTTGTTTTCAAGATTTTTGGTTATTTGTGCTATTCCTGAATTTCCCTTACATAAACCTCTTTGGTCTTGGTACCCTTCAATTAATTCTTTCAAATTACAATTTTGGAGTTGCTTTATTACAGAACTGCAATGAATTGGAGTTGTTTTTAAACCAAAGCACTCTTCTTTTACTAAATCGTGCAGTTTAGGAATAATATAAAATCCTTTTTTTTTCTAGAAATGATAATTTGTAATTTATCTCTTCATTACCGAAATTCATATATACACTAGTTGAATTAAGCTTATTTTCACTGGTCAAACCTAAAAATTCAAAAAGCGTTGTTTGTGTTATAGCAAGTTGATAATTATTCAAACCTGATGTTTGGCTTTCTATATCACTCTTATAGAAATCAATTAGTGTTGAACTATCTAAAATTAGATATTCAAATTCAGTTATGAACTCATACTTATCTTGGAAATTAAATAATTCCTTACAAATGTCTAATATATTGTTACTCATTAAAATTTATAATTATTCATATAAATTGTTTTCCTTTAGCTTGCTTTTTAGTTCAGAAGTCTCCTCCTTAAGGATTATGTTTTCCTGCTGAACTTTTTCTAAGTATGCTATAGCTCTATATTTTTGTTTCTTGATTTTCCATAATTTTTCTGGATGTTTTTGTACTGATTTTTCTATATCAGTATTATCATAACTACGATTAGCGCCGGTTAACTCTTGGCGTTTGTTTTCATAAGGAATAATATCATCCTCCAAGAATACTAAAACCTTTGTATTAATTATTGCTATTACTAAGATTAGCCTTAGTTTTTATCTTGTTATTTCAATAGTTGGGTATTCCTCAAGGTAACTTTCACCATTTACTCCGTAATAAGTAACTTTTCTAGTAATAAAATCTACTTCATACTCGATAACACCTGCTTTCCAAGAAGCATGCAGAAATTCAGAAAAAGTACAAAGACCTTCTTGGTCAGATCGGATCGCGCTGATCAAAGCTTTACGATCAAACTTTGGGATTTCATGAGTACCCTCTATAATAGGAATTCCTTGTTGAACTACTGCTCCGTCTCTTGTTAAATAAATAGACTGGCAAGATGGTAAAAACCATCGGTTTGTCTTAACACCTGCTTGGCGTAACACTTCTGCAAGAATAGGAAAACCACCAGCTTTTGGACGAATTGAGATTGCGTACTGCTGTGCTTCAATAATTTTATCAACAATTTTGTTCATGTATCTTTTTCTGTTTTACTTGATGAAAATAATACTAAAATTATAAAACAAAGTTTATTAATGCAACAAATATTAACAACGATAAATATTTAATATAATTCACTATATTGCAGAATTATTCTGCACTGTCACAAAAAAACGATAGTTTGTTTATGTTATTACATAGTGCGCAGCATTATTTTTTATGCTATGAACAAGACCTACATGTTCTAATTTAACTATTTTTTGCCTGATAGCTTTTTGCTACACCCGTGTATCTCAGAAATTCGTCTGTAATTTAAAAATATTCCCTGTGTTTTTAGCTTGCTAATATAATTGCCACCTTTTTTATAACCTATCTTCACAAGACCTAAAAGTATCATTAGCTGCTCTTTATTAATAAGAGTAGCTAATACGAGATTGTTAGTAGATGAATATTTTTGTTTGGTTGAAGCTTCTGGTTCTTGTTTTTATAAATTTAACATTATTTTTAAAAAATTTTAATTAATTTTATTTTTTAGAAAAAGTACCATTGATAAAGGGAAAATACAGACTTATACTCCAAGTTACCATGTTGTGGAGGTAGGATGCTTTTCTTTGCGGTTGAGTACTCTTTCCTTTTGTGTTATTGTTTTTTAAAATCCTCTACATAACCTCCTAGCTTTTACTTACATAACAAATGAGGATATTAACTATTTTACTAAAATCAAGGTTTTCAATTGATTTTTTGATAAAAAATATTTTATATATTAATAATATAAATCTTTTTGTAAAGTATGACTAAAAGAACAATGCTTAGTGATGCTATTTTAAGCTCAGATATTTTGTCTACTGGGCAAAAAAAAGTATTAAACATAATATGCTCTTCAGATTATCCTATATCAGTAAAGGGTATTTTAGATATAATGGGCTCTTCTAAACAAGCTGTTCATATTAGTATAAAAAGTTTGTTAGAAAGAGGGTTTATTACAAAACATAAAGATAGAGTTTTTGTATACAAACCTAATAAGACAAGAATTGCAGAATTGGAAACAAGATACATTCAAAAACTTTCTTTAAAATGATTTTTGACTTTTTAATAAAAAAATATTGACTTTTATATTCTTTTCCTATATGCTTAATTTATAAGGCATAAAAAAAACGCCTTAAGTTTGCGACTTAAGACGTTTTATTTTTCTTATTTAGTAGTGAAGATATTTTAACTTTGACTGGTTTCATATTTTCACTTTTTCATTCAACCTTAAAACAGGAGAATTTATGTATAATAGCAGCAATTTTACCTTAAGTAAAGATATAATCTTTGGGGTAAAAAATCACACCAATATCAATTTTATACTAAATAATATCAAATTATTCGAGAAAATAAGGATTATCAATCTTTTATATTTTTATTCCTCTGTAAGAGAAATGGAGGTATGAAAATGACTGTAATAAAAGACCGTTTTATTCGACGAGAAGAAGTATCAAAACTTCTTTGGAGTATGATTAATGATATTTCTACCCATAGTTTATCAATGTGGTTAAAATCAAAAACCGATAATGAATTTGTGGTAGTGCCGAGAGAATTCTGCGTTTTAGTAGTGTCATTTTTGGAACGACAAGTTCCACAGAAGGAACATTTACTGTTTAATTCTCAAAATGTACTGGATCAACTTGAAGAAATAAAACGCTATTTATAACTGTAAAATAGGAAATTGTTAGTTGTAATATCCTAAGAAAAATGATGAGATCAATAACAGTCAAAATATTATTAAGTTTTAAATACAAGCATAAAAACAACAAAGTCTTATTAAGAGAATAGAAAAAAGCAGTGGAGTTGTAATAAAGTATTGAATTATTTTTTTAATCTATACAATTTAGGCGTCTTGTCGATTAGGAAAATGAGTAATTGATTTACAAAGTCAATATTTATTACAACTCCACTGCTTTTTTTATTCGGTAATATAATAAGTTCCTTTACATTAAGTTAAAACCATTTTTCATGAAATAAATAAAGCTCATCCCCAAAATCTACATATTTCAGATCTTGGAATGAGGTTTTTTGATGCTCATAATATTTTACCCAAGTATTTTGTAATATCCGTACTGCAACAAAAAAAACGACTGTTTTTGAATACTTTAAATTTTTACCATTTAAAAATATCAAAACGTGTGAATTTGCCAATTAAAATATCGTAAAAAATTTTACTAATTAAATGTTGCAAATGATCATAGGTAAGAATAAATATAGGTGTATTGTGCCTTTAGTAAAAATGCATAAACTATTAACTTATAAGTAGTAAATTATTTTAAATATTAATTAATAGTTGCAAAATGATAAAAAATTATTTAAGATAGAGGTGTTGGAAATAGAGAGATTAAGTATTTGAATAATAATATTGAATTCGATCATGATAAGCTTAAGTTCTTAATTAAGCCAAAATCAGGTTTTATGAAAACAGCTTATACAACCATCAAAGGTTCTGAAGTTATGAGAGTGTTTAAAAAAGGAGGATTCGACTTCTGGAAATATGGTCAATGTGTGTTTTTGTTGGTGTCATATCTTGGTACTAACCCACTTCTCCTCTTTATTTGCAACACTTCCAAACCTGGAGGCATGATAGATAGTATTAATGCTCAAAAAAACTAAAACATCGTCTTGAGCATTTTTTTATTGACTTAGAACTATGCTCAAGGTATTGTATACCTTATCTTAAGCATAATATAGGTTACCATGTCCAATTCCATATTTATTGGCCGCAAGCGAGAATTAGAGCAGTTAGAGGCTTTATATAAAAAGAAAACCCCAAACCTTATTGTTGTTAAGGGGCGAAGAAGAATTGGAAAAAGCAGACTTATAGAGGAATTTGCTAAAACATCCAGTACTAAAACATTTTGGAGTTTCGCAGGGCTTGCTCCAGAGGATGGCATCTCTGCTCAAGAGCAAAGAGATAATTTTTCACGTGGTTTAGCATTAATGCTAAGAATCCCACCTATAACTTTCCACGATTGGAGCGATGCTTTTGAACATTTGAGCCTTCATATTAAGCCTGGTGATATCGTTCTGCTTGATGAGATTTCATGGATGGGATCAAAAGACCTTAGTTTTATTCCTAAGCTCAAAGCTTGGTGGGATAAGCAAACTGTACATTTGTTGCTTGTATTTTGCGGGTCTGTATCTACCTGGATTGAGGAAAATATTTTAAAAAGCACAGCATTCTTTGGGCGCATCAATTTGACGATTAGTTTAGAGCCGTTATCCATTCCAGAAAGTGCTAAGTTTTTACGAGCACTCGGTATGCAACTCTCTGCTTATGATATGTACAAACTGCTTAGTATTGTTGGTGGTGTGCCATGGTATTTGGAGCAATTTAACCCTAACGTAACAGCTGATGATAACATCAAGCAACTTGCTTTTGAAAAAACCGGATTACTTGTAACCGAATTCGATCGTATTTTCCACGATCTCTTTAATGGTAAAGGCTCTACCTACAAGAAAATTTTGGATAGCCTAAAAGATGGTGCTAGAACTTTATCCGAAATCAGGCAAAGCATAGAATTTGCTCATAGCGGTACTTTAAGCCAAATGATGGATCATCTGGTTGTAGCTGGTTTTGTTATTAAGCAATCCTTATGGTCATTTAAAACTACCAAACCTTTAAAGCAAAGCCTATATAGGATCTCAGATCCCTATATGAGGTTTTATCTCAAAGTAATTGAGCCAAACAGCGGTGCTATTGCAGAGGGGGGATTTGATCAAGTGTCACTCTCCACCATACCGGGATTTGAGACGCATATGGGATTGCAGCTTGAGGCACTACTACTACAAAACCGCCATCTATTGCTTCAAAAATTAGGCATTTCACCTGTCGATATTGTGCGTAGCGGCCCTTATAGGCAGATGAAAACGACGACTCAGCAAGGCTGTCAAATTGATTATCTCATACAGACCAAAACGAACACCTTGTTTATTTGTGAATTTAAATTTAAAAGGCGTGAAATTGGCAGCGATATCATTGCTGAAATGCAGGAAAAGATATCAAGATTAAAGACACCAAAGGGATTTGCAAAAGTAGCAGTATTGTTTCATTTAAGCGGTGTTGCACCTGCTGTTGCAACAAGCTCTTACTTTTATCGCATCGTCGATATTGTAGATTTTTTGGAAGGCAATTAGGTACCTGCTTATGAAATTAATGTGGCTTACCGATATATTCATCTTAACTTCTTGGACAAAGACAGGAGGATGGATTTTTACCACACAAAATGTCTACTATCACAAAAAGTGAGCCATTCTTATTTTTACTACCTGCATCAGGACCACAAAAGTTAAGCAACGGTGTTGTATTAATCAGGTATGATTTGTTTTGCTGACGGCCGTTATGGAAAACCTACAATTCAAAAGGTGATTAGATTATGAAAGCGTGCAGCTTATACAAAAAAACAATCAATTTACCGGTAAACACATGAAAAATATTATTTTCTTTGCATTACTTTTGGTCTTAAGCGCTTGCACTTATAAGCATGAGTCTGAAATTACTTTGCCTAATACGGTAAAGAGGATTTCGAAGGCGGTGACCATAAATATAAGGGGCTTAGCTCCATGTATGGACCTCCCCGATAATGCAAGAAAAAAATAATATTAATAGCAAAAAAATCAAAATGCAGTCATGTATCCGACTTATAGTTAAGTAAATAGTTCTATTAAATCATTTACTCTACAGCCCTGATGGAAATTCGCCACTTACAAACTTAACATCATCATAATGTCGGCTTCATGTTTGAGCCCATGAGCAAAACAGTTTTTTTGTAAGTATAAGATTTGTCTTATTTTGCCATCAATGTTTATCACCTCTCGCATATTCCTGAAATTATAGTAGCCACTTGACTAAGTAACACATGTCACTTAACCCTAACTACAAACTTTATTCTCTACATAATCGTTACCTGAGCTTAGCACTGCAAATACAACTCTGGCTAATTTATTAGCTACAGCCACAACTGTTTTGTTATGCCCACCCCTGTCATGTAAATTAAACATCCATTGTGTAAATTTGCTATAATCTTTTTTAGCTTTCTGTGATTCAGTAGTAAATCTTAGTTTTGTATTAAGTACTGCTCTTGCTCCTTGAATTAATAAAGTTCGCAAATATATATCGCCTCTTTTACTGATTCCAAGTAGTTTCTCTTTGCCGCCGCTAGAAGCTTGTCTTGGCACTAACCCAAGCCATGCAGATAGTTGCCTACCATTCTCAAAACAACTTCCATTACCAATAGATGCTATCAAAGCAGTAGATGTAATTAAACCTATACCAGGTATAGCAATTATTTGTTGATACTTATCTAATTCACTAGCCATTATTTTTAGTCTACTTTCTAAGCATTTTATTTTCTTATCATTCTCGATAAATTCCTCTTTTAAATCACTGAAAGTTTGTTGACTTATTGGACTTAATTTCCCGCTGTCTAGAACCTCTGTTAACTTTGATGTAATTTTATTTATACCTTGTGGAATAATCATTCCAAATTCATGTAATAGCCCTCGGATCTCGTTAGCAAGAGCAGTACGATTTTTTACTAATCTAGCCCTCACTCTATGAATTGATAAGATATCCTGTTGTTCTATACTTTTAATCGGAACAAATCTCATATTTGGCCTTGATACAGCTTCACATATTGCTTCTGCATCAGCTTGGTCGTTTTTATTAGTTTTCACATATGGCTTTACAAATTGTGGGGCCATTAATTTTACCTCGTGCCCTAGTTTGCTAATTTCTCTAGCCCAATAATTAGCACCTCCACAAGCTTCCATACCTACTAAACATTTAGGTAAATTAGCTATAAAAGTTAATACCTGATCCCTCATTAGTTTTTTCTTTAATACAGCCTTGCCATTTTTATCTACACCATGAAACTGAAAAATTCTTTTTGCTATATCAATACCTATTGTAGTAATATTTGTCATATGGACCTCTCTATTGTTGTTTAGGATTTATTTCCTATTCTAGAACAATAACATTTGTTATAGATTCTGTATACCAGGGTAGGTCCATACCATTATTACAGGTAGTAGCGCGAAGTTCAAAGATTTTATAGAAAAAGAGTTGATTCCTTATATCACTAAATGCATTGTGGAGCCACGCTCATTTTGTCCTGGAATAAATTTCAAGTATGGCTCTTGCCTTCCGAATGGGATCATATCAATGAATGTATCAACACCAAAAGCTAACCAGAGATCCGGGCTTTCATATTGAATAATCTTTACGATAAAAGTCTTGCTACTAGAACCACATCTATTTTAAAAAATAACTTTACTCACGACTAGCATCCACCGTTTGTTGTTGTAAAATGCCTCGTAAATACTCATCAAATCTTTGCCTGTTCTGACCTAAACCTGCAAAAAAAGATTCTTCCGCTTTTAGCAAATCCTTTGCAGCTGCCTGGATTTTGGTGATTCCAGCATCTGTAAGCTCTGAAAACTTAGACCGCTCATCGCCTTCTTTTTGAGTGCGCTTCAGCAATCCTCTCTTTTCTAGAGTACGCAGCACTTGCGACGTCATAGTCATATCAAAGTTCAAGAACTTGGCTAAGTTATTTTGTGATACATCGCCTCCATCTTTTTTTAAGAATCCAAGCGACATCAAAAGCATAAACTGAACATGAGTGAGGTCATAAGACAAAAGCGTACTTTCAATCTTGCGCTTCCATGCAAAATAAGCAGAATAGAGCAAGAACCCTGATACTTCATTCATATTGAGCCAGTTCGTTTTTGATGTCTTTTTCATGACTTTACTCTCTGATTAGTTGGCTGGTGCGTGTTGTGGGTTGATATTATGTATACAGAATATATTTGCATAAAGCACCAAATTATGTCAAGATAAAGCTGTACGCAAGCAGCGAGAAAATAATTTTTGAGATTGAAGAAAATGATCAGGGATACAAAATTACCAAAAACACTTTTTCCATTTATATGGTATTTTTTGAAAGAGTATAAAAGTATCGTATTTGTGGTGATATTTTTATCAATCATTGCTGGTTTTTGGGGACCATTTAATAGCATATTAATCAAGCAATTGATAGATTTATTACCAAGCGTTAATGATGGAGATGTATCGATATTGGCTTTACCAGCAAGTCTAATCGTTATAAATTTTATCGTTTTTGATAATTTTACATGGCGAGGCGTTAATTACATTTGGGCTAAATATGTGCCCATAATACAAAACAAAATTATTTCCGTGATGCTGGATTATACCTTATCGCACTCTCATGGCTTTTATCAAAATAGTTTGTCTGGAAAAATCTCTAAGCAGATTACTA
>Ga0214919_10013045_pt1 | contig 10119 bp, 10 predicted proteins | sample LL1503_MetaG_FD_177994 | JGI IMG/M metagenome (GOLD analysis project Ga0214919, IMG submission 177994) | Freshwater microbial communities from Lake Lanier, Atlanta, Georgia, United States - LL-1503 | ecosystem: Environmental > Aquatic > Freshwater > Lake | place: USA: Georgia | collected... | reverse complement strand
TTGCTTTTTCTTGTGCTAAAAGTATACGATCTTCATACGCAAGCATATCAGCTGCGGTTTCCCCTGCTTGTTCTAGTAGTTTTACATATGCTTGAGATTGTGTAGTAGTTGCACCTGCTGATTCAGCACCAAGTTGAAGATAACTTGTTATTGAAGCATAAGCATTTTTTTGTTCTGCTGTTGTGCCTAAAAGTGTTTTTCCTTCTTTATTAACAACTGACATTAATGCTGCACTCTGAGACTGAGAATCCATTATACGTTCAGCATCTGCTTGGATATTCTTTTTTAGAAAACTAAGTTTACTTGTTAAATCATTTTGTTCTTTTGAATAATCAAGATTATCTTCTGCTAAAGAATTTAATTCTTCATTTCTTTTTATACCGTCAGTTTCAATTTTTTCTATTTTTTTACGAACTTCTTCTTCTTTTGCATAATTGTTTAGACGTAGAGCTTCTAGCTTAACCATCTTTTCTATGTTTGCAACAGATTTAGTTTCCTCTGAATTAATTCTTGCTTTCAGAGCAAGAATTTCACTTTCAAGTTTCTTTCTTTCTTGTGTTAATTCTTTTATCTGTGTTTCTAATTTCTTTTCATTATCTGTTGCCATGATTTCTACGAATTCTTATAAAAACAAAATGGTTTACATATTAATAAATATGCAAACCATTAATTTATCTTCTTCCAGACGGTTTATTAAAAGTAGGAACTTTCGCTTTTTGTTTACTCATTTCTGCGTCCTCCGCTTTATTTTTTTCCTCAACCGCGTTTGATACTTGTTTTATATAAAATCGTCTGAGGTGAATTGGTAAATCATACACATCGTTCCAAGTAAAACCACCTTTTCCATAGTAACACAAAGAAAAAATTTCTTCATGTAATCCTACTTTATAATCAGGTGCTAGGCCAAAAAAATGATACCTCCATCGGTATATCCATCTCCTTTACATCACCAGTAATATCTGAAATAAATGTAAAGCTCATATCCAAGTCTGGTGAGAAATCACGAATATGTTGTCTTAACGCTCTCGAATCTGCTGCAAATAACTCATTATCAACAAAATTATTTACCGTAGCCCTTCCACTTTCACCGTCAATCGCAATAATAAGATGTTTGAGTCTTGTTGTAAGTTCTTTATCAATACCGGTTTTTACAAGAGTTTTATTCATACTTTTAATTTCTGCTTGAATTTCTTTTTCTATTGCATGCGTCATTAAACGAAATGTTACTACTCTTTTTGATAAAGGTAGTTCAAAATCAAATTCGTTTACACGTCTCTCAAACGAGCTAGTATCAACCTCCTTGTGCTCTATTTGAGTTAAATCAATTGTTACTTTTTGTTTATTACCAGGAGAAAATGGATCATCCACTTCCACCACATAGTCTTTACCGTATCCTAAAATTCTTGCAGCAACCATAATTGCATTCTTATCACCGACGTATAAATCACCGTAATTGAAAGGAGTCACAATCAATGACTCAAACAACTTGTCTAACACAACACCTTGTTTAATAAGGTTCTGTGAAGTTAAAATATCTTCTTCTCTTGCAGTCATGTATTTCATTTCAATAACACCTTCGGCAAGAGGATGACCTTCTGGATAAACTAAGCCCTTTGATGGTAGTGGAACAATTTCAGTTGGAAATTTTGATTTCTTTACATCTGTCTGCTTATGTTCAGCCATCAACCTAGCTTTAAGGTCTGTATCTGAAATAGAGGCATCTGTGGGAATATCGTAGCCCGTGGGGATTCGTGTCATAACTAATTCCTATAACAATTCATAATAAAACAGTTTAATATACTAATATAAATATGGGTACATTGGAAAATCAATGTACCCACATAATTTTAATTTACACTTAAAATACAACTTATTATTAGTATTGGAGGATAGCGTAATCGTATGCTAATGTTAGAGAAATCTCAACAAATGCATCATTTGCCCAATCCATATCACCAAACGTAGTTGCAGTAATAAATGCTCCTTTCAAAGTCCATTCTTCAACTTTATCACCAACTGGACCAAGTATGTGTAGGGTAATATCTTTCTTGTAGAAGTCAGAGTAACCATCACGGCCTGTTACAGATTCGTGTGATAAACGAACCCATTCCATTACTGCTTGTGCAGCCGACGGAACAATCGGGTCATACAATTTAATTGAAACATCCTGCCATTCACCCTTACCTTTAACCTTACGTTTAATATTAATGTGGTCAAGAGTAATTGGATTAAAGTTTATATTAGGTCTACCCGCTCCTTTTACTAAGTAAGCAGGAACACCCTCAATATACATAATAAACCTATTTTGAAGTTTAGGTTCAAACGGGGTAAAAAACACTTCCGTTGGGTCAAGTAGTTCAGCCATTTATATCTCCAAATTTATAATATCCTTTAAGTATAAATATAATCATTTCAAAAAAATATGGGGAGAGTATTTCATCTCCCCACTAACTCATTTATGCTCCAGGGAATGCTGCACCAGTTGATTGAACATTGAAGTCCAAGATAATGAATTCAGCAGTCTTAGCTGGTTGTAGATATAATTGTCCATAAAGAATGTTACGATCAATAATATCTGGCGTATTGTTACTTTCATCCATGATAACACGGAATGCATATAAACCTTGACGTTGTTGGATTGACTCAAGATATGGATTCACGATATTCAAGAAGCGAGTTCTTGTTTGTGAAGTGTTTTGTTCAAACACTAAGTATCTTGTAGAAGAAGCGATAAACTTCTTAGCTGCAATCAACAATCTACGAACATTGATGCGGTCAAGAGCAGATGGACGACCTTGAAGTGTCTTTTGTCCCCATACGCACACACCAGATGATGGGAATACTGCGATAGGATTAATACGACCTTCATATAATGTGTCACGTTCTGCTTGTGTTAATCTTGTTTTAACTTCTATTACCTCTGTTAAACCGCCACGATTTAAGCCAGCAGGAGCAAACCATTCAGCAGACACACGGTCATTGAATGCTATTACACCTGGTAGAACTACTGATGGTGGAACCCAGATTGGTTTATTTCTGTCTAAGTCAACAATTTTAACCCAAGGATAATATGTTGCTGCGTAGTTTGTATCGATACCTTCCATTGTTGAAACTGCTGTTGAAATATTATCATCAATACCAACAGAATCCATTACATAGAAAGCGTCACCACGTGCTTCACACATTTCGTATGCGTGTGATGTTACTGCAGAGTGTAATGAGTGAACAATACCAGGAGTAACAACCATGTTTACATCAAATTCGTCAGCATTTGAAATTGTATCAATTGCTTTCTTATATGCGGTATAGCCAGATGCACCTGTGCTTGAAATGTCAAACCCTTGCGTGTTGCCTGCTAACATGTATGTACCAGTTTTCTTTTGAAGATTTGGCTTATGGCCATCGAATCCACCTTGGAACGCTAACATAAACTTACGAGAATCTAATGATGTATTTGTTGTTAAATCAATAGAACCACTATAAGGTGATGTTGCAGATGGATAATTTGCGCCAGCTGCCTGACTGTAATCGCCCAAATAGAAATCTACGTTACTACCTGTTGATTGATTTGCACTTATAGGTAATGGACGAAGATAATTAAAGTTATCTGTGTTTGTGAAGTCAAATGAGAATCCCCAATATACACGCTTGTTATACGCAGAACCAACTGTTTGAGAACTTACATAAGTAGCAGCAGCAGGTTGTGTGAATGCGCTTGGAATTGGTGTTTTCATTGCACGGAATCCAAAAGGAACTAAGTTAGGAGAAGTAGCACCGTTAGAAACTGCTTCTGTTGTTTCTACTCTAATAAACTTAGATTTGTTTGAATAGTCACCGTTTACAACAACTTTACCTTCATCTGTAATTGTTACGTATCTATCACCGATAACACGAGCGATATATCTTGGAGAGTTAGGATCTAAGTTACACTTGAATGCTTCAATTGTTGCAGGACGAATATCTTCATCTTGCCAACCAAATGGAGTTTGTGGTAATTTAGATTGATCAACGTATCTAACGATAACGTCAAAGTCACCATACTCAGAACCAGCTATTGTGCCAGCAGGACGAACATTTGAAATACCAACTTTAATTTCATAGTTTGAATGAATACCGTGAGAAAGTGTTGAGAATCTAAATAAATCGATTGTGTTAGAACCAACTTTTTGAGAAGTTACCCATGGAGTTGATGCTTCAAGATAATCGTCTGTAAAGTCCCATGGTTGAGAACTTAAAGAACCACTTTCAATAATAATCTTTGTTGCTGGGTCTGCTGCTAAAGAAGCAGATGCTTGTGCCTTAAAGCAAACGTAGTTATAAACTGCATTAGTACCGTATGGATTGTATCCATAAAGATTACCAATGAATGATGTATTTTCTGGATTTATAGAAGCACTATATGGAACACCATTTTGATTTGTTGCACTTGTGAATGAGGAAACATCAGTTGTGAATCCACCAGATACAGTTAAAACAAAGCTACCGCTATTATTTGAACCTAATGTTGATTTTGCAAATAATGATGTTGAATCAGAATCAGTTACAACGAATGTAGGATGTAATACAGAAATTAATTTTTTACCCCAAGAGCCAGTTGCAACAACTGCAAGTGGATGGGTTAATTTATAACCACCCGAACCTAATACACGAACAATGGTAGCACCACCAGCGTTCTGCAAATAACTTTTAGCTGTGTATGGCAAATAAGATTGTTCATACAAACTACCAAATTGAGCAACAAAGTCTGTATAATTACTTACCGCCACAGGGACAAAAGCCGGTCCCTTAATCGTTGGTCCTATAAGTGCTGCACCAATTGCTCCCACCCCTGTTTGTAGGAATGATAAGTCTTTTTCATTGGTAAAGACGCCAGGACTTATAATTCTTTCATTAGCCACTATTATCTCCAAAAAATTGTATAATTAACTCTTCACATAAATATGAATTAAAAAATACAAAACCATTATTCAGTTGGTATAAATTTACCAGAATCTAAATCAAGAACACCATCACCATATTTCTCATTAAGTGACTTTACTAATTCTGATTCTTGAGTCTGTAAATTAGAATACTTCTCAAATAATTTTTCTCTAATATCTTGCACTTGTTCTAATCTTTTCTTCAAAAGATGTAACTCAATTTCAATTTGACCAATTTGAGCTGTTGTAATTGCATATTCTGCTTGCAATTGTTTTACAACCTCAATATCTTCATCTTGAAAATTCTTCAGAGTTTCCGCATCCACAACCGTATCTTCTGGCTTCGGTACAACTACTTCATCGGAAGATTGTTCATTAATTTTTGACATAAAAAACCTCAATAATAAAAAAATATAACAACTATAAATATCAATCAAATTCTTGTGGATACACTCCAGCAGATAAATTTTGAGATTTATCTATTAAATTTTTAAGTCTTCTTTCTCTTTCACTTGCTAATTCATCTGGATCTTCGTTAATACTCTTAAATCCTTCTAAGTTTTCATCAAAGAATGAAGCATCGACCGCTTGATCAATAAACTGAATTGTATTTGGTGAAACCACTCGTTTTGTAGTAACTTCCATAGCAACATCTTTTGGTAATAAATAACCATGTGCCGTTAACTGAAATGTTGCTCTAACCAATCTATCTTGTCCAGTTGTATTATTATCTTCGATTGCAACACTATCTAAATTAGTTGAAAATTTAAAGAAGTTTTTTTCACCGAAAGATTGACCACCGAAGTATATAAAATTTTCTATAACGTAGTTTAATTGATTCTGATACTCGCACCAAATAATAAAATCATAAGAAACATCAACATAATCTGGTATTGGAGTTAAGAAATATTCACTAGATTTCTTTTTGTTATTTAATAAATTAAATCTATCGTAAGGAGTTACTCTATTATATTTTTGCTGAAATACATAAGAAAGTTGATATTGAGAAGCAACTTTATTTCTTTTTAATTCTTGTTTTACCGTTACACCTGAACGACGAAATGTTATTAATGGTGCAATTGTTTTACCTTTTTTATCTTTTAAGAAACCGTCTTTTTGAATAGAAGCCCATTTTTCAGCGTTAGCATAAATAGTAGGTATGGGTATATATTCACCATTATCTTCAACCATCAATTGAATTTTCTGGTCAATAAATGATTTTATAGCAAAATCAATATCATATAAAGTAGTACCGATGCTTCTTGTTCTATCTTTATCTCTACGTACTTGTCTATGGCGACTTTGTCCTAAATCATACCGTGGTTGTTCTTGTAAATTGTTGTCATCAATGAAAGAATCACGAGTTCTTTTTAACGGTGGTTTTCTATATCTTGTTGAATTTTGCATTATATGTTGCTCGGTAAATCATTTGAATCACGTACTATTTCTGGTCTAAATTCTTCTATATGAATTCTTGAACGTCTTGTTAAGTGAGTATTCGCAATAATAGAAACATTATGTCCCCATCTGTTGCCAGAGAAAGCATAATCGGGATTTTTTCCACCAAAATATTGGTTTTCTTGAATTGCGTCTATCTCCCACCATTCACCGTTGTATTCAATAACATCACCAACTTCTACAAATAAATCTTGTTCTTTTAATAATTCACGAATAAAAGCAAAATCACACGCTTGATTATAATCCTGTCCAAACTCAGTTCCCTCATATGCTTGAGGTTGACGATTTATTAAAGCAGAAACTTTTACAGGACTATGATATATTTTTTTGTCAGATTCATTATAAATATTTGTTTTTGTATCTTGAATTGACAATTTATATACTGCGACTTCTGTATCTATAATATCAGCAACAAGTTCCATATTAAACTTATGAACAAGTCCTGCATCTCTTTGTCCGTGAAATAATGGCATATATTATCCTATATAAATTGCTAAAGGTGTGCCATTCAAAGAAACATTCAAGTGTTCTGTTTCTGCTCTTTTTGCTTCTAACAATTTAGAACGTGTCATTGATTCTAACATAGTTCTTAGTTCAGTAACAAGAGCCTGTTTTTCTGTTGTTGCTGCAGAAAGTAAATCAGCAGCATTTAATGTTGTTTCACCATTTGGAATTGGAATATTACCATACTTACCACGAACATATCCTAACATTTCTTTTGCTAAAGCAAGTGTAAAATTAAATATCCATTGATGACCAACTGAATTTATATCGGAATACTTCATAAGTGAATACGGTGCGTTTGAAAAATCTGATACTTGACCGTTTGCATATTTAAGTGGATTTGACCTTTCTTCTTTGCTAATATATTCAATCCATAAGGTAAAATCTTTAACGGGAACTGGAAATATCCGTAGTTCATTGTTTATCAATTCAAATGAATAAGAAGATTTTCTCATCATGTCATTAAACTCAATAGCTTGAACACGCAATAAATCTGCATACATAGGCATCAACATAAAAGAAACACCAGTTGAATAAGCACCAAATCCGAACGTATCCAACATCGCTTGATTACCTAAGTAAGGGTCATAGAAACGAATGGAAGCAGGTGGTGCATAATGGTGAACTCTTTTTATTTCTATTGAACCACTTGGAAAAGCAACATCCCGTATCAACGTATTCAAATTATATTTCTGTTGATTTGTTTTTATAGCTATTGAAGCAGTATGAAATGTAACATTTCCATTGGTAAATGTTTCACTACCATACTCAGTTGCCAGTTGAATCAACGGACCCATACCAGTTGAAATGTTTCTATGAGTAAGATTTGAATCTGTTTTTGAACCCATAATACTCAACATATTTTGTTGAATATTATATTGGTTAACATGATTTGAATACTCTGCTATCGCTTCTTCAAAGCAAGCATAAAAGTTTGCAGACTGTAATTCAACATCAACTAGTGGATAACCAAGTCTTTTAGCACACCAATCAGAAACTTTATCTGCATCTGCTCTAAACAATGATTCAGAATCAAAGTAACCAAAAGGTGTACTACCAGTTGTAAAACTAGATGAACCCGGCCAAATTGGAATTTCTGTCATTTACTTCTCGGTTTTTGTATCTTCAAAATATTGCAATATACTGTCAACAATAGGATGGCGATGATTTGTTTTTAATTCATATACCCCCAATCCTTCAATTTTATTCTTCATATTAAATAAATATGGCAAACCAGAATCTTTCTTTTGTTTTAAGTCAATTTGATTTGCATCGCCTGTAAGAATCATCTTAGAATTAACACCAAGTCTTGATAAAATCATTTCCATTTGTGCTTTAGTTACATTCTGTGATTCATCAACAATTACACATGAATTAACAAAAGTTCTACCGCGAAGAAAACTTATAGGCGCAATTTCTATAACGTCTTCGTGCATTAATTTTTCAATCTTTTGTTTATTATATAACATACTCATATTTGCTTGAATAGGAGATAACCATGGATCCATTTTTTCTTTCATACTACCAGGTAAAAATCCAATATCTTCATTTGAAACAGTAGGTCTTGTTATAATTATTTTTTCAACTTCACGATAAAAAAGATATTCCAAAGCTATTTGTGTTGCCAACAAGGTTTTTCCTGAACCTGCTTTCCCCATAAATACCGATATTGTATCTTGTAAGGCACTTGTTTTTATACTTTTTTGTTCTTCATTCAATGTTAATTGAAATTCTATCTTATTCTTTATTACCCTTCTTCCTTTTTTAATACCAGAAGTATTTACACCAGTAATTTCTTCGTTGTGTTCATCATGTGTAGTGGCCATGCTCACTCCTATAATAATTTAGAAAGGGTTTCTCCTAATGCCTTAACATCTTCTTCAATTTTTGAAAAAATACTGTCAAGTTTTTCAGTCTTATGTGTCCATTCAAAACCAACTAATGCTATTAATTCGTTACCCTTTTTAATTGGATATACGACTGCGGATTTTGAACCTCTCTGTGAAAAAAATGCTTTGGTTATTAAATCATCAATATTATCCACGTTTGGATAAACCGCCTTATGAGTTACCACATCTTCTATAAATCTGGAATATAATGACATAGGTAAGTTTTGGTATTCTTTGAATTCTGTACTTACACCTTCTTCCAACGATTCAAATGACGTTGAAATTTTAGACATTGATTTACCAGTTTGATATTTACCACCGTTATGACGTTGAAAAATAAATCCACGTTGACATTTATATTCAGTCAGTAGTTGGTCTAGGATTGTTTGAATAAGTTTTGAGTGGGTAATTTCTTGAGTAAGTTTTTTTTGTTTGTACTCACCATATTTGTATTTAAGAAACCATGAAAGGAACACACCTAACAGAGTTGCTGCAGATGATATACCTAATCGTATTATGTCTATATATTCAATATGATTTTCCATTTGTAATAAATAGAATTAAGCATAAAAAAAGGTAACGAATTGGTTACCTTTGTAAAATTTAATTTTATCAATTAATTTTCTGCAAGTATCGTGTCAAGTTCTTTTTTAAAGAAAGCTCCAAGGTTTCCAAACTTAATAGAATATAAAATATTTTTTATTTTTTCGCGCATATTACTGTCCCACCATATTCGCTTTAATCTCATGAATGCAGCAAATAAACCTGGAGCATCCATTGCTACATGAAATCCGATTGATGTTATAATAACAGCAAATACAGAATTAGCAATTTTTTGTTTCTTATCCATTGGAACTTTATCAAAGCCAGGTACACCAATGCTCAACATTCTCATAATATCATTTATATAAAATTTATGTAATTTGTCTGCTCCAGTCCTCAGTAATTCTGCGGTTTTAGTTTTATCACCTACACCAATTTCTTTTGAAATAAAATCTATACCATCAGCAGCAACTCTTGCAACATCAGGAGCAGAAAGAGCAACTGCGGTAACTGTCAGCGGATCAACTGAAAATTCCTTAACTAAATTAGAAGACTCCTCGACTTTTATTTCATCGAGGAGTTTCTTTAATTTTATGTTATGTATTTTATTACTGGATTCCATATTAACCCATACTTTTTCTAATCAGATCTACTATAAATCCTTTAATTTCACCAGCTTTAACTGCTGTAAGAGCACCTTCAATTCCAGCAAGTGCATGACCACCTTTACTTAACGCATCCATCGCACCTGCTCCCGATGAATATGCAAGTGATGCTACCACTAACATTTGAATACCCTCTGCTAT
>Ga0214919_10013044_pt1 | contig 10120 bp, 5 predicted proteins | sample LL1503_MetaG_FD_177994 | JGI IMG/M metagenome (GOLD analysis project Ga0214919, IMG submission 177994) | Freshwater microbial communities from Lake Lanier, Atlanta, Georgia, United States - LL-1503 | ecosystem: Environmental > Aquatic > Freshwater > Lake | place: USA: Georgia | collected 2015-03-15 | reverse complement strand
GGCGCGTGACATTTTTGTGCGCCACAAAACCTTGGGGCACATTTGCAAGCGCGGTCGCCACTTCTTTCAGACGACTTTCTTTCACGCCGGTTTCAATCGGCGCGTCGGAGTAGGCCTCTGTGAGCCCAGCCCAAATATGGTCGAATGGTTTCTTGCCAGGAACGACCGGTGTCTTCTTGGTGCGGGTCTGCGCCTCGTCCATGCGCGCGAACAAATCGCTCTTGAGGTGTTCGACCTCATCGGCGGTGATCACTCCCTCTTGTTGCAAACGGTTCGCGTAGTGAGTCATGGCGGTGACTTGCTTGCGCACCAATTGGTACATCAGCGGTTGCGTGAATGATGGCTCGTCGGTTTCGTTGTGGCCATTCTTTCGATAGCACCACATGTCCACAAGGATGTCGGTGCCAAAAGATTGACGCCATTCAATGGCAAGTCGAGCGGCCCACGCGCAGGCTTCCGGGTCTTGGCCATTCACATGAAAGATGGGCGCATTGGCCATTTTGGCGATGTCGGTGCAGTAACGCCCGCTAAACAAATCCTTGGAATCCGTGGTGAAACCCACTTGATTGTTGATGACCACATGGATTGCGCCGCCCACTGTGAATCCAGGCAGCAGCATCATGTTGAAACATTCAGCGACAACGCCTTGGCCTGGAAGCGCGGCGTCACCGTGAATAAGAATTGGCACGACGCTTTTGCGGCGCTCTGTGTCGTTGGCAAGTCGTTGCTTGGCGCGGCAGCGACCAAGGACCACGCTAGAAACAAATTCCAAATGGCTTGGGTTTGCGGCCAGTGTGATGTGCAGCGGTTGACCGCTCGTGGTCTTCACATCGCTTGAATAGCCTTGGTGATATTTCACATCGCCGCCGCCGGATAGAAAGTCCTCAGTCCATGCTTCATCAAACTCGGTGAAGATTTGGTCAAAGCGTTTTTCTAAAATATTGTTGAGCACATTCAGGCGGCCGCGGTGCGCCATGCCAAATGCAAACTCGCGCACGCCAAGCGCGGGACCTTGGTCGATGATGGAGTCGAGCAGCGGAATAAGACTTTCGCCACCTTCTAGACCAAATCGCTTCTTGCCAATGAAGCGCTTCTCTAGGAATGATTCAAAGCCTTCCGCCGCGACCAATCGCTCCAACAATCGCTTGCGCACAGAAACATCAAATTTTGGCTGATTGCGCACGCTTTCCATACGTTGCTGCAACCAACGTCGCTTCTGTCGATCTTGAATATGTTGATACTCAACACCCACATGTCGGCAATATGTTTCTTCCAGCAGATTGATAATTTCAGTGAGCGAACTTGGATTTGCAAGTGGCAGCGTTCCTGGATCAAACGAGGCGGCCAAATCATTGTCGGTGAGACCGAACGATTCAATTTGCAGTTCTTCTGGAAATGGACGCTCCACGCCTAGGGGATCAAGAGCCGCCGCCAAATGTCCAAGTGTTCGATAAGCCTCTATGAGGCCGTCGACTTTGCTTTGTGAGCCGCGCGAATTTGTGGTGGTGGTTGGCGCGGCGATGGGCGCAGGTGATTTTTCATTTACGGCCGAAGCGGTTTCGGTGGCGGGATTTGGCGAGCGTTCAAAACCAAGTTCAAAGCCTTGAAAAAAACTGCGCCACTCTTGGTTTACGCTTGTTGGGTCGCGCTGCCAATCGGCGTAGAGCGCCTCAAGCAACGCTGGGTCGAGACCATTCACCGATGCTGCGGCGGATTGAGGCGAAGGGGAAGGATTGGAAGAGGGAGTGTTGCTCACTGAATAATGCTCCAAATGTCGCTTTCAAAGATAGTGCTTTTATGGCGCGGCAAACGTGTGAAAAACGAATTGACGCATTGCCCGTGAAACAGAGCCATTCTAGGGATATTTGCCCATGAAAGCGAGTGTAAGAGCGGTTGGTTTTAGAGCAACGCGACTGGATCAATATCCACGGCGCAGAGTTCGCCGCTTGGAAAGATGGCCCGATTTCGAGCCGCGGCGATGAGGCGTTGCAATGCGTTGGCGTCAGTTGCCAGAATTTCAAGTTGAATTCGAAAGCGATCGGCAATGCGCGCGATGGGGCAGGGCAATGGTCCACGAAAATCCGACCCCGCGGCCTCTGGCAATTTTTCAAGTGCGCGGCGGATTTCGGAAACAATATTTTGCGCGGTTGCAAGAGTTTCATGTCGCACAACAATGCGCGCCATGCGCCGATACGGAGGCAAGTTGAATTGTTTGCGCGAGGCAAGTTCTTGTTTTGCGAACTCCTCAAATTGGTGGGACGCCGCCAAGCGAATGGGAAGCGCGTCGGGTTGAAATGTCTGCACGATCGCCTGCGCAACGCCAGCGCCACGACCACAACGGCCCGCCACTTGGCTGACAAGCTGAAAGGTTCTTTCCGCCGCGCGGAAGTCCGGCAAGTTGATCGCCGTGTCGGCGTTGACCACGCCAACAAGTCGAACATTGGGATAATCAAGGCCTTTTGCAATGATTTGCGTGCCAACCAGAACTTTGGCTTCGCCAGAGGCAAAGCGCGCGAGCGCTTGATAAATGTCGTGGCTGTTCTGCATGGTGTCGCCATCCACTCGCAATACCGCGCCGGATTTTGCAAGCGCGGGGTGCACATGCGCCAATTCTTCCTCCACGCGTTGCGTTCCCAAACCAAATACGGTCACTCCCATTTTGCATGAGGGACAAGTTTGCGGAAGAAGTTGCTCGGTCAGGCAATGATGACAACGCACAAATCGTGAACGCGGTCCAGCGTGGCAAATCATTCCAGTGTCGCAATGTTGACAGCGCATCATCCAACCGCAACGAGCCGCGCATGAAATCCAATTGGCGTATCCGCGGCGATTCAGAAGCATCAACGCTTGTCCGCCATTCTCAATCACATACGCCAAGCGATCCGCCAATCGCGCCCCAAGCAAGTGCACGCGCTTGTCGCGAAAGTGCTTCATATCTTGGGAAAAATCAATGATTTCCACGGTTGGCGTGACCAAGCCAGGCGCGCGTTCTGGCAGGCGGTGCAGTGTGCTGATGCCGCGCTCGGTGGCGTTCCACCAACTTTCCAAACTTGGTGTTGCGCTGCCAAGCACCACTGGACACGCCGACATTTGCGCGCGACGAATAGCCACATCGCGTCCGTGATAGCGCGGCGCTTGATCTTGTTTGTAACCAGACGAATCATGCTCCTCGTCGACCATGATTAAACCAAGCTCACCATCTGGCACTGGCGCGAAGATGGCGCTGCGCGCACCGACAATTATTTTTGCCTCGCCGCTGGCCACCATGGTCCATTGTTGATTGCGCTGGGCCGCCGTGAGACCCGAATGCAAAATTGCGACGCGGTCGTTTGGAAACCTGCGCAATACACGCGCCGTGGTTTGCGGAGTGAGCGAAATTTCCGGCACCAGCAAAATAGCAGTTTTGCCTGTGTTTCTGCACAATTCTATCAGTTGTAAATACACCTCCGTTTTTCCACTTCCCGTGACGCCGAATAAAAGATGCTGTGAAAAACCAGAGGTGCTTGTGGCGTGAATAGAATTCACCGCCGCGCTTTGCGACGCTGTCAAAGCGGGGCGGTCTTTGGAAAAATCGCGCGGCGCGGTTTCTGGAGTGAGCGAGGCGGCCTCCACGCCGGAACGTTTCGTCGCGCTGACAAAGCCGACCTTCATAAGCGCCGTTAACGGAGCGCGCGTTGCCACCGCGGCCTTCTTTAAAAGTTCACGCGACTCAATCGGGCGAAGTTCCGGTGGCGTGTCGCGCAACACTTGTAAAATTCTTTTGTGCGCCACAGAAAGTCGAATTGGTTTTTGTGGGGCGGATGAAATTCTCCCGGCCTCGTCTCTTTCGTCCGAAGCCGCGTTCAAATTTTTGTTCCGCTTTGCACCGCCGCTATGCGTAGTGAGCGCGGTCACGCCTAAATCAGTCTGATCAATCCAGGTGGTTTCCACCCGGCCAATGGCATTTTTAACCGCCGCCGGCAGCACTCCCGCAAGAGCAACCCCCAGTGGACAGCAGTAATACACGCTAATCCAGCGTGCTAATTCAACAATTTGCGTGGGCAGCGGGGCAGTGTCCTCTATGGAAATAATGGACTTCATGCGCTCGGGGGCAATGGAAGCGGCTTGCTCTGGCGGAATTTCTTTCACCACCCAGCCGAATGTGGACGAGTCGCCACGGCCCAGTGGAACTTTCACCCGATGACCAACGCCAACATGAATCAGCGACCGCGGTACGCCGTAGGTCAAGCCATCGGGATAGCGATCCACTCCGCGCTCCACGGCGACAAGAATGTGTTTGCAAACAGGTTCGTCGTAAAGGCCGCGCATGCTGCGCCACTTACGCCGTAGCCGCCGCGGCAACGCGAGCGGACGCGGATTGGTGCGTTTCCATTTGTTGCGCTGTCACTGGCGCGCGCGTGCGCATGATGTCAATGAAGCAGTCGAATAAATACGCCGACTCGTGCGGACCAGGGCTTGCCTCTGGGTGGTACTGCACGCAGAAAATTGGTTTGGTCGTGTGGCGAAATCCTGCCAACGTTGCGTCGTTTAAATGAATGTGCGTGGGCTCGCCGCCAGCCGCGCGCAGTGAATCTTCATCAACGCAGAATCCATGATTTTGACTTGTGATTTCCACGCGGCCCGTCAATATATTTCGCACCGGTTGATTCGCGCCGCGATGGCCAAACTTGAGTTTCCAAGTTGTCGCGCCCAAACTTAACGCCAACAATTGATGCCCAAGACAAATGCCAAAAGTGGGTATTTCGCCCGCAATTTCACGCAAAGTAGCCACGGTGGCCGCGACGGCGGCGGGGTCGCCTGGACCGTTTGAAATGAAAAGTCCGTCAGGTTTCAGCGCGCGAATATCGGCCGTGCTTGCGTTGTGCGGCAACGTGAGCACTTCGCAACCACGCTGCGCAAGATGTCGATAAATATTCCGCTTGGCGCCACAATCCAACGCCGCCACTTTGAATTTTTTCAGGCCGCCAGATTTTTTTTCATCACTGGCGTCGGCCCATGCGCCAAGAGTTTGCGTCCATGTGCCTTGCGACTTGGGACTCACGCACGCCGCCAAATTTTGTCCAGCCATTGAAGGAATTGATTTTGCCTTGGCCACAAGTTGCTCATCGCTCAATTTCGGATCACCACTGATCACGCCGCGCAGCGCGCCTTGGGTGCGCAATTTGCGAACAAGCGCGCGCGTGTCAATTCCAAAAATCCCCGGCACGCCGTGCGCCGCCAGCCACTCGCTTAAATTTTTCGTGGCGCGGTAATTGGAATGCATCCCAGAAAGTTCGCGAATGACAAACCCTGCGACTTGCGGCTTGCCGCTTTCAACATCCTCCTCATTGACACCGTAGTTGCCAATTTCCGTTGGAGTCATGACCAGAATTTGCCCCGAAAAACTTGGGTCGCTCAGCGCCTCTTGGTAACCACACATCGCGGTTGTGAAAACCACCTCGCCAAGGGCCACATTTGAGGGCGAACAAGCACCAAACCCACTGCCGTGAAAGACTGTTCCATCTTCCAATGCCAAGCGAGCAGTTTGATGGGGTTCTTGCGCCATAAATGCGAGTGTAGCGATGCGGACGCGTAATCAAACGGGGGCGTTTATCCACAATTTAAACAGACCGCATGTGCTTGCCACCTGTGTTGCGGGTTTTTGGGGCGGCAGGTAACTTCTTCTACTTGTAAGGAACCGTGTGGTTGGGTTCTCCGAAACGATTTTTTACGACCCTCTAATTTCTCCACACACCCATATCAAGAACTAGCGAGCACGAACGCTCGGAGCCCTACAAGATGTCTCGACCAAATTCGGAATCCAAATATTTCCGCGCAATGAATTTCTATCTATTTGCGGGAGCCGCACTGCTAGCTTGGGCTCCGGCGCTTCCATTGCTCACCAACGGCGTAAATCAGGTCGCCGCCGCTCAAGACGATCCGATTGAGGCACCACCTTCCGAGACTCCCCGCAATCCAACCACGGCAGGAAAAAGTGGAACTTCTAAGCCCGCCCCAGCAGCCGAGCCCGCGCCAAGCGCAACTCCCGCGCCAAGCGCAACTCCCGCGACGGACCCAACTCCATCCGAGCCAGATCCAACCGTAACTCCAAACAATTCTCAAGATGATCTTTTAAACTCAACGCCAAGTCAGCCTGCGACTCCGCCTTCGCTCGCCGGCGGTTCGGATCCCGCACAAGCACTCACCGAGGCGCGTGCGGCCATGGCTGCCTCACAATGGAGAACCGCAATTGATGCGTGGACCACTGTTTTAAATGCGAATCCCGCAAATGCAGAAGCTAGAAAAGGCTTGCAAACGGCTCAAACCCAATTGGATCAAGGCAGCGGAAGCTTGTTGGACAAAGTTGGCGACGAGATGACTGTTCGGCGCGAAAGCCTTCGCGTTAATTTTGAAAATAGTTTTTTCAGCGCCAATGAGAAATTGAATCGTGGTGATTATGCCGGCGCAAATATGGATGCGAGCACCGCGAAGCAATTATTGGATCGTGATCAGTCCATCATTCCTGCGAGTGAATTTGATGCAATGAACGCCCGTGTGAGCGCGCTGATCGATCAAATCAATGAATCGCGAATTGTGGGACAAGCGCTTGACCAATCCAAGCAACGTGCCGACGCGCAAAAGTCCTCAAGCGACGCGCAACGCATGGCGCAGCAAAAACGACTTGCCACGATCAGTGAAATGCTGATGCGGGTTCGCCAATTGCAGATGGAATTGAAATACGACGAAGCGTTGCAAGTGATTGATCAGATCTTGTTCATGGATCCAACCAATCCAGCGGCGCTCGCTCTGCGCGACGTGCTTGAAAGCACAAAGATGTATCGACAATGGTCCGATGCTCAGCGTCAACGCAATGCGGCGTTTGGTCAAATGCAGTTGCAAGACATGCAGGCCACAATTCCACCCAAGATCAATCTTGCGGGAGATGGCCCAAAGAGCACCAATGCAATGATTACTTATCCAGAAGATTGGCCGAGATTGTCTTTGGATAACGAAAAATTCGCGCCGGCTGGTTGGGCGAGAACGCCAGAAGATGCCAGCATCGCCAAGCAGTTTGATCAGCAGTTTCCATTTCCTGAGACAACCTCAAATCAGAAATTGAGCGAGATTCTTGCGTTCTGGCAGCAGATCACCAAGATTCCGATGTACGTCAATTGGAAAGCTCTGGGCGAAATTGATATCACTCAAGAAACCGAAGGCATTCTGCTAGAAAAAGCGACTGTAAGCGCGCGAGTCATGCTTGGTCGCATTTTGGAGCAAGTTGGTAATCCAAGTTCGGACAGCGGACGAGCTGTTTCTGAAATCATGAATGGACAAGTTGCAGTGACCACGTTTACGGCTCTTCAGGCTCTTCCAGAAGCCAAGCGCCCGCGTGTTTATGACCTGACAGATTTAGTGTTTAAGTATCCAGAAAAAGTAACACTTCCCACGCTTTCATCTAGTGGCAGTGGCGGCGGCGGTGGAGGCAGTGGCGGTGGCGGCGGTGGTGGCGGCGGTGGAGGCAGTGGCGGTGGCGGTGGCGGTGGTGGCGGTGGTGGTGGCACCACTGGCGGAACTTTCCCATTGGACCCATTTATCACAGCTGATGGATCTGTTGGACGCGTTCAATTTATTAAAGATCTAATTCAAAAAACCGTTGATCCAGACGCGTGGAATTTGGGTGCCAGCATGGAACCCTTTGACACCAAGTTGATCATCACGGCTCGCCCAGACACGCACAGAAACATTGCTGATTTATTGCAGCAAATTCGCGCGGATCTTGCTTTGCAAATCAACATTGAAGTTCGAGTTTTGAAGATCGATAGTGATTGGTTTGAGCAAATTGGTTTGGACTTTGACATGTATTTCAACACTAACAACGCTCAATATGAAAATGCCAGAGCTGCGGATCCCAACTTTAATTTGCGTGATTTCTTCTTTCAAAATAACGCCCAGACTGCTGCGAGTGATCCTAGGACTGGCATGATGAAGAACCCAGTTGTATTTGCCGGCGTGGGTGGAGCATCGGGCAACAATCTCGCTCCAGCAAACGCGGTTGCTACAGGGCAGGCAATAGGTTTGCCTTCGACTACGCCAGGTCAAATTCAATATCTCACTCAGCCAGTTGGTACGCCAGTTGGAGTGGTGAAAAATGGCGAAACATATGCCAACGGTTCCGTCAGCAACGGTTTGTCCGCGGTCAACGTTCAGCAAGAAGGCTTGCCGCTCGTGAACGCACTTGGTGCCGCCGGTATCAAGGGCGCGTTCGGCGCGACAGCGTTGCTGAATCCGGCCATGACTGTTGGCATGACATTCTTAGACGATGTGCAGGTGGATTTGTTGGTCCGCGCGACACAAGCGGATCAGAGAAATGTTCTTCTGACATCGCCACGATTGACCATGCAGAATGGGCAGATCTCGTACATCACCGTACAGAACACCACCTCGTATGTTTCTGGTTACACGGCACCCGCCACGCAGGGCGTGACTGGAACGCCGCAAATCAGCACAATCTCCGAGGGTTTTGCGCTTGGTTTGCAAGGCGTGATCAGCGCGGATCGCAGATATGTCACTTTGAACGTGAACTTTTCTCTGCAAGGACCAGTCACATTTGACACGGTTCAATTCCAGCAATCAGTGGCGGGTGGAAGTCAAATTCCAATCGGAACAACATCCACCAATACATTCCAAACGCCAAAGTATTTGAATACTTCCATTGGAACCACGATCACTGTTCCAGACAAAGGAACCGGAGTGCTCGGCGGACAGCGTCTGACCAGTGACTACGAAGTGGAAGTTGGCGTTCCAGTGTTGAGCAAGATTCCTGTTGTGAACCGTTTCTTCACCAATCGAATCAACAACAAGACGGAACAAACTTTGTTGATGATGCTTCGCCCGGAAATTTTGATTCAACAAGAAACCGAAGACGTTCTCTTTCCAGGTCTGCGCAATCAATTAAACGGAGCCAATGGCGACGCGGGTATGTGATCGGATTTGAATCCACCGCGTCTCTCAGATCTTTCTTACAAACGGAGTCATCATGAGCAACCCAACAAGCGTCCTTAATATTTCAGATGAAGCTGGCGTGAAAAAAATCACGTTCATGCAGAAAAGTATCATTGATGAAGTTGTGATCCATCAGATTGGCAAGGAAATTGTCGCGGTGATTGATGGCGCTGCCCAGCCAAAGGTTTTGATTTCATTCAATGGAGTGGACCATTTGTCATCGGCCGCGCTTGGCGTGCTGATCACTTGCCACAATCGCGTGCGCGTGAAGAACGGTCAGCTTTACTTGAGCGATATCTCCAAGCCCATCTTTGAAATATTCAAGATCACCAAGTTGAATAAAATGTTTCAAATTGCGGACACTTCGGAATCCGCCATGAAAAATTTTAAGTGATCGCATTCGGCATCTCGTGGATTAATCCAGTTGAGAAGCGAACCATACATTCAAAATAAAACGCTCACGGACCTTCGCACTGATCTGCAGAAGGTGCAAGAGGGCGTTGCATTGGCTTTGATTCAGAATGGCTACACGGATTTCGCGCAGTTCGCGATTCGCTTATGTTTGGAAGAGTCGATCGTGAACGCATTTCGCCACGGCAACCGCAGTGAGCCTGGCAAGGTGGTTCAGTTTCATTGCAAAATTGACGGCGAAAGCGCGGAGTTTAAAATCCAAGATGAAGGCGTTGGATTTGATCCCGCGGGCGTGCCCGATCCCACCGCGGAGGAAAATTTAGAAATTCCTTCGGGCCGCGGCTTGATGTTGATGCGCGCGTACATGAGCGAGGTTGAGCATGTTGCGCCAGGCAATATGATTCGCATGAAGTATAAAAACGGACCGGATCCCGCGCAATAAATCAGCGCTGGGATTGGGCGGCGTATTCCGGCGGATTTAATTATGAAATCACTCGCCGGCGATTTGAAAGTTGGCCAGGGTGATCCACTCTTGCAATGAAAGCGTTTCAGGGCGACGCGTGCGGTCAAACTCCGGCGGTAATTTAAAGTGCGTCGCAAGGCTGGAACCCAACTGCTTGCGTCGGTGCTGAAAGGCGCACTCCAACAGCGCATGCAGGTGCTCGGGCAGCGCGGGACGCGGTTGATGCGGCGCAAGCTCAATAATAGAACTGGTGACTTCCGGCTC
>Ga0214919_10013040_pt1 | contig 10123 bp, 10 predicted proteins | sample LL1503_MetaG_FD_177994 | JGI IMG/M metagenome (GOLD analysis project Ga0214919, IMG submission 177994) | Freshwater microbial communities from Lake Lanier, Atlanta, Georgia, United States - LL-1503 | ecosystem: Environmental > Aquatic > Freshwater > Lake | place: USA: Georgia | collected... | reverse complement strand
TCTCCCTGCCAGCGAAGCATAGAAATCTCCGCCATTCGACTAGCGACAAACTGCCAGCGACGCTCGCTCCAAGGCCAGGTACGGTGAAAATTGGTGAGAAAGACGCCCACTACTACGGTGTCCGCGCTTAGTGAGTCGGGCAAGTCAGCCAAATTCCAGGGGTGCACCAGCCACACATCGCGACCAGCCACGGCGGCAGCATCAGGAGATGCCCAGCCCAAGCCCGAAGGTGGCTCAGCTATCAGGGGCGGCTCGACCGGCTTGGCTAAGCTACTGAGAGCCTGGATAGCGCCAAGGCTAAGATACGGTGGCTGGCGGGCGATTAGGTCAAGTGCCTCATAAGATTGGTCGATCACGCTGCCTGGGCTGTGCCAATTGGCAGGCGCGTAACGGGCCACGTTGTCTGCGTTAAAAAGATAGGGCTTGCCGCTGCCGGTACCCGCGACCCATTGCCAGCTCAGATGGTTGCTGGCAAGGTCGCCGTCCAGCAGGTGGCCGTACATCCAGTCTGCCGCGACGCGCCACTTCACCTTTCGCACATGTACAACATAGCTGGCCAGCCACATCCGAGCGTGGTTGTGCAAATACCCATTAGCATACATGGTACGTACCGCCTGATCGATAACGGGCACGCCTGTGGCGGCTTGGCGAATGTCGGCAGGCAGTTGCGGGTCGTAGCATGATTCGGGCAGCGGTCCATTCCGCAATGAGCTCAAAATCTCTGAACCACGACTTCGCCATACGTGACGAAAATACTCGCGCCAGCCAAGCTCATAGACAAATTTGTGTTGCACGTCGAGCTGGTGCTGCCCAATCACAGTCGCCAGGACCTCGGGTAGGCTCACCAAACCGTGCGTGATATAAGGGGACAGACCGCTGACTGCTCCCTCGATCGCGTTACGGCTGCGTGCGTAGTCGCTTGGCCTCACCGCATAGACACGCGCCAAGGCAGCTTCTCGCGTGGGTGGGAAAGTGTCAATTGCTTGCAAAGAGCGCCCCCACTTCGCAGCCGAGTATAGCGTCAACACGTAGAACTACTGACCGCTTTTGGCTATCAGTCAAGCACGCACCATATTAGGTGGGTGCGCCAAACTAAAATGCATACCGCGATACCGGCACAAATCCGACTAGCAGAGTCAGTTCCATAAACGGAATTAATCCTTTCAAGCCAAACACTATTGCCAGAGGCAGCGCAGAACGCCATGCATAGCAAACATTCATTTTTCCCATCGAAATAATGGTGAATTAGAAAAACTGGACTGGTGTTAATTTAGTGCCACTATTAAAGAGACTTTGGATACCTTAATCTAAAAATTTTGAGTTTTTAAAAATTAATCAATGCGAGACTAAGATTGATATCTAACTCGATCAATTAGCAACATATGTGGAACAGTAAGGGCTGCTAGACCTACGAATAAGAATCTAAGCAATCTTTCATAATCGGGCAGCTCAGGCAAATAAAACCAAGCAAATGCTGTAATTAAAGCCAATCCGGTCATGGGAGCCAAGGATATAAGTCCTAATTTTATGAAACTCACATCTGCATAGGCTTGAGTACGTAAAATATGCCTTAAGCTGTGCATGCCACAAAAGTAGATCGTAAAGGTAATCAATGGTGGAGCTAGAGTTGCTAAAAAAAGTATTGCGATCAGTTCAAGTCCAACCAGCCATTCCTTCATAAACTCAAAATAAAAACTGATCAGGCTAGCTAATAACCAAGGCCAAACCAATAAGTGTAAGAAATTTGTAACCTGTAATCCAGCCTCTTCATTGAGAATCAAAGAGAAAAGAGTTTGCATCTCTCTGAAGTGAAAAAATGTTGGCAGAACAATCATTGAACCGCCGTATAAGAATCGGGTAATTTTAGGCACTCCGTCATTTAAGTCTCGAGAAAAATGTATTACCGAGAGTAATAAAAAACCATTCATAAACACCAATGGTAACTGCCACCAAATACAAGCTACAGCTGCTGATAAAGCGACATAAATAATGACAAATTTTAACCAATCCTTCCAGCCCTTGAGAGACAGTAGTTTTTGAGCAAATATAGGATCCAATGCACCATGAGGAACGCCTAAAAGAAATATCAAAGTAGCTAAAATGGATAGACAAAGAACAGAACTAGCAGGAGCAAATAGCGTATAAATCAAGCCAACCGAAATTGCTATTCCGCTAAAGACTAAGCCTTGAATCTGAATTTTATTCATCAAGCATATGAAAAATCAAAAATATGTTTGAGGAATGGCGCTGCAGGTAGAGCCTTAATAACAGCAAAATAATCTAGTAAATTTCCAGTATCTGACAAAAACCGTATTAATTTTTTACTATGTACTTTTGCAAATAAGTCTATAAATAATTCTGGACCTAGCTCTGGATTGTTGCGAATAACATTAAGAAAGATATCATCCATTTTCCTTATCAGAAAAGAATCTTGTTTATGGGAAATTGGCATGCCATTTTTTGATATAGCTTTTGCACATTGAATAGCCCAATTCTGTATTCTTTGAAAAGCATATCCAGTTGCAGGCCTTGCCGCACCCGCCGTCAATCCTGCACGAATATAAGTAGGAAATGTATCAAGGGTATTCAAAAGAGAATTATCCCTTCCAAGCCCCATAGGGATGAGGCCAGACTCAGTCCTTAATATTTTGAAATTTTCACCTTCAAGGTAATGCTTTATTGACTGATCTAATCTACTTTGCAAATCATTTGGAAAGTAGGGCTTGGCTCCAAATACCGTAAATTCGATTAACGCCCTATTTTCCGATTCCGGTAAGACATAATTAAATCCAATAAACTCTTGGTTAGCTTCATAAAAATCCATTAAGACAGCAATATTAGGATCGAATAAAGATTTATCACATTCAATTTCATACCCTAAAAATGATTGCCAAAACTTAGTACTCTTGAGCTCGTCCAATGCTTTAGGTCTAGTATCAACGACAGATTTTGTCCTCATTGGGCCAAAAGAGGTTTCAAAATGCCACCAGCCTTTTCTAAATTCAGGCTCTTTTAGTAATGTTGAGTCCATTTTTAAATCAATTAATGAATTAAGTTTGATCGATTGAAGAGCGTACTCATAAAAAATCTTAGAAGATAAAATTTGATATGGGGAAAAAGAGCAATCTAAAGAAATTTTTTCTTTAGCTGATTGCACTATTAATTTAGTCCATTGATGATTTACTATTTCAGAGTGAATGTTCGCTTCCCGCCCCCAAAAACACCAAGTTCGGTCATTCTCATAAAATTTTCTTTTCTCCAATAAAAGTGTCTTGGGAGCTGACTTATTCATTTTGGCTAACTGTACTCCCAAGCTAAGGCCAGCACATCCAGCTCCAATAATGATCAAATCTAGATCAGATTGCATAGATTTTATGGGAACCCAACTAAAATGGCTTTTTATCTAAGAAAGCCCTATGAAGAGTAGCATCATGCTTTATAGGATGCTTCCAAAAGTTTACGTTAAACAATATAGCAAATAAAGATTGGATGGTTATAGCTATTTTTCGAGGGGTTGATATCACAACGCGACGGTGCCAATATTCGTAGTTTTGTTTTCTGAGCTCTCTCCCAATTTCCCTATAAACTCGTGCTGCAACAAGAATAGACAATCTTGCCTTTAGGGGAAGGTAAGAAAGCCCTCTTTCACCACTAGCATAATATTTTTCTGCGCAATTCAGCAATTTAGCAACGGCATCTCTTACGAAATTTATTTGCTGATCATTTGGGAAAATGAGTGAAATTGGTTCGAGATTTTTCACTAAACCAGAGGGGATATAACGACGATTCACTAACGCATCTTCTTTTATATCACGGCAAATATTTGTAATTTGCATTGCAATACCAAGATCAATTGCGAATGGATAGGCAGCCTCTTCATGAGTATCCAGTGCCATACTCATCATTAAACCAACTGTGCCTGCAACTTGATAGCAATACCTTAGTAATGCATCCTTATTTTCTATTCTAACTTGTTGAGTATCTGAATCTACTCCTGCAATTAAATCCAAAAGGATATTTTTATCAATGCGGCATTCATTAATTAGATTTAAACCATCGCATAATACCTCGTTATCAGAATAACCTAAGCTAATTGCATTTTTGGCATCTAGTAGCTTTTGCCTCGAAAATTCAATCGAGTTCCCCTCATCACCCAGATCGTCTATATAACGACAAAGGCGATAAAGGCGTGTTGCACGATCAGAATGTACTTTCCCTAGCAAACGTCTTGCCCAATGAAAACTCTTGCCTTTGGAGGCCAGAATACTTTCAGCACTTGAGCTATTAGAATGAGTAGACACTTTATTTGACACTGGGGATCAGAGAATCAATCACCTTGGCTGAAGAAATCACGCCAGGCAAACCTGCGCCTGGATGGGTTCCTGCTCCAACTATATACAGATTATTAAGTCCCTCAGCCCGATTGTGAAAACGAAACCAAGCTGACTGACTAAATAATGGCGCGATTGAAAATCCTGCGCCGTGCTCACTCAAATAGTTTTTTTCAAAATCTTTGGGGGTCATATAAAAATCTCCAGTGATAGTTTTGGTCAAATTTGGCAAAGTTGTTTTATCTAGGGCCTCCACAATTCGATCTCGTAATTTTGGGCCTTCAATTACCCAGTCTTGACCACCCAATAAGTTTGGTACTGGACACAGCACATAAAAACTATCACATCCAGCAGGAGCAAAACTGGGATCAGTTGCAGTTGGACGGTGTAGATAGAGAGAAAAGTCATCAGATAAGACCTTACGATCAAAAATATCTTCAAGTAACTCGCGATAACGCTTACCGAGCCAAATAGTATGGTGAGCAATATCAGGATATTTTTGAGTAGTGCCAAAGTACAACACAAATAATCCCATCGAAAACTTAGGCTTCTGAGACTTGAATCGCGTAATAAATGATTGCTTCTTAGAATCGATCATATGTCTGTACAAATAGGCAGGATCAGCATTTGAAACGACGACATCAGCCCTTAAATTTTTGCCATTTTCTAAGGTCACTCCCTTCACGGAGGCATCTTCAACGATCAAAGATTTTACAGTCTTACCGAGCTGAATATTAATACCTTGTCGAATCATTAAATTATTGAGCGCTACAATAATCGCATTAGTACCACCCATTGCAAAATGAACTCCATAGGCCCGCTCTAGATAATGAATCAAACCATAGATACTGGTCGTATCAAATGGATTACCACCTACCAATAAGGGTTGAATCGAAAAAGCTTGGCGTAGTTTTTCATTTTTCAGATATTTTGATACTAACTGCCAAACTGTTTTATAGCTTTGCAAACGGATAAGTCTCGGAATTTGCTTTAGCATTACCCAAAAGCTACTAAAAGACTGGGCAGATAATTCAGTAAATCCTACTTCAAAGATCCGCTTGGAATGTTCTACTAACTCCAAATAACCTTTACAGTCACCCGGCTCGATCCTTTTAATTTCCGCTAAAGTTTCCTCAAGACTGCCACCATAGTCAAAATGCTCACCATCGGCATATTCAAAGCGATACCAAGGTTTCAGAGGGACTAAATTAATATAATCAGAAAGTCGCTCGTCAAAAAGCTCAAAGAGCTCATCAAATAGGAAAGGAGCTGTAATAACTGTAGGTCCTGCATCGTGCCGAAAACCATTACATTCAAAAGATTGAGCTCTACCTCCTAACTGTTCACAACGGTCAATTAGGGTGACTTTGTAGCCTTTAGCCCTCAAACGCAAAGCACTGGCAATTCCTCCAAATCCTGCGCCGATTATTATGGCGTGCATATCAATCTTCTATTAATGAATTGCTTTTACAAGAATTGCAATGTTTTTAGTGTACTCTTCTAAAAGAGAGCCTGCTTTAGATGGCAATTGAATCAAGGAAAGTTCCGACCTTTTTAGATGCTCAATTGCAATGTCTTTAGCAGACTGAATAGCGTCATTTGACATAGCCAAGCCGTAGCTTTGATGATCAAATATAGCAGTTATGTTGAACCGATATATGCCATCCGCTGAGCGGGAATCATTTGCCATATCACGCAAATCATCCAAAATCTGAAAACCAACTGCAAAGTCTTTACAAGCTTGATTGGCCAAAGGTCTTGCTTGATCATGACCCGCTAGCAATAAAACTAGATCAAGGGGCAGGCTTATCAAAGCGCCTGATTTTGCCATGACAACTTCAAGATATGCCTCAAGCGTTAATTGATCATTTCTTATAGTTAAATCCGCTGATTGACCGTAGCTCGCCTCAGCAATACGCTGATGCATGATATGAATCATCTTAGGCAAGGCAGGCGTTTTATTGATAGTTGTAAGGCACGCATAAGCAGTAGATAAATAGAAATCTCCGCAGCAAATTGCTACTTTACTGCCAAACTTACTCCAAACCGACTGTAGAGAGCGTCGGAACTGATCTCCATCCTGAAGATCATCATGAATTAATGAAGCATTATGGATAAGTTCTACTGCAGATGCGATGGCAATACTATCTTCATCACTTAAGCCTAAAGCCTTTCCTGCACTTAAAGCTAACCTAGCACGTAGGCGCTGCCCACCGGAACGAAGGTGATATTCAATAGCCTCACTTAAAACAGTAGATTCAGCAATCACTAATTTAGATTCACCCCTAAGTGCCTCTAACATGTGATTTTCTACTTTTCCCAATAAAGAATTTGGATTACTAATTAAATAGCAACTTGGTGCATCTATGTCTAAGAAGCCACTTTGAATCTTTAGTTGGGAGGGAGAGGTCAATTCGTTTTAGTCAAGAAATAATCTCCGGGATTAACCGGAGATTATTATATTGAAAAACTTTAGTGCTTAGATTCTGATTCCGATACTGCCACACTCCAAATAATCAAACCGAAAGCAATCTTATTCAAGACGTCTGCAAGATTATAAATAATATTGAGGGTAGCAGCACTGTCAGCAGGATTGTGGCCTGTAAGGTAACCGAAGTAGTAACCAATTGGGTAAATTGCCCAGCCAATGGTTACAATCCAACGCATTGTTGCGAAACCAGATTGGACTGAATAGGGAGCACTAGTAGCATTAATTTTGCTGGCTTCTCCCGCAAAGATTTCATACAAAATGTATGCCCATCCAACCATGCCAATCACAAATGCAGGCATCACAGCTAAATACCCAGCTTCACCAAGATAGCCACCAACGAGCATAACAAGTGTGCCAATTATTAAACGCCAGAAAACACCTGCTGGAACTTTTGCGATTGCCGATAAAATAAGATAAAACTCAATCATCAACAATGGCACAGTAATCAACCAGTCAATATAGCGATAAACAGTTGGTGTTGACCCTGTTTCTACCCATACATCGCGCATATAGAAGTAGTGAACAGCGGCGACTAAGGTGACTAAACCAGAAACAGTTAATGATGTCTTCCATTTAGGAGAAACACGGTCTCTCTCCAAAAAGAAAAATGCAGTTGAAGCAACTAAGGCCATTGAAATCAACCAAAAAGTAATCCCTACAAAGTCATTTGGCTCCAACATTTTGGAAGATGCCCAAACTGAATTACTAGTAAGCCCCAGAGCAAAACAGGATCCAATAGCAAATTTTACTTTAGACCAAATTAAATTTAAATTCATTTTATTTCCCCTTTTTGAAATTCTTTTTAAACTTTTACACAAGGCAATTACTTTGTCAAATTAAAATTTTTACGCTAAGATAAATTGTTCAGTAATGTATGCTAAAAGTTGTGCGAACTATGCTGTTGGCATCAATAATGTCGATATTTTACGAATTTTGTACGCATTATTGCGATAGGAAACATTGTTACCATTCGCCATAATGAGGACTCGTAACCATTAAGAACAAATATTAGCCCCTCAATATGTTTGATTTTAAAAGGAGGGGGGCTATATAAAAATATTTAAGATTTGTATAGCACCCGCACACAAAGAGATACTTTTGTTAATAGGCTAGCAGTGGAAAGAGTTTGGGTTCGGTTAATTATCACTTCCCACAACCAAGGCGATCCGATTGGCATTAGCAAAGGGTGCAGCAAACCAAACAAAAAGTAGGCTAATTAGGATTTGTCTAAAAAAATTCATAAGTTATACGGTCAGTTCTTAACAAGGCGCTAACTTGCAACATTTAGCCCACCTTGAATTGTAAAAATCCCATGACCACTCGTCCAAAATACAATACAAGACGCCTATGGGACTCCTAAACTAATTTAGGGGGCCGGGTGGGAGGGGTCTTAGGGTTAAGAAATCAGCGGTTCGTTTGAGCAAAATCGAGTGTACGAGGTAGCCGGATGGAACCAGTTTAAAAAATGGGGGTGCCGGGTGGGTGGGTGTCTACGATGTGCGATTGCTGCGGTGGTTAGCCGGGTCATCTATGGGCAAGGCTAAGCTTGGATAAGGATTACCGGTAAGTAATTGCATTATAGAATCTCAGCCCCAATAAAAACCTACACCATGCCTACACAATCCTAAAGTATTATTTTTAACCTTGTTTTCATTATCATAAGTCATTGATTTTATTGGTGCTGGCGAGACGAATCGAACGTCTGACCTACTGATTACGAATTGTAAAATAACTCACTTAAACCATTGATTTATATAATATTTATATGAAAGTAGTATAGTTTGTAGTATACTGACTGCTTGCATTTTAGGCACTTTCCTTACTGAGTTTCACAAATAACATACAGGGGGATTACATGAAAAGAGTCGCAATCTACTGCAGGGTTTCATCATCGCATCAAACCACTGAAAATCAAATCTTAGAACTTAGAAGTATATCAAACCGTCTTGGTTATATCATTACTGAAGAATATGTAGATAATGCCATATCAGGCACCAAATCTCGTGCAGACAGACCAGCATTAGACAAATTACTGAACGATGGTCACAAAAATCGGTTTGATATGGTTCTCTGTTACTCAATATGTAGAATGGGCAGGAACGTATCAAATCTAGTAGAAATACTATCAACATTGCAATCACTGAATATTGATATGTATTTTGTGCAACAGGGAATTAATACCGAAACCTCTGCAGGTCGAATGATGTTTAGTATCTTTGGCGCCTTGGCGGAATACGAAAGAGAATTATTGAAAGACAGAATTGCAATTAGTAAGCATGTTGCGAAATTGAATGGCAAGAAATTAGGTCGTCCAAGTTCTGTATCTGGTAATGAAGGCATGATTTCTGCCGTTAAACTCTTGCGAAATCAGGGATTAGGCATCAAGACTATTGCTAAGAATTTACAGATCGGCGTAGGCACGACAATGAGCATTCTCAAGAATGCCGCTTAGTTATGGCGTTTAATAGGGAAGAGTGGTTAGCGGAGATGGAACAACTTAAAGATGTTCCAGTTCTAGATGGGGAAGAAGTTCAGGCGTCAGAATTGATTGATCAAGAATATAGTAAAGATTCTGCTCTAGATCCATAATCTTTAATTAGCGACTACTGATTTAATTTCTATGAAATACCTTCAATCAACATTACTGATCATTGGAATACTCTGCTCTTCTGCTTCAATCGCACAATGGTCTACTATTGATATTAACGATCAATACAGTGTTTTCGTTGATAAGACTACAATTAAGCGCAATGGCAATATAGTTCAAATGTGGGAACTCAAAGATTTCAAATCAGCGCAACTAGGTATTAATGAAGATTCTTATTTTTCATCTAAGATTCATTCTGAATACGACTGCCTTGAATCAAATAAACGAATACTCACATTTGTTCACTTTACTGAAAACATGGGTAAAGGCAGAGTTCTCAATAAAGTCATTTATATTGATAAATGGTCGCCGATTGCCACTGATAAAACTATTGAAAAACAGTGGAAAGTTGCATGTAGGAAGTAGTTAATTAATTGGTAATAAAAATTACCGAACAATAAACTATCCACATTACACATTAAATATTACTATTCTTCTGGCGGGTAAGTAATTAGTGGGTCTCTACATTCAAAATACTCATTCTTTGATTTATAGACAGATATTGATTTAGCATCAATTGCGATAAGTAGACCATTTCTTAATTGAACAAAATCTACAGTCTTGCCACGTCCAACAATTTGAGAATCTATTTCTAATATATGATCCATACAGTATCTTTATTAAATTAATATTTTTGTAAAAAATACAAAATTA
>Ga0214919_10013039_pt1 | contig 10124 bp, 9 predicted proteins | sample LL1503_MetaG_FD_177994 | JGI IMG/M metagenome (GOLD analysis project Ga0214919, IMG submission 177994) | Freshwater microbial communities from Lake Lanier, Atlanta, Georgia, United States - LL-1503 | ecosystem: Environmental > Aquatic > Freshwater > Lake | place: USA: Georgia | collected 2015-03-15 | reverse complement strand
ACGAGACTTTGTCTACTATCTGTTAAAGGACATTGAGGAGATATTTGTAAACTCGCGGACTAATATAGAGAATTTGGCAAAAAGCAAGAAGGAGATTGAGGAGTGTGGTTTTTATCAGGGTCCGGTTCTACAGAATAAGATCCGCACAATTATGATACAAGCCAATGAGGCCCATAAGAATATCGTGGCGGCCAAAGGGTTGAAAGAAACCATTTATAAGCGGTTAAAGGAGCGCCAAATATGCTGTAGTAGTTTTGTGGAACTAGAACTGGATAATAAATTAATCTCTAATTGTTGTCAATGTATATTTAGCAAGGAACTACTAGAGCGGCTAAAAGAGATTACTTGTCCTAACTGTGATGGTAAATTAGCATTTCCTAATAGTTTTTTACAGGAGCGGAAATTAGTTAGTACTAAGAGTAGTAAAAAAAGTGATGAACAGGAGGAAAAAGATGATGGGCCACAAAAGTACAAATTAGAGGTCTTTAAGGATTTGATAGAGATTTTGGTTAAAAAGAACAATCCTAACAACAAAATAAAAATAATTATATTTTCGGATTTTCCTAATGTTTTTAAGGATTTAGAGGGGTTTTTTGAGTACAAGGAGATTAAATTTGTATCACTAGATGGTGGTTCCGTAGAGGCTATTGATAAGGCTGTAAAAGCCTATAAAGATGGTGATGCCACTATATTATTGGCTGATAGTAGCATGTATGGTTGTGGACTGAATTTCGAGAATACTACGGATATTATATTAATCCACAAAATCAATCCGGAATTAGAGAAACAGGTTATTGGTCGGGCACAACGCCCGGGTCGTAACGGTGTATTACGAATTCATAGATTACTACACACTTTTGAAAACACTTTTAACAAAAGTGTAAGTCAAAACTAGATAAATTTATAGATGAATATATTTTAGATGAATATATTTTAGATGAATATATTTTAGATAAATTTATAGATAACTGTATCTATAAATCTATGTGTTCTAGTGTGGTTTTTAATATAATCCTATTAGAATATGATATATTTATATTAGACATATTAGGATTTTAAGAAGACACAATTAATAATATTAGTTCTTCTATTCTAATACAAAATAATCAATATATAATAGGAATATATTAGAGCAACACTATACTATAAATTTATAGATGAATGTATCTATAAATCTATTATTTTAATAACTAGTTGTACAAATAAAAATCAGATGCTATATTATAAGAAAAGATGGCTGGTACTTTAGATAAGAGTTTTGGGACGAATGGCTATACGACGAGTAATTTTGGTGGAAATTTTGGTTCCACTCCTAACGCTCAAGTAATAGATAGTAACAACTGTACTATAGTTACTGGTCAAATACAAGATAAGACCACTAATATAGACAAACTTTATATAGCCAAATATACTAGCACAGGCGTCCTAGATAAAAATTTTGGAGGTGGCAAGGGTTATATAATAGGCGACTATTATACTGGACAAGGGTCCGTAGGAAAATCCTTAGTACTAGATGGCAGTGGAAATATTATTGTCACCGGTTATGCCAATAATGACGAAGGAGCAGAGAGATTACTCTTAGCGAAATACTATAGCAATGGTGAAATATATAAGGGTTTTGGTGGTGATAAGGGATGGATAACTAGTGATTTTGGTTATTCCTCGAAGGATTACAGTTCGAGTGGTGGTTCTGTTACCCTAGATAGTAGTGGTCGTGTAATTGTTGGCGGAATTGTTTCTATTAGTACTGGGGCAGGTGGTTCTATAGAGTCCATATTGGCAGGATATGATACTTATGGTAACTTAGATAAAGACTTTGGTGGTAACGGTACAGGTTGGTCTAATATTACAAACAGTGATATTAATGGGAAAGAATTTTCAAAAATAGTAATAGAAAAAAATACAGGTTCTATTATAGTCTTGGGGAAAAATGTCATTGGTAAACCCGATGCCGATACACCTATAATAACCAAATTTGATAGTGAAGGTGTACTATATACTAATTTTGGTGGCGATAAAGGATATATATTAACTAAGGATGGTTCTAAATATTCTGGAATTAATATATATAGTGATATAGTATTGGATGGATCTAACCATATAATATTTACTTCAAGTGATGTATACACTGCTGGTCTGTTACTTGTCAGTTATAATAGCAGTGATGGTTCCCTAGATCGTAATTTTGGTGAAAATCGTGGCTATACAGTAGCAACTATTCCTAACTACTATTCGGGAGGTGGTTCTCTAGTCATAGATAGTAACAATCGTATAATAGTCACTGGTACTTTATTGAATACGGACCAGACAATATTTAAGACATTATTGGCAAGATATAGTAGTGAGGGTAAACTAGATAAAACCTTTGGTGGTCAGGGACTAGGGTACTCTATAACTAGTTTTGGCGATTTAAATTTGTCATTTGGAACTGCCGTATCTTTAGACAACAACGGCCTCATCATAGTTAGTGGATCCGCTTACGTGTCCAAAAGAGGACTGGTTTCATTCATCGCTAGATACTTTAATGAGAATAATGAACCCATCTGTCTACCTGCCGGTACACCTATCCTCACGGACCAGGGATTATTAGCTATTGAAAAGATTGACATCAAGAAGCACACCATCAACCACAAGCGTATCGTGGCCATTACAACTACTATCAGTCCCGAGAAGCACCTCGTTTGCTTCGAGGCTAATTCCATGGGTATCAATTGCCCCACTCAGCGTACCCTAATGACTCCGGGCCATGAGGTACTCTACAAAGGCAAATTAGTACAGGCTAAGCACTTTGTGGGTCGCTTAACTGGTGTACATACGGTACCGTATAACGGCAAGGATGTACTCTACAATGTACTACAGGAGCAGCATGGACTGATGAGAGTCAATAATATGGTATTAGAGACTTTACACCCGGAAAATAAAGTGGCCAAGGAACACTTTTTATAAAAAAGTGCGGTTAAAAACACTTTTAGAAAAAGTGTAAGTCAAAACTAGATAAATTTATAGATGAATGTATCTATAAATCTATGGGCGGGATTATTTGGGGTTATTTTGAAGCCATGTGACTGGTGATAATGGGGATGGTATAGCAAAACGTCCAAGTAGTGCCGGATGAATCCGCCTAAGTGGGGTTTAATAAGATTATATTAGATTATGATAGATTCATATTAGACATATTAGACACTTTTAAGAAAAGTGTGGTCAAAAAGGATAATTTTATAAAACACTTATATAAGTGTTCTAATAGGTATAATATAAATCTATCATATTATAATATAGTCATATTAGATACACACTATACGAATTATAAATTTCTCCCTTTTGGATAAACCTTTTTCCTAAAAAGGTTACTTATACTTTTACAAAAGTGTTCTAATATAAATCTATCATATTCTAATATAGCCATATTAGATACACACTATACTAATTATACATTTATCTTTTTGACAACACTTTTTCTAAAAGTGTATTTATCTAGTTTTGACTTACACTTTTCTAAAAGTGTAGTTTTGACTTACACTTTTTCTAAAAGTGTTCTAATAAATTAAATCTAATTATAAACAAGTAGGATATAAAAATGTTTTGGTTTATATTATCATTAGTTTTAATATATGTCTTAGTACTTATACTACGCAATACTCAAGAACAGGCTAACAGAGAACACATATTAAGTGTGTTTAAAAGATATGTACGAGAGGTACAAATATGGAGTAAAATAGGAAAAACAGACCCAACTTCAAAAGGTGTAGCTAAAGGATATCTACTGGCCCTAAAGGATTATATGAGGGCCTATAACATTCACCCAGACAATGTAAAAGTATTAATAAGTATAGACTTGCGTGATTTAGAAAAATCTGTATTACTTCAGAATCCGAAGGTGTAAATAACTTAAGAACTATAAGGTATAAACATATACCAAACCACACTATGGACATACAATCAGCACTACCGAGAGACATATTACGTACGAGTATTTTGTCGCATATTAAAACAGATAATATATTTATTGATATTCTGCTAGGTGGGCTCCTAATGACTCTAGTGAATAAGCTAATCGAGTGGATTTTTAAAATCAATACAACCAACATGTTAGTAAAAGTTCAAAGTCGATTTAACTTTATGAAGAAAAATGAAATTCTCCTAATTAGAAAAGAGTTTATTAGTAGTAGTTTTTGGGACTGCCGTGTGACCTATCCTAAATCAATCCTATCTATTTTCAATTATATTAACAAACACAACATTATTAAAAAGGGTACAATGCGGCATTTAGAACACAAATCGGCACATTTTAACCAAAAAGACGTGCGATACATGATTGAAACTCGAGAGCCGGTACAACTAACACCGGATATTTATTTTGTCATGTATTGGGGTGAAGATGGGCGCCTAGTAAGTGATAATAATAAGGGTGATCGGACCGTTGAACACAAGTATAGTCTCTATAGTTACAAGAAGTCTATGCAGGAACTAATGGACTTTTTAAATAAGTGTATTGATGAATTAGAGACTGATACGATTAATGGTTTGAGCAACCGACCATTCTACTTTATGTATGATAAGAAGGAGGATGGGCAACTACATTTTGACGAGTATACACTAGATAATGATCGTAGTTTCGATAACATCTTTTTTGACCAAAAAGAGGACTTAAAAGAGCGCATTGATAGTTTTGTTAATAACCGCGAATGGTATCGTAAAAAGGGTATTCCATACACACTAGGACTAATGTTTAGTGGCAAACCGGGTTGTGGTAAAACCTCTACCATCAAGGCTATTGCGAAATATACGAAGCGGCACATTATTGACGTGCCACTAACTAAGATTGATAATTGTCGGGATTTAATGAACATCTTTTACGGCGAGGAGATTAATGGTAAAAAGATACCGATGAATAAGCGAATTTACCTATTTGAGGATATTGATACGATTCTTGACGTATTAAAGGAGCGCGAGGTAAAGGAAAAGGACCCGACTAACAATCCAGCAACCAATGCCGATAAGGAGGAAAAGGCAATGCTCCTACAGGCATTGATGAGTAAGAAAGGTGTTTTGAATAGTGAAAAGGGTAAAAATAGTACAAACGATAAGCTTAATTTAGGTTTCTTCCTAAACCTCATTGATGGTGTACTAGAAACCCCAGGGCGAATCTTAATCATTAGCACAAACTATCCGGAAAAGTTGGATCGAGCTTTGGTAAGACCGGGGCGTATTGACATGAAGATACACATGGAGAAATGTAGTAAAGAGATGATTGGGGATATTATCTATCACTATTACGAAGAGCATCTAGATAATCAACTATCTGAAAATATTATAGATGGATTGTATAGTCGAGATGTAACTCCGGCCGAATTGTATCAAATCTGCTTTAAATACAAGAATGTCAAGGAATTTGAAATGGATATGGGTGGAGATGTAGGAGCCGTGTTTGACAAATACATTGACCGCGAAGAGGAAGGTAAACTTCAGCTAATGAGTAAGATTATTAACACCAGTAATGACGGCGAGGGAATTCGCAAGCGAAAGCGGGGTCGCAACAATCCTTTTGGAGTGAATAGTAAGCTATTGGATAAAGACAGTCTCGAATACCGAGATACCAATGTAGACCAAATAGCAGATAAGGATACCGATTCAGATAATGGTGCGGGTAGAAAGATTAGGGACATTAGCAGCGATAGTGAAAGTGACAATCATTAGAGAGCAGTTAAATAGAATAGATTTATAACTTTATAAATTTTTAGAGGACTTTTCAAGTTCTCTTCTATATATAATATTTCTTAATTGTGTTGTAGAATAGTTATGAGTAGAGCGCTTATGATATATAATAGATATGGGTAGATCACTACCAGTGAACTTTTTACCAATATAATCATCTCCAAGGAATCGGACATTAGGTTTTAGAGCCTCTAGGGAATGGAGAAGTGATTGTTCGGTGCTATATATAAAATAATAGTCTACATAGCGGCAACTCCTAATTTGAATTTCTCTTTCCTCTAAGGATTGTATAGGTTTATTTTTTTCGGGTCTATCAATTGTAGGATCTGTTTGTAAGCCAACGCATAATATATCACATTGGTTTTTACAGTCTTCTAGGAATAGATTATGGCCGGCGTGGAGTAAGTCCCAACAGGAAAAGGTTACGCCGATATTCATATCCATATTATTTTTTCTGAATTCTTCTAGATCAACTATTTTGGCCATCTAGAATAATATGGTTGAATATTTTATATTTTTATACGAATACAGGTAAATATAGAATAAAAATAAAGTATTAATAAATAAATGGCTAATTTATTTATTGATATTAATAACAATTTAGGTGAAAATATATTGTATAATGAACTAGAGAATAGTTTATATTGGATAGATATTAATGAAAAAAAGCTGTATATTTATAATTTGGATACTGTAAAATTTATAAAATATGAATTCTCACATAAACCATGTAGTTACTGTTTTACAAATAAAGATGGCATATTATTAATTGCTTTCGAGGATGGTTTTTACCTATTCAACAAATATACCCAACAACTAGAACCTATAGAATCAACATACAAACAAATAGAAATGTGTAGATTAAATGATGGCAAGGCAGATCCATATGGTAATTTTATATGTGGTGGATTTAGTGAACTTCATCCCCAAGATTTGTGGTTAGTATCGAATAATAACAAAAGTGTATGTAATATATCTAATTCACCTAAACATACTATATGGAATGCTACATGTTTTTCAATTGATAAAAGATACATGTATTGTACAGACTCTCCTAAAAAAGAATTATGGCGCTACAATTACGACATCCAAAATAAATCCATAGATAATAAGAAGGTGATATATGATCTAGGTGATAAGGATATGGTGTTTGATGGAGCCTTTGTAGATAGAGATGATTATATATGGATAGCAATGTATAATGGTAGTTGTGTTTATAGAATATCACCAGATGGAATACTAGATACTGTAGTAGATGTACCCAGTGACAAATATGTAACATCGGTTTGTATTGGTGGAAAAGACATGGATACACTATTTATAGTAACTGGTCATTTCGGCGAAATGAATAATACGGATATTAACGAGACACATACTGAAAGTATGATTAACGAGACACATACTGAAAGTATGATTAACGAGACACATACTGAAAGTATGATTAACGAGACACATACTGAAAGTATGATTAACGAGACACATACCAAAAGTATGATTAAAGGCTTTATCTATTCATATAAATTAGATAAACCATTAGGTGTTTTAGAAAATAGATTTATTATATAGAAATAAACTAATAATGAGATTTGTATAGTACTGATTCGGGGGAGATAAATTCAAGGATGGTGGGGATTTCCTTGCTAGATGATAGCTGTTTATCCGAGTTCCAGATTTTAACAGTAACAGTGTTATTTTTAGGGCTGATAGAGATACCATTGATTTCACTGGCCTGTGAGGGCATTAAAACACCACCACAGAGTAGCATGGCTAGTTCGATCCAAGAGAAGTAGGCGTAGATTTTAGGTACACGAAAACACCACGAGCCACCACCCTTGTTCTCTGGCGCCTCCCAGGTAGGTTGGATACCCTTACGCATAATGAAATACATACCATCAATCCACCTATGGTCAGGAATTTCAGAAATCATAGTCCAAAAGTCATCAACAGTGTTAATATCCTTGATTTTCTTATATTTAGCAACATTCCAGTTGCTTTTATCTAGGTCCTGTTCGGTGTACCATAGCGTCCAAGTGTCTGATAGCTTCATGGTGTCTGTCTACTTTTTATATTCTTAGATATTTTTAAATAGATTTTAGCCATTAGATTATAGTCTAATATATTATCTAAATATTAATTAGTAGAAAGGATGATGCCAAATTGGGTACTTTTACTATTAGTATTTATAATAGTTGTTCTAGAATATTCTATACAAAAGAAGCATCTAGGAATTATAATTTTACACAACAATGACCACACAGTTAACAAAGTTGTAAGTTTTGTAACGGCCTTTTTTGAGCGTATGGAAGTACACTTTAACATTGTAGTTATAAAGGAACAAAAGCGTAATGCCGATAGGTCTACAGGCCGCCTATTTAACATTGGTTATAGACAAATGTCGAAACTAGATGGTTATTTATTCATAGATAGTACGTATTGTGAACTAACCGATTTCCACAAATTAGCTACTAGACCCTCGAGTTTAACACCGGAAAATATATACCCAGTAAACAAGATAGAGATTGTGGAGAATCTATGTGCTCTATTTGTCTGTAGAGAATATCTAAAACGTATAGATGGCTTTAGTAATGAACCAAATGAAAAGTTTAGTGACTTCTTAAAGATATTAAAGGACGACAAACATTCCAAGGATAGATTTGGTGGATATCTATCGACAAATTTTGATACCAAATACCACATCATAGATAGAACAGCACTAACTAACAATGCCATGATGTTTATAATAAAGTTTGATTAACACTTTTGCCGAAGGCTAGGAGCGGAGCTCCTTCGAAAAGTGTAAGTCAAAAACACTTTTGCCGAAGGCTAGGAGCGGAGCTCCGTCGAAAAGTGTAGTCAAAACTAGATAAATATATATGGATAAATGTATTAAGGATACACTTTTGAAAAAGTGTTGTCAAAACGATAAATGTATTAAGGATTTATGCGATAAATATATTTAGATAAATTTATAGATGAATATATCTATAAATGTATTTTCGAGGGGTCTAGTGTTATTCTAATATAAATCTATTAGGTTGGTCTTTTATGCTACCGTGGAGTGCCAAATTTAAGCCCCCTCTGGGGGCTAAATTTTGGCATCTAACGCGGGTTCCAATAGTGTCCGAAAGTTTGAAAACCACCCCCTTAAGGGGGGTCTTAACTTTGGCACTATACGGTATTTAGTTCATTAATCTACATACATATCTTTATTTAAAAAATTAAATGTTTTTTTAATTGTATTTAGATCACATTCATCTATTTGTGATTTTACATATGTAAATTCTATTATAGGTTCGCTTATTTCACTATCATTTTGAATATATACAATTATATTATTATATATAAAACTAACAAAAAATAATCCATCTTGTCCTCCTTGAAAATAATCTTCATATATATAATCGGCAATATCAATTATTGTATCATATATATCATCATTCCAATTAATAGTACTATATTTTTCAATAATACAATCTGGATGCTTACCTATTAATTCTACATTTTTAATAAGGTCTCTTTCGGTATAAGTTTGTTTATCTAATTGTCTACACGGTGTCGTCCAAGTAGTTTGATTAATGGTATCTACACAAATACGAATAGGCTCTACTTTTAAATTTGCGTCAACCATTTGTTATTTGAATATATAATACTAGAATTTTTTGTTTATATAGTTTTAAATTGAAAAAATTGATTTTTAAAAAAATATATTTATTTAATAGAAACATATCATAAAATGCCTAATATGAGTAAAACAGGTTCTGCTATTATTAGCAAAATAACAAAGGCGACCAGTGGTATTAAGAATACAGATTTTACTAGTGCGATGGAGGAATTTATTACAAATATATCTAATATTCAATTAGATACAATTCCTGATTTTATCCCTTGTGATAAAAAATTACATCTCACAAGACCTAAAATGCGTGAAGAAATGCGTTATAATTTAAAAGGACGATTACCCCAATTTTTCAAAGAAAGATGTTATGAAAATTATGATGAAATCAATGGTTGTAGTTTTGAGAAGTTTGAAGAGAACATTGAAGAAGCAGTTAAAATATTGGTTAAAAAACAACAAGGAATTTAAAAAAATTGATTATATATTTTGAAAAACCATATAAATTTACATTATCGCAATACTATACGGATTAATATAGTTCTTCTTTAATACTTTGATATTGTTCTTCAAATGTTAATTTATCAGTTGGTTCATTTTCTTCTCTTTCTCTAACTTCAAAATTGGCTTTTAAATTCATCAAATCCATTAACATTGAATAAGTGATTTTATTACCATTATCCGTAATTATTTTTTTTAATTCATCACAATCTCCCAGTAAACAATTTTTTAATTTTGTATCTATTTCATAAAACCCATTATCTTTGTAATCTTTTTTAAATCTCTGTTCTAATCT
>Ga0214919_10013037_pt1 | contig 10125 bp, 15 predicted proteins | sample LL1503_MetaG_FD_177994 | JGI IMG/M metagenome (GOLD analysis project Ga0214919, IMG submission 177994) | Freshwater microbial communities from Lake Lanier, Atlanta, Georgia, United States - LL-1503 | ecosystem: Environmental > Aquatic > Freshwater > Lake | place: USA: Georgia | collected... | reverse complement strand
CTTCATCTACTGCTTCCTCTTCCTCCTCTTCTTCATCTACTGCTTCCTCTTCCTCCTCTTCTTCATCTACTACTTCTTTGCTCAATGTCTTATCATTATATACGATAGTTTTAGTTGCAGATGTTATGTGCGCAATAATATCATTATATAGCAATGTATGTATATTAGGCTTTACATCATCCTCATCTTTAGATTCTGGTTCTACAATATTTAATTGTATATTTCCAGATGATTGCCCCTCTGCTGAGGCATTACGCAACCGCCTTACTGCAGGAATGTTCATAACAGCATTATGTGTTTCAGCATATTCATTATATTCGCTCATATAATCCGCCAGCAATTTATGAACTCCTCTAGTAATTACTTCATTAACTTCATCTAATATATGTTGAATATTAAGCTTAAGGTTATTGTTCTCTGTCATTGCTATGTTATTATAGTAATATTCGTTTAATATAGTTTAAAAAATAATTTATGTACATTATAGAATGTCTGAAGAACATATAGAAGTAATTATGAGACAAACAAATTATAATAGAGAGACAGCTATAGTCAAATTACAAGAACATAATAATAATCATATAACAGTAATCAAAGAATTTATGGGGATACCTATTAAAAAGTCTGAACCTGTAAAATCATTAAACCAAGAAATATATAAACAACTTAGGTATAAATTAGATGCATCAATGAAGGAATATAATATGCGTAAAGAAAATTAGATACTGGACAATTGTTCAGAAACAGAGCTGGGTTTATTAGGCACTTTTCGTTGAAGCTTCTTTTTAACATTATATGTATTAGACGGAATAATCTTGTTATTAATGATAAAATCATCATTATCCTCGTGTAATTCCGGCAATATTCGGGTAAGCGGCTTGTCAACCACTAAAAATAATCGGTCATTACGTAACAAGGCCCTGTATTCTTGAATACTAAGATTACCATAATATTTCTCTAACATATAATACGGATTAGGCGCAGGTTTAATATTTTTAGTATAGTTGTAAATTTTTGCATAAATATGATTAATCAAATAATATCTTTCAAATCGCGTAGAACTATCAATATGTTCGTCCATTAGATGTGCGGTGGCACACTCTGGGCTACAAAAACAACCATACACTTGATATGAATCTTTAATAAAATGTTTAGGAATATAAATCGGTGGATTGTCAAAATCGTAAGTACACCAAAAGCATGCTGATTTTTTATCTGATATGTTATTTACGTGTAGATTATGTTCTAACGTTTTAAGCTTACGCCATATATCTTTAAGTTCGTCATTCTCTACTATTTCTTGATTCATTGTATTATTTTTATTGTACTGAATATTATCCAAGCTTAGGTCATTATAATTATATATTACGTCATTAGATTTTGACTGATTGAAATTTATTATTTCATATGATAGTTCATGTTTAGTTGTTGCAATATTAAATGATTCAATTGGAATGTTAGATGAATTGCGTTGAGTAGTCGGATTATGTAAATCCTTTATAGCACACTTTAAATGTAATATAACATTCGGTCTTGGCTCAGTATTATTATTTAAAGGCGTTGCTTGTTGAACTATTTTTCCTCCCTTGGGCTTACGCCCCCGTTTTTTGATACATGACTTCACATCTTCTACTATTTCATTCGTATCATCTTCTGGCAATTTATTTTCTTGCGTGTTATTTTCTAGTGTGTTAGTTATAACATTATCTATTGAAATGTTATCCATTATAGTTTGTATATTATCAACGGGGTCGTTCATTACATTATCTATAGAAGGCTGAATTGTCAACTCAACTACAGGATTAATTTTCTTTTTATGAGTTTTAGTAGGTTTGCTAGGCTTAGGCGATACAACTGCCTCCACATTTACATTAACAGTATCAACATCCGTTTTTACTTTAGACTTAGTTTTAGACTTAGAAACTTTAACATCAGGCTTACCCTCAACATCAGGCTTACCCTCAACATCAGGCTTACCCTCAGCCTTTACCTGAGTATCAACCTTAACCTCACTCTTTACTTCAGCTTTTACCTCAGCCTTTACCTCAGTATCAACCTTAACCTCACTCTTTACTTCAGCCTTTACCTCAGCTTTAACCTCAGTCTTTACCTCAATCTCATTAGACATAGGTAGTTGTTCTACACTTTTAGGTTTTCGGCCTCTTTTTACAGGAATGTTATCCATTGTTTATTAATACTATTGAGTATGAATTTAAATAGTTTTAATATATCATTTATCATAACAGGCTCTACAAACAGGAATATAATTATCAGAACCTATTAACGTTTGCTGAGTTTCAGAGCTAATGCGTTTTGAGAATATACCAGGCTGTCCATTTTTACACATACTACACAGTGATGTCAATTTAGTAACCTTATCGCATAATGGTATTAAATCAAGCATTTGACCAAACCGTTTTCTCTCAAAATCTCCATCTAATCCAGAAATATATACTGATTTATTTTTATTTAACATGTCGTTTACACATTCATATAAATCATCAAAGAATTGTCCTTCATTAATTAAAATGACATCGGCATTTGTCAATATGGTAGTAGTCCATATATCAACTAGTTTGGTAGACTGAATACACGGAATCATTATTTTATCGTGAGACGACAACATGCTGCTACTGGAATATCTATTATCACTGGAATGATTAATTACTGCGACAGGAATGTTACAGTATGTACATTGTTTGTGTAACTCTAAAAGTTTGGAGGTTTTACCAGAAAACATAGGACCAAGGAATATTTCCAAATAACCGGATTTTACTGTTGTCGACTGCATTGTTGTTTTATAGTGTTGTATTTATATTTATTCAAATTTAAATTCAATTATTTGAATTTAAATTTGAATTTGAACTAGTATAATTATCCAATTAGTGTAATTATAGTATAAATAGATATAATGTAATAAATATAATATGTTAAACAATACAGGAATTCCTTTTGTAGAAAAGCATAGGCCGACAAATTTTAACGATATTGTTTTAGACCCATTAAATAAAAAAATACTACAAAATATAATTGATACATCCTATTTCCCAAATCTATTATTATATGGTCCCCCAGGCACTGGTAAAACGACGACTATTATTAATTTGGTAAACGCCTATCAAGAAAAGCATAATCAGAAAAACAAAGGATTAATGATTCATCTGAATGCGTCGGATGAGAGAGGCATAGATATTATTCGTAATCAAATAAATCAATTTGTCAATTCAAAAACGCTGTTTAACGAAGGAATGAAATTTGTGATATTGGATGAGGTTGACTATATGACCAAAAACGCTCAACAAGCCCTGCGATATTTACTACAAAGTTATTCAAGCACTGTTAGATTTTGTCTAATATGTAATTATATTAGTCGCATTGATGAAGGTCTACAGAATGAATTTATGCGTCTCCGGTTTAATCAGTTACCAGAATCTAATATTATTGCGTTTTTAAAAGGAATCGCTATAAAAGAAAATTTACAAATAACAGACGAATCTTTTAAGTATATTCAGCAATTATATAAATCGGATATGCGTAGCATGATAAATTTCATACAATCAAACCAGCATGCTACGTATAAATTAAATATTATAAATAGCTGTGTATGGGAAAATTTGGACGAGAAACTCCGACTTAAAGAGCCGTTAGATAACATGGTTGCATATATTCATCAAATTAGCATAGAGTATAACATAGATAAAAAAAATATAATTAAGGATTACATCAATTATATTATATGTAAAAAACCAGAGATAGTTAGTCCCGAGTTTTTAGATTTTGTTGAAAATATAATGCATTTTCAAGAATGTAAAAATACGCATTATATTAATTATTCGCTATCACGGCTTGTTACACTCATGTCAGAGGCGTAAAGTGACATTCGCATTTGTAATTTACGCATGAATTCATTTGGTGGGGAGCCTTTGGATGGATCAAAAAATTGTTGTGTTAAACTGTATTGTGTTGTCCTGTCAATTTTATTTTTATGAATAGGTATAGAATTACTCCTTTCATAGATGATGGTAGGATTTTTAATAATTTCTATACTTTCCATTTTATTATACAATGAGATTAAAATATTTGGAAAATGGGCGAAAATAATTGAATCAAACTAACTTAAAGAGTCTTTAAGTATATTAGATAGCCACATATATAAAAATGTCAATAGACGATGAATGGGAAACGTTTATGTTGTCACCAACAGATGAGTCTGACTCTGACGTAGAGGAAAACAATGTACCTGAACATGAAAACGAAAAAATACATAGTGGGACAAGTAATGCGCCTAAAGCTACCGATATTTATATTTCAACCAAAACTAACATTATTTATTTGAATAAAATGATTGACATAAAGGCAGTGTTCTGGAAAATCCCAGTAATGAGTTATGCCACACCTACAATTGGTGTCATAAAAAAACAAATTAAATTTAATTCTGCTACGGAGGAAGAATTAAATAGTATTCAACAGTTGTTGCTTTGTGAAAATTATTACGAGCAATATATTATTACTAACATCAATAATCCCACAGGACGAATCAAGTTCAAGGATATTCGTAAAATAAGTATTGGCGTGTCTAATAAAGATATTATGAGTTATAGGTGTAAGAAGAAGAGCGCTTTCTATAATTGTTTTGTGCTTATATTGCGTGTAAAATTTAACGGGGTATTTAAAGAAGTACACGTGAAAGTGTTTAATACTGGGAAGATGGAAATTCCTGGAGTACAGAACGATGTATTATTTCGCGAAGTTCTGGATATTGTATTAAATATATTAAGACCGCATCAAATATCGGAAAAAGCAATTGATGGTGCTGTAGATAGTAGTATGTTAGATAATAGTATGTTAGATAACAGCATATTAGATTATAGACCAGACTCGTGCGAAACAGTCTTGATTAATTCTAACTTTAATTGCGGATATTATATTAATCGCGAGGCGCTATTTGATATTTTAAGATATAAGTATAACATTCAAGCCATTTACGACCCATGTTCTTATCCAGGAGTACAATGTAAATTTTATTATAACCCGGATATCGGGATTCAAACTGGCAGCCAAATTACTCAGGAAAATGTAGATAAATATACTAATGTGAAAGAAGTATCGTTTATGATATTCCGAACAGGGAGTGTATTAATTGTAGGCAAATGTGACGAAGATGTGTTACGGCTTATATATGAGTTCTTGAAGGTCTTGTTGACGAACGAATATCATAATATTGGGCAAAAAAATACTAGTTTAGACACTTTTACAAAGGATAAGGATAAAAAGAAGAAGATACGGAAGAAGGTTATCACTGTCACTACAGCGGTAGTTACCGCATAACCGAGTTCGCCCACTACACTAATATTAGTCAATGTAAATATAATATATTCATATTATATATACCAATGCCAGCAGCTCACACACAATTTTTTTTCAATAACATAGACTATAATAATTCGTCTACTCCATTATCTATTCCCGCTCCAGTATCCCGAGCAAATGCATATAGTAGTATGTTTTATACTATTCCTCCTAATGGACCCATAAGAAATAACTGTACTAACACCCTATGTTTTACGGCAAATCATAACTATATATATCATCCACATTCCGCATATGGATTAGTTGGTACTACTGCGGCGTCCTATTTAGCTCGGAGAAGGCGGCTTTAAGTCAGGCAATTTATAAAAATCAGCGTCTCCATAAAAAAACTTAGAGTATATTTGTCCAAAAATGCTTGTTCCTGTGCCTGAGCCTGTCGTCACATTGTTATAGTCAGCTGTCTGTGTATAAGTTCCTACAATTGGAAATTGGCAAGAAAAATGTTTTTGAACTTGTTTAAGCCATTTAGGATTACTATTAGATTTGTTCATTATTTTGTTGTAATTCTGGTAAAATCCTAGAGTTTTATGGTCAGCTGTATGCGAAATCTTCATTTGAACACGCGGGTTATCTTCTTTATCATTAATTGCTCCAGTATGTATTAAGTTAGCATTGAACAATAAGGCATCACCAGCCTTACATAAAACGGTTTCAGTAGGGTCGGTTAAATTAACAGCATTCTTATAAATACTCGTATGCGATTTAGGTATTATATCTAGACATTTTTGCATATTTTCTAAATAAATGATAATAGTATAAGAGGGATACCGTTGTCCCTCATTAAATAAATCACCATTGTAATCGCGATGGCATGTATGTATCTGTGATTTCTTGATTAAAAATATATAATCATGAAATGCGTAGTCATTGCCTAGCATGTCTTGAATACGTTGCTTAATCCTATTCGACTTCATGAAAAATTCTTTAATCTTCAAATTCTGGTCATGCTTTAAATACTGTTGTAATTGTTTTAATTCTGAATTAGTAATTAAATTATGTAATACGCATAGGCCATCTGTTTTCAAATGATAATTCTGTTTAGTGTTATTGTTGTTTACGCGAAGCAAAATAGATGTTACTATAATTATAATTAATATTAATATAATGTACAAAATATATTTATAAAATTTGGATTTCATATATTATAAATATATAAATATGTTACACGATTTGTCCATGTAATAGTAATTCTTTGAACTTATCAATTCCATTTTGAGCGATAAATTGCATAGTTCGCATTACGCAGGCGAATGATGCGCCTGAATGGTTTCCGCTTATTTCTGGATTTAATTCACCCATTTTCTTCATTATAATATTTAGTTGGACATCATTACAAAACGCATATCCACAACCAGGTTCTTTTTTAATATAATCCCACGATTCCGTTTCATGAATGGCTGCCCAGGCGTTTTCTAGTACGTATCGGTCGTCGCCTTCAACATAATCAAATATACCAGTTCCAATATCAATAGTAGTCATAGTTTTAAGGGATAATATGTTGTAAATAATTAAAGTTTTTATGTAATTCAATTTTTTAGTCTGTTAATTAGGTTATGCTACTAACCAACTAATAAATTTACTAGATGGTCCATTAATATTACTATCAAATTCTATATGCGACATTTTTTTACAGATTGTAGCAGAGTTTGCATTTTGTTTTGTCACTTTTTTAATAAACATTTCTAATATTTCAATATATTTGTGAACGGTAATATTAGAATCATTCAGTTTTTCAATGAACGCTAGAATCAACTCGTAATCTTGTTTGCGTAATTTACTTTTAATATGTATCATTCTATCATGAAGTGTCTTAATATTAGAAACGAAATTAACTATAGATTCACCAATGAAAAAAGATAGCATTTGTTTAAACATTTTAACATATATGTCCATAATTTCAAATTTTAGAGTATCCTCAGCAGATATAGCGGGCATAGTTTTTTTATAATCGTTATTTATTTCGTATATGGTTTTTTTATATACAAATAAAGCAGCATCGCGTGAACTTAACTGAAGAAACACGTTTTGATTATCCGTAATCTGCCCAATAAATTCTACATAATAATAGAATGCTTTCTGTCCGTGATAATATGCCATGTTAATGTTTTTGCTGTAATATAAAATATAATTAAATACATGCGACACTGTTATTAATCCACGCGTCAATATAAAATTATAATATGTTTTATCGGAAATAGAGATTTTCTCTCCAATAAATAATAAATACTCGGAAATAAGTGAGAGATATTTGTCCTGAATCTCTTCTATTGTATTAGATATGGCAACTTTGTAATTGCCTACATTCTGTAATACATATTGTGACAAATTAGACATATTATATACATATACACTTTTAAAAAAGTGTAGCAAAAAACTATGTTATACACTTTTAAAAAAAGTGTAGCAAAAAACTACGTTATACACTTTTAAAAAAGTGTAGCAAAAAACTACGTTATACACTTTTAAAAAAAGTGTAGCAAAAAACTACGTTATACACTTTTAAAAAAGTGTAGCAAAAAACTACGTTAATAATGGGTTGTATAGTTATATCTGTCCTTTTACTATTAATGAAGTTGGGTTATTTGGCTAAAAGGAGGGTTTCTAAGGGAACCTTGGTTCCCTTAAAAGTGTATATATATCAAAATAAGTATTTAAAGATATTATTTTTTTAATAATATAATGTCTGAACAAAAAAGATCCGTTGCGCCGCCAGCCCCCCCTACCACCCAACAATCCGCGGGCGCTGCTGCAGCCACTACCACTGCTACTGCAAGCTACAAGTTGCCTTCTGACGTTACACTACAACATGCCTCTAAATTAGCTATTATTGAGGATAAGCCAATTATGTTGGATTATTGGACCGCGTCTTTGGAGAAAAAGGCACTAATTGGAGTGCGTGAAACGGGGGAGAAGTTATTGGTAAAGAGTGAGGATGAGTACACCAGCCCTATTGCTAAATTTTATAAGAGTGCCAGTGAATATATTGTTATTACTGAAAATTCTATTTATTTAGTGTCTTCTGAAATCCCTACTAGGAAAATCTCTTAATAAGGGAACCAAGGTTCCCTTAGGAACCCTCCTTCACCTTAGGTGAAGAAGTTGGGTTGGCTACTCACTATGCGGAAAGGGGACTTGCCCCTGTAAAGATTCTTCACTTTAGGTGAGATCCCTCCTTCATTTCACTCACATACGTGTGGTGAGTGAAGAAGTTGGAGTCGGCTTTGCCAAGGGGCAAAGTTCATCGTATTATTATCTAGTATCAATATATAAAATGCCATACGGAAGTTTATATGTTGGAAAAAGAGGATTTTTATATAAGAATTCAGGTGGTGGTGGGGTACGCAAAAATCCCAGTTATGGTTTAATCAACGGTATACCGGCAAACGTTAATACTAAATACGTTCCTGGTGCAGGTGTAGGCGCAACTAGTATTGCGGTCCGTCGTGCTAAACTCAGAAGTGCCACGATATGTAACGCAGAACAACCATGCGGTGTATTTGCCATGCGTTTAGGCATTCATTCGTCGCGTACTAGAGGCGCGTTGTTTGCATAAATCTACCTATTTCCTGAACGCTATTTTGGTCGCAGATTAGAAATGAACAGTTGCTCTATTTTTTTTTTTTTCTATTTTTATTTTTCATAATGGAATTATTACACATTTGCCTAAATAATGGACCGTCCGTTGCATTATAAATAATAATTTATAGTAAGTTTTCTAGTACGATTTTTATCTAATAAAAATTCTATTTCTAATTTAATTTTTTTATATTGTAAAAAAATACCGGAACAAGAATCTACTCGTATATTTGATATAAGTGGTTGTTCAATTTCATTAACTATGGAATAATATTCATTTGTTTTAGTAACTCTACTAAAAGAATTTGTAAGCATGTATCCTTTTGGAAATGTTATGTGTAAACTATTTATTCCAGATTTAGTGTTTGTAGTTGGGTCATATAATAATCTGCGATCTGGCGCAACAGTCCCTACGGCATTAGTGAGGGCTTTATCTGTATATAATGTTGCCTGTGATCTTAAACCATAATATTTTTGGGGGTTTTGTCCTAATATTTGCGAATAATCAATACGATTCAGGTTAGATTGTACATCCGCTAAAACATAATAATATGTTTCTGTATGATGTAACACTGGCTTAATACAACCACATGGTCTGGAGTCTTCTAGGTGAACAGATGAATTCGTACGCATAGCCCTTTTATTAGCATTTGCTTGTTGGTGTTTTAATTTCCTGGCTCGTTTAATTATTTTTACAGAAGATGTACGCGGTAACGTTGCCTTTCCACTAATAAATCGCGGTTTAAATGTGTGAGGGAATAATACTGTAGGTGGCATTATATAATAACATTATATAATAATATTATATAATATTATATAATATTATTATCTACCTGCGGAATAATTTATATATGACTTCCTAGGTGACGGGACAAAGCTAGGTCTTAAATTGCCGTATGTTTGCCACTGAAGCGTTTGATAATAAGCTTGGCTATTAATTCTGCTTAATGGTCCTGGAGTTGCTTGTGTTTGGTAGTTATACCAGTAATTACGACTAACCCCTACTTGTGGCGCAGTGCCTTGTTTAAGGGGTCCTAATCCAGAGGTCGCATCAGAACGATTAATATATGATTGAATAGAACGAACAATTCTTGGTCTGCCTGCCATATTATATATGATATAGAATAAAAACAAGTAGTTGAATTTATAAATATACTAATATTTATAAATTTTTAGCCT
>Ga0214919_10013035_pt1 | contig 10126 bp, 15 predicted proteins | sample LL1503_MetaG_FD_177994 | JGI IMG/M metagenome (GOLD analysis project Ga0214919, IMG submission 177994) | Freshwater microbial communities from Lake Lanier, Atlanta, Georgia, United States - LL-1503 | ecosystem: Environmental > Aquatic > Freshwater > Lake | place: USA: Georgia | collected... | reverse complement strand
ATAACAAATGACCCGGAGTCACAGGATAACGATCACGGAACACAGCCACATGAAAGTCTGAAAGTTCCTCCACACGATCATCCCAGGGTGCAATATCTTGTTGATATGCAATTTCTAAATCAGTCATCCTGCTCTTCTACTGCGTTGTCGTATCCACGTTGGAAGTCGTCGGCATCAGCTTCGGCATCTTCCAGTTTCAAATACGGGTTATTGTATTTTTCGCCAGCCTTGGCCTGCTCGTAGCCTTGTTGATAAGGCGCTTGTTCATAAGGTACAATCTTAGCCATTATTCTGCCCTTTCGATTTCAGTTGCTTCGCGCACCAGCACCAACAGTTCGTCCACAGTGTCAACAATGATCTTGGAAGTTTTCCAGTTGTCTTCGTCGTCTCTGCCGCCAACTTCGATCATGTAGCCGTTGTCATACATGTTGATGGTAAAGTTTTCATTGACCTTGACCAGCTTGTCGCTAAGTCGGTTAACTGACCCTGGGGTCTTTGCTTTTGCTTTTGATTTTGCCATTTGATTTTCCTCTGTAGTTAATGCTTCAAATTCTTGTTTCAACTCTTCAAGAGCTGCGTCTAGTTCTGCTTTACGTCCAGCCATTTAGATCTCCGATAAATGGTATTGAGAGTGGGGATAGGTTGCCTGCAACCATTCCAACAGGCCTTCTTGCACTGGCAACTGAATGTCACCAGAGCGATCAGTAATAATTATCATCGTGGTGCAAAGTCCTGTTGTAGTTTGATGTTGTCAAAAAACTCTTTCTTCACGCCCGGATCAGTCTTGAATGCACCGTGAAGAACTGTGGTTTGGGTGAGACTACTATGGGCCATAATACCGCGATTCTCACAGCAACCGTGGGTAGCTTGAATATAAACGCCAACGTCTTTGGAGCCAGTCGCCGTTTCAATTTCTCTTGCAATATCCATACATAGTTCTTCTTGGAGAGTGCCCCGCCGAGCACACCACTGCGCAATGCGTGTGTATTTGGAAAGGCCAATGAGTTTGGGACCAGCAAGGATTCCAATATAAGCCACACCCGTAACAGGCTGGTGATGATGTGAGCACATGCTTTTAAGCTCACTACGCACAACCAACATGCCCTCGTACTTTCCGTCCGTATCATTTGGAAACGCCGTTGCATTAGGGCTCTCCTCATACCTGCCAGCCATGATTTCATTGAAGTACATTTTGGCAAGACGTTGTGCTGTGCCTTGAGAGTTTGGGTCATTTTCTCTGTCAATTAGTAATACATCCAGCACTTGTTCAAATGCTACTGTGGCTTCGTTGATTAGACTTTGTTTGGTTTCTTCGTCAACATACTCACTGATGTTGTCTCCTGCCCAGAATCTTTTGCCTTCTGCCTTCATCTGCTGGCGAAGGACTTGTGATAAGTGTTTTTCTGTCATATTACTATTTGATGGTTATGTTTCTTAAATCTGGATACTTGACATATTTGGACTTTGGACAAAATTCTCTTAGGCCCTGCAACAATGCCAATCCTTGTATGGCTTCTTCTGGTGTGGGTTTGTAATGATACCCAACATAGAATTCTTTTTGACTTTGCCATGGCGAGATATTTAGATCTCTGCCGTCATACCTCATACAAATCATTGTGTCGTATGCTGCCTTGTCATCAAGTATTATAGCACCACCACGGCCTATATGTAAAGGCTTGTCATGCCCAAAACTCAAACATTGCATGGAACCAGGGCGATACATGCCTTTTTCCATTCTGCGAGCACTATCCCAGATGCGTGTTAGACCAAACTGGTACTCTCCTGTCCATTCTTGGTCGTTGTAAGAATAGTTGATGTCCAATTTATGCATGGTCATAGGAATACTTAGATAGGTGTAAGGAGTCATAATGACTTCTTTTACATTGTCATATCGCAAGCAAAGTTCGATAGCGTGTGTACAGCAATCAGTCATGATTGCATATGGTGCTCCGGTGAACTCTGCTAGTTCTTCTTCAAACTTTTTTATCTTGTCGAACATACCAATTCCATGCGTGTTGTATCATATCATCTAAACTGTGGTGTCTCCATGCACCTGCAACCATGCCAAACTTGGCAGCACTTGCTCGGAGCTCTGGCGGATCACCTGCCCGCCGAGCTTCTAACACAATTGTCGGCATCTTACCAATGATAGTTCCGGCTTGTGCCACTACTTGTTTGACACTTGTGCCTTCATTTGATCCAAGGTTATAGACCCCTGCAGGAGTGTCATGATACAATACCAAGGCGTGAGCCCTTGCAATATCAGCCACATGCACATAATCACGCACACAAGTTCCGTCCACTGTAGGGTAATTGTCACCGTATATTCTAAACTGCTCATCATCTCTTGTGGCCTCTAACAATTTGGCAATCACGTGTGTGGCACCAGGCTCTTGACCATGTCTACCTTTGGGGTCTGCACCACAAGCATTGAAGTAACGGAAGCTCACATAGTCAAGGCCGTATGCTCGGTGATAGCTTTCTAACATCATGTCGATCATCAGCTTGCTTTCACCGTAAGGACTCACTGGCATGCAAGGGTCAACTTCGTGGCACTGACCCAACAGTGGTTCACCATATGTGGCTGCACTAGAGCTAAAAATAAATTTACACTTAGGTAAACTATTTTTAATAATATTCAATAATTTTAATGTCTTGGCCACATTGTTGTTGTAGTATTCTGAAGGATTCTTTACTGAAGGACCCACAAGACTGGTACCAGCACAGTGAACAATAGCATTGGGTTGCTTTTGTATGATCCAGGCCAGTGCCACATCACTCGCAAAGTCCTGATACAAAAAACCATCGGGTACACCTCTAAGATGTTCAGGAGGATCTCTACGGTCAATGCCATAAACTTCATGCCCGGCATCTTTCAATTCCAACACAGTCTGACCACCAATATATCCAGCCGAGCCGGTAACAATTACAATCATGCTTCAATCTTTACAACTTGATATTTTTCGTGAGCAGCATGGTCACGATAGCGATTGCCCGCTCTATTCCATTGCTCACCGCTACCAGTAATAATATCAACAACGCGATCCACAGTGGCATTGTTCCAATCTGAAATAAGTCCCATGTTGTGATGCGATTCGCGAAGTAGGTTTTGCATTTTGTGATAAGCATCATCTATTGACCAGGGAATATACAGTCTATTGGGATCGTTTGCGAAGGTTTCAGGAAAACTGCGATACGCTGGATATAGCACATTGCATCCAAGAGTATCGGCCTCTGATACGGTGTTTGAAACCCAATCTTGTAAAGCACAATTAAACAACACACGAGTATTGTTAAGATGACTATAGTATTCATTCTTGCTTATGTTGTCATAGATCCGGAGTTTGCCTTCCGCCTCCATACGGCGGGCACGTTCAATATACTCAGGGTTATTGGATCGTAGAGGTCCACCCGAGTATATGGCAAATTCACAAGATTCGCTGGTGAGTTTGCTATACAGTTCAATAAGGTCCATGAAGAAGCCAGGTTGCTTTTCCTGATCAAAACGAGCCGCGAAGCCGACTCTGCGGGAACGTTGAACAAAGGGCGTGATATTTTTCGATCCGCCAATTCTTTCAAGGACTTCTGATTTGCCAAATGCCAGACCGGAAATGTTGTAAATCGGAGCAGTCCAGCCAGCGATGCGCATGTGCGCAACCATTTCTTCATTAGTGGCCAATACTGCACCACCCGAGAAAGCCACCATTTCATTGACCATTTGTTCATACAAGTTCATCCACTTTGCCATACCCCACACATGCACAAAGTCATCGGGGTCGATGGCCTGTGCCAAACAACGCACGTAAATTTTAGGGCAGTGTTCTTGAGGAATCTGATTCATGATGTAACCAAGACTTTCAAAGCCCGGTTGGAACATGTCTTCAAAGTAGATAACATCGTCACCAGTAACATCACCGTTCTTCATCAGCTGAACCAGGTTCATCATCTGGCTCATGGCAAAGAAACTGCGTCCGTGTGCGTCTAACACTTGACCTACTGAGATAGCCTGTGTGTTGTCAATTGTGGTGCCAGGCACGTACACAACATCAAGACCTCTGCGGTCAAACACACGTCGGTTCCATTCTGTTAGTTGCAGGGTGTAACGGGCTTCATAACTTTCCAAGCCCATGTAAAATAGTTTTCTCATTAGAATCTTCCGGCAAAGCGACGAGTGTCTTCGTCCCACATGTTCTTCACAGATTTGTTTTGAGCATGTTTGTTAAACTGCTGAAACGCATAACTGCGGAAGTTATACAGATCCGCTTCGTTGTATCGATACCCATACGACACGCAAAATTCTCGATACAAATCGAGATCCTCCAATACTTGTTGTGTGCGAGCGTTGGGTTTGATAATGGGCTTGGCCATGTTGTTTCCTTTTAATAAAAATCAATGATGTTGTTGTTGATATACCAATAGCGATGTAAAACTTGTGCCTGGGAGACATCGACATTTTTATTTAGAAAATTATTAAGTTGTTCAATAATTTTATAATGTCCAAGGTCGCCATGCCAAAAGTCATTCAACGCTATAGTATAAACGTTTTCAGGTGTGCTAGTAAAGTACGTTTGGTAAATGTCGGCATGATAAAGATAAGGCTGCTCTTCTGTTAGATAATATTCATGCCCAAACTGGCCTAACTGATGTTGTCGAGAGTTCAATAACTCTTGATCACGTGTGTTAGCAATTGAAAGCACAATCCACCGTTTGTTTGAGATAGCATTAATACGGTTTCGCCACAATGCCAACTCTCCAAAGTGTCCATGCAAAATATAATCTTGAGTGGCTGATTCAGCTTGTGCTATTCGTTGATCATGTAAGTTACGACCCGGAGTGGAATGAACTTCTCTATCACCTTGAACGTACTTGTCTTGATTTAGATCGTTGCTGTTGGCAAAACTAGTGTCAAGACAAAGAATATTTTTAAGATGATTGCCTCCGCCACTAGGCGGATAAGCAATGATTACCACACTCATCAGATAGAAATATTGATATTAGGGCGGTGAGTTTCATACTTGATAAGGGCTCCGTTTTCACCATCTTCGGAGACCTCAATCCAGACTGAGCGTCCGGGATACCTGCCAGCGATTTGCAAATACAAATCGTCCGACATCATTTCACAGGACTTGTAGTCGAGTTGGATGGTTCCTTCTTTGTAGAGGTTTTCGAGCCATCGCTTGAACTGGATGAATTCAATGTCTCTATCATTGTGTACAACAGAAATCCACACCCGGAAGTGGAAGATATGACGGTGAGGAGTGCCAAGGAAACTAACATCATACTCATCGCCCGTCTTAAGAGCTGGATCTGTTGCGGCTGCTGGGTAGCAGTGGATTCCTTCTTTTTGGAAGGTAACCCAGATTTTTCTTTGAGCTTCATGTTTAACTCTTTCTATGACTTCGCGTTCAGTTTGGTTCATGTTATCCTTTGTTGTGATCGGCGATATTTATTAACTAGCCAATATACGTCTTGATCAAGGGTATCGAGTTTAAAAAAATATTTAAATTTTTCTAACAAGTCATTGCCAGTTAACAATTCTCGATAGTTAATACACAATACATTAGTCATGTCATCTGGAAATATATATTCCCACTCTTGTATGTGTCGTCTGTTTATTGCCAGTATATCATTAATAATATGATTTGGAATTTTTGAAATGTCAGTATCAAACTCAGGATAAAAGTCAGACCGATATATGTTGTACCAATCTTCAGACCACATCAATGGCATGGTCTTGGTTTTAAAATTGTGTTCTTGTATATCCAAATCATTTTTATCAAGCACAATAGCAATCACTTTGTAGTTGGGATATGTTTCTATTATAGATTTTATGTCTGCAATATGCACGGTACCAATGTCAACGTCTGGTGAGTTGAGATGATTTAAGTTGGTAGGAAAGCCATCAATTTCTTCTTGTGGTTTAAGATAATGATATCCGTTTGTGGTCAAGTGCATGCTGCCATCATCTTTAATGAGATTTTGTTGTTGCTTGAAAATTAATGCAGTCAGCGCACCTAAAAAGTTTCCACCGCAACCAGTAGGAAAACTGATAATAATCATTTCACTATTTCATCTTTGGTGTATTGATCCCAGGAAGTAAACTGTTTTCTATCCATGAGATCATGCAAGCTATGGCACCATACACCGTGATTGGTTGCGGCAAAATCTTTGTCATCTAACTTGACTGTGGCATTGTATCCCAACTGGTGTATGTAAGGTAGCTTAACTGAAATCATTGGAATAAAATTTGGATACTCACACAGCCCACTTTCCAACAACCCTTCGGCACAACTGACATCAATGTCTAGGGTACAAAAATATCCATAGTCAAGAAAAGTTTTGATCATTTTTTCCCATGGTCCCCATCCGTCGCTGTCATTTATACCTAATTTTGGAAAACTCATGTTAGCCCCAAAATAGATATGTTCGACCAGTTGACCACTGCTGATGTTTGCACCAATGTCATCAGTTGATTGTATACCAACTACAAATAAAGTTTGTTTTCCAAATGCAGGAGTATGTTCTACTTCGGTTCCTGTGAAGAAGTTAACGTTATCATGTCCTTGACGTTTCATTTGATTTGCTCGCTTTCAAGTTGTTGCAATGCTTCAGATTGTAACAGATCTTCGGGGTCTGTGTCAACTTCTTCTGGCTCAACAGAAAACAACACACCAAATTGAGTGTTTGGGTTTTTTGTTTTTTTACCTTTGAACCCTCGTGTGCCCACAATCTCCATCCAATAGCTGTCATATGTTTCAATAATGGCTTCAGCGGTTGCTCGATCCGGTGAGGCAAAGATTGCTTCTATAATATCTTCAAATCGGGCATAATCACCTGTGCTTCGGCGCATCATAGCAGGATATTCTCCTGTATCAAACCGTCGATTGGCTTCTTGCACAGCAGTTAGGTGCATCCAAACATTGTGCCCCATAAGCAGTGCATACGCGAAACTGTCCCACGATGTCTTGCCTTCTTTGCCAATTTTATTTAGATCACCGGGTTTGTAAATACAAATATCTTTCATTGTCAACAAGTCGCTTATGGGGCTGTCTTGCCAGCGAGGATATATGCCATCTGCAATAACACCAGTTGACCACTTGCGAGTGTCTGTACTGTACTTCTTATCATCGGCACTAGGGCCCATACGATATGACCACTTTGAATCATGTTTAAATACATTTTCAAAATAGACCTGACCATTTGCTGTGGCGAGGAATGGGCTGGCACAATCAAAACTAATAGTGAATGCCGGGTTAATGTATTTTCTAACTGCTCTTTGAATCACGGTGAGTAACACCGCCCATTCCAACTTTGACGTGCCCAAGAAGTGCATCCAGTCATGCACACCCTCTTGCAACAAATTGTCATACCGCAAGGCCACTAGGCGTTTGAGTATCAAATGAACGTCACACATGTTTTGTCCACCCATTGACCAACCGTCAAAGTGTGTGTCTGGGTACTTTGCAGGATTACAGTACTCCTTCATGGTGTCATACCATTGGTCTGCGCTGCCATGATTGTCGCCCTGCAGTACATTTAGGATCTTGGTGCCACCGTTGCGAACACCCTTACGGTGCTTCATGAAGTATTCGTTGTTAAACTTAGTAGCATCTACTGCTTCTTGTAGTGTGGAGATTTGACAGGCCTTGCTTGCTTTCTTATCATGAATAACCCAAGTTGGAATATCAAGTGTCATGCAGTAGTCAGAAACATTGTCCAACCAGTTGAGAACTAACTCACGTTTCTTTTGAGCTTTAGCACAACCTGAGTTGGCTCGCCAATCGCCTTCCCACAGGCCTTTAGCAATTTGGAAACCGCCCGAATCTCCCAAGAGAAACGTGCCTGGCTCTCGATTTCGTATCATGTCCTCTGACCAGTCTTGCTTAGATAGATCGAGATTAGCATGTCCTCCAGACGCAAGTGACCAGCGATACGGAAATAAAGCCTTGGTGGAGTTGAGCCAATTAAGCTGTTCCATATCAGTGAGACCCTGGGGGAACCGTGCGGGATCCACATAATGTTCATTCCTTTGTTTGCCCACAAATGTAGAATAAAACCCGCTTATGGCTGGGAGGAATACAGCATAGTCTGATTGTTTGGCAGTTAAGTTATCTTGTGTCATTAATTGAATATTTTTTTGATAAGTGCATAGTCTTGTGCATAGGCCTTTTGCACTCTGGCCTGTATCTCAGGTCTAATAGACAATCTCTGTTTGAAGAATTTCTGCAACGTAATCATGTTTATGTTGTCTATACCTGAGTTTTTATCCAAGTTATTTAGACGGGCAAACTGTAGGTAGGCAGAAATGTTCTCATTGAAATTGTTGTCTAACCAAAAATACTTTCGTGGAACATCAGGCAGTATGTTAGAAAAAAATTCAACCTGCGGCCAAACATGATCGTCAAACCTATTGATCTGATCAAATATCAGCCGTTCAACCACTTGATTGTAATTGGCAATAAATTCATTAGCAGTCATTGCTCTGTCAAATTCTGTACAAGGATCGTTGGGAAAAATTGGTCCATTGGGTCCTTGTACTGACAGTACATAAGTGTTCAAGTACTGTGCAATTCCACTGTGCCAGCGGTCAAGTGGATCACGTAATATCACAATCATTTCTTTGACCAAATGCCAAGAACAGTTGTCACCAACTATACCCGAAGTCCACCCATGCCGGCCTGCCCAATCAAGCATGTAACTGCTGGCATTTTTTGGAATATTAATAATGAACTTGGAACAGTCTGGACTCAATGATCCAGTGCCGTATCCAAATCCACGATTAGACAGTTGTTCGATCACTTGGTTTGTGCCGGAAGAATATAGTTGTAAACAGCAACACCCGAATCAACTGTAATTTGCATGGCACCATCATCTGAGATACGCATGGTCTTGTCCCCGGTCAAACTTAAGATACTAAGAACTTGTGTTACGGGCCACGACCATGCACGTTTGAGTTGACCACCAACTGCTGAATGCACTACAAAGCTACCAGCATGGGTTGAATGGTCTCCAAAGAAAAACTTTAGATCTCCGTTTTCTGTCTTGGCTTGGAAATGATTGTGCTCGGCATTGGCTTGTGCTTGCATACGAAGTTTTTGTATGGCAGCCGCAGTTGGTGCAAATTCAACATGCCAAGTTGGTGTGTTGAATGTGAGTGTTTTGAGTTTTTCATTTACCACAGCAGTGGTCATGAATCTATAACTGTTTGTGAAGTCACCTGATGCGTTGTCAAAATTCAAGCCATCAAGATCGCCAGTGGCTTTCTTAGTCAATGTAATCTTGGCATTTTCTCGATACTCTTGCAAGTTCAACAAAATCTTAAGTTTTGAAAGATTGGGCATGCCAAATGTGCCAATAAATTCTGGCACTGGATTGTGAAAATTTGCCTCTACCACCACACTCTTATCTTCAGCCAGGCCATTGATTGCTGTGGCTGCATCAGTGCCAGTGATTTTGATCAAATCAATACACCCAAGGTCATGGGTGTGTTGTACTAAGTCTAATAAGTAATCTCTCATGTATTGTTCCTTTTGTTAAGTAATCTCTGTATTTTCTCCTCAGGGAAATTCTGAGAATTCAAACGTGCCGAGATCAAACGACGTAATTTTTTTACTGCGTAAGCACCTTTAGCTGTGGCATTAGTAACATCAATGTCTAACATGCGACTGATATCCAACAGCATATCAACTTGATTGTACAGAGGATTTGTTGGTAAGTCAACCTTTGTTGGCAGAATAGTTTCAACAATTGGTTCTTTCCACATGTCCTCACGAGGATTAATTGACGCTACATTTTGTCCCCCACGAATAGTTTCAAATGTTCCTGGCTTGCGTAGCTCTAACCAGTTGGTGCCAGCTTCGTCATTGAAATCTAATTCAATAGCAAACCCCAATGCCAGTGCATGTTCTTTTATCAGCCTTCCGGGAGTGTAACAACAAAAATGATGTTCAGTTAGCCTTACTGCCCCGCCAAAATCACAGTCATTAAATGTGAATGCAAAAATTCCACTAGGTCTCAACAAGTTGTAAATTTCGCTAAGGTAGTCTTTGATTATTTCCATTGGTTTAAAATTAAAATAATGAAATGCATAAATCAACCCAAATTGTTCAGCTGGTAAATTCCAAAA
>Ga0214919_10013032_pt1 | contig 10127 bp, 5 predicted proteins | sample LL1503_MetaG_FD_177994 | JGI IMG/M metagenome (GOLD analysis project Ga0214919, IMG submission 177994) | Freshwater microbial communities from Lake Lanier, Atlanta, Georgia, United States - LL-1503 | ecosystem: Environmental > Aquatic > Freshwater > Lake | place: USA: Georgia | collected 2015-03-15 | reverse complement strand
CGGCGTCTTGCATGCTGACACGACTCGAGATCTGCTCATTCTTGCATCAATCGAGCGACATGGACGTGGCGGAAAAATCGGCGTTGGACTCGTCCAAGGATTTGGACTTCGAAGCGGGGCGATCGCCAGCACTGTTGGCCACGATGCGCACAACTTGAGCGTTGCTGGAGTCGATCCACATGACATGTTTGTCGCAGCGCAGAGGCTCGCAGAAATCGGTGGCGGACAATGCATTGCACAAGGCGGAAAGATTCTGGCTGAACTGCCGTTGGCGATTGCAGGCTTGCTCTCTGACCAAACACCAGAATCCGTCGCGCAAAGTCAGCATGCAATGCAGAAGGCGTATGAATCGCTTGGCGGATCGCTCTCAGATCCATTTATGCAGTTAGCGTTCTTGCCGCTCTCGGTCATCCCCCACTTAAAAGTTTCCGACTGTGGGATTATCGATGTTGACGCATTTCGAATCGTCCCTCTGCAAGATTGATTACGGAACTGCAGAGATATATCTATGCGGATCCATCAAGACCGCGATCCATACTGCGAAGAGCGTGGCATGAACGATCCCCTGCATCATGTTTGACTTACCCGCCCCAAAGTGAAGCATTGAAAGGATCATCGTCGCCGCCAAGATACAAATTTCGGGTGGCTCGAGTCCCAATTCGACACTCCGACCAAACAGCATCGCCACCAAGAGGACGGCTGGAATTGTCAGTCCGATCGTGCTGAGCGCAGATCCGTGAAGAATATTTACCGTGCGCTGAACATCGGAGCGCAATGCAGAACGGACAGCTGCAATTCCCTCAGGCAACAGAACGAGGAATGCGATCACAACGCCCTGAAGGGCCGGAGGCAAGAAATGCTTTTCAAGAAATCCAACAAGCAGATGACCGAGTGATTCCGAGAGAAGCACGACGGCCACTAATGCGCTCAATAACAAAGTGATGGATTTCCACAGAGGCGCATGCGCCAAATCGCCATGGCCAAGATGCGACTTTGCCTCTTCGCGAACAATGATGAAGAAATCTCTGTGCGACGAACTTTGCAAAAAGATAAAAGCTCCATACACAACAACAGACGCACCCGCAACGAACACGTTCATTTGGGGAGACATGTAGCCGCCAGGCTCTGAAGTTGTGAAGCGCGGAAGGACAAGTCCGATCGTGCACAAAGCCGCCGTCACTCCAAGATATGAAGTGCTCGACTGCGCATTGAATGGTTGCTCACGCTTACGAAGCGCGCCTGCGATGAGAGCCAAGCCAACCAATCCATTGAGAATCAACATCAGCGTTGCAAACATCGTGTCCCGCGCGACCGTATCGGCCGCATCTCCAGTCACCATCACGCCGATGACAAGCGCCACTTCGATGATGACAGCCGAAAGCGTGAGAACGAGGGTTCCAAATGGATCTGGCAATTTGATCGCGATTGCTTCCGCATGCTCGGAGGCTCGAAGCGCACACCACATGATCGCGAAAAAGATCGCCGGAAAAAGATACGCCGGGGGATCTATTGTCACTGTGGCTCCTGGAGCGGCTGGAGCGCTAGAATGACCATGAAGTCCAATCCACTCGGGGCGAACAACCAAGATCAAGCCGCCGATCAATCCTGCAAACATCGGCAGATCGGGGAGTATTTTTAGCCATACTGATCTCTTCTGCATGGGAGCAATTTAGCGGATTTTCGCACAAGCTCGCCTGTACGCTTTTGGAATGCTTAATCTCTTGATCTTTGTCGGCGTGCTTTCGACTTCAGTTGTTCCCACACAATCAGAAGTTGGACAAGCCACAGCGGTGCGTCCCCCGCTGACATTCGATTCACCGATGCCCATCCCAGATATTGAGCAGTGGGCACGCGGCACGGCGCCTGATTTCAACGACAAGTCAAAGACTTTCTTGATTTCATTTTGGTCTTCGTCGATCACCCCAGCTCGAGAGTCTCTGCCGAGGCTTTCCAAATTAGCCGATCAATATCGTGATCAAGGTTTGGTTATTATCGGAGTCACCGAAGAGCCCGCAGGCGGGATTCAGCCTCTCTTAGATTCGCCGAAGTTTTTAGAGGGAATTCGATTCTCAATCGGATGCGATCCTGATCGAAGCACCTATCGCCAGTTCATGTCCCAGTCATGGCAGACCACGTTGCCGACCGCATTTCTCGCACACGATGGGAAGATCGTTTGGATCGGAAATCCACGAGATGCCAAAGACGTCGTCGCTGAAGTCTTCGCTGGAACGTGGAGCCCAGAAAGTCGACGCAAGGCGTATGAAGAGCGTGCGAATGCGAGCAAGCGAGCAACGGAATTTGCAAAGCGCCTTGACGTTGTCATGGATCGTCGACAGTGGGATGCGGCGCTCAAAGTGATCGCCGAAATGGAAAATGACCCCAATCCATTGCTTGCTCGCGAGGGGCACCTCTTGAGAGTGAGCGTCTTGCAGCAAAATGAAAAAACAGCGGAAGCATTGGAGGAATGCGACTCACTCGTCGCCACTTCCAAAGATTGGGAAGTTGCATCGGAAGTTGCGAAGATGCTCGCATCGCCGCTCTTTCCAAAGCCAGATCTTTCGCGCGCAACCGTCGCGGCACTGCGTGGGATCGCAATGTCCAAGCAGCACGAAGCGCTCGCGTACTACGCGCTCGCCGAAGTGCAAACACGCAGTGGTCAAAGAGACCTCGCAATTCGTTCACTCGAACGAGCTCTGACTTTGGCCGATCCAGAAGAGGTCGACCTCATTCAAGAACGCCTTGCGGATATTCAAGCGCCTGCCATCCCCGCGCCTACGAACTCTCAGCCGCCAGCAAATTCCGCGACGAAATCTGCGCCAGCGACTCCATGAATAAGCGGAACATTCCTGCGCAACGGCTGTCGGTTCTTTCGATGTTTCAACTTCCGCGAATTTGGTGCGCGGGCACATACGCCTTGCGTGTGTACTCCGCCACCATGCGATGAGAATTGAAAACTGGCGGAACGGTTGCCGCACTATGCAGCGCACGGGCGATCCAACCATGCGGAATGCCTTCAGCATCTTGCTCATAAAACTGTGGAACAACTGAATCTTCCAGCAATTGATAGAGATTCGCTGCGTCGGATGCATCTTGGAGTTTCGAATCACCGAGTTCTTCGGTTCCACCAATATTCCAGCCGTTGATTCCGTCCGACGCTTCTGGCCACCAACCATCGAGTATTGAAAGGTTCAGTCCGCCGTGCAATGTCGGTTTCATTCCGCTCGTGCCACTGGCTTCATATGGTCGGATCGGGGTGTTCAACCAAACATCGCAACCGGCGACAAGCATTCGTCCGACATGCATGTCGTATTCCTCGATTAATGCGACGCGTCCGCCGAAGCGTGCGTCACGAGTCAGGTCGAAGATTTGCTGAACAAATACTTGTCCAGCTTCATCACGCGGATGCGCTTTGCCTGCGAAGATGATCTGGACCGGCCGATCCGCATTCGTCAATATTCGCGCCAAGCGGTTCGCATCATGAAAGACCAGCGGGGCCCGTTTATATGTTGCAAATCGACGAGCAAATCCAATCGTCAGCACATCTTCATTGAGGAGCGAATACGTTTCTGCGACTGCCCCCTGCCCTTCGCCGCGCCGCTTGCGCTGTATCGCCAGTCGATCCCGAATGAAATGAATCATTCGATGACGCAACCTGCTGCGCAAGCCCCAAAATCGTGCGGGCGAAACTTCTTCTGCATGTCGCCATCCAGTCGCAGTCGGCGCTTGCTTGTTCAAACGAAGTGCGATCTCGTCTCTCCAAAATCGCTCCGCGTCTGGATCGATCCACGTCTTGACGTGAACGCCGTTCGTGATCGAGCCGATGGGAACCTTGGACGCAGGGAGGCCATAAAAATCCTTCCACATTTCACGGCTCACTTCGCCATGAAGTTTCGACACGCCGTTGACGCGCTCCGCCAAGCGAAGAGCAAGCACGGTCATGCAGAATGTCTCCTTCGCATCGCCTGCATTGATGCGACCAAGATCGGCGATCTGCATCGGCGTCAATCCAGTGCGAGCCATTGCGCCAGAGAGTTCTTGCACGACCATATCGGGGTCGTATCGATCATGTCCCGCAGAAACTGGAGTATGGGTCGTGAAGACCGTCGCTCTGCGCACCGCATCAAAGGCGTCTTGAATGGGTGTACCTGGCGAATGGATATCGATCGCTCGCTGCACCGCGGCGAATGCTGCATGACCTTCGTTGAGATGAAGAACGCTGACACGTTCTCCGAGTGCCTTGAGTGCCAATACTCCGCCAACTCCAAGGAGAATCTGCTGACGCAATCGAAGTAGCGGCTCGCCTTTGTACAAACCCTCGGTCAGTCGGCGATCTTCGGGAGCGTTGGCTTTCAGATCCGTATCGAGCAAATAGAGAGGAACACGCCCAACCCACATGCGCCAAATGCGCGCCGTCACGAGTCGCGTGCCGATTGGACAAGCAATCGTGCGGTGTGTGTCTTCGAGCCCCCATCGATTGAAGTCGTACTCTGGATAAAGCACCTGCGTCGAACCGTCGCGCGACAATTGCTGAATGTAATAACCGTGTCGATACGCCAAACCGATCGCGACGAGCGGAATCCCCAAGTCAGAGGCGCTCTTGAGGTGATCCCCCGCGAGGATTCCCAGTCCACCTGCATATTGCTGAATCGATTCATGCAGACCGTACTCGCTGCAGAAATATGCGACGCGAAAACCTTCTTGCTTCGCAGCAGCACCGCGCTGAAACCATGCTCGCTCTCCCAAATATGCGGCGCGAGCGGCGAGCCCGTCATACACACGCTTCACAAAGATTGGATCGCACGCAAGCACCTCAAGGCGCGCGTGCGAAGTGCGTTCGAGAGTTCCAAGGGGTGAGTGATTCGTCGCACGCCATTCGGCCGGATCAAGAGTCTGAAAGACCGACCAACCTTCCTCGTTCCATGCCCACCAAAGGTTGGACGCCAAGTCGCGCAAATGACCGATGAGATCATCGACGCCAATAGATGGAAAACGTTTGGACCGAGACATGAGTCGAGTAGTTCTACCAAATTCACGCCGACATGCGGTCAAGCCATTTGGTCAAGGCATTCGGCCAGTGAGCGCTGCGAGCGCGCAAAGACTCTTGGCAGTCGCAACTCGTCGCGCTTGCCAATCGGTTCCCAATCTCCACCGCCAATTTCCAGTTGGAGTTCCAGGAAGGTTCATGCGTGCCGATCGATCGAGTCCCAAGATGTCTTGCATTGCAACGATTGCGATTTGAGCTGGCGACTCAAATGCAATGCGAATCATTGCATCATGCGGTTGGCGTGCGGCATCCAATCCCGCAAAGCGAACAAAGCGCTCGCGCGACGAAAGCGAAAGAGATCTCCACCAACCACGCGTCGTGTCATTGTCGTGCGTTGCGGGATAAACCACAGAGTCCCGCTGATGATGATGCGGAAGCTCGCCCGAATCATCCCGATCGAATGCGTGATGCAGAACTTTCATCCCAGGCAAATTGAAAGCATGACGCAGTGCGATCACTTCGGGAGTGACCGCACCAAGATCTTCAGCGATGAGCGGCAACACGCCCAACGCTCGACGCGCGGCCGTAAGTAATTCTCTGCCCGCTTGCGGACGCCAACGACCATTGCGAGCATTGCGTGCCCCAGCAGGAATCTCGTAGGCATGATGAAAACCGACAAAGTGGTCAATACGAACGCCATCGAATTTCCGCAGCGACGCTGCGATTCTCTGCGTCCACCAACTAAATTTCTGCGTGCGGTGCGCGGACCAGCGATAATGCGGATGCCCCCACAACTGTCCATCCTTTGAAAAGCAATCGGGAGGAACGCCAGTCAGAACTTCGGGACGACCACCGCGGTCGAGTCGGAAGAGTTCTGGGTTCGCCATCACGTCTGCGCTTTCCAGCGTAACAAACATCGGAATGTCGCCGAGCAGTTTCACTCCCACTTCCGCACAACTCTTGCGAAGTGCGATCCATTGTTTGTCGAATTCAAATTGCAGAAAGGTGTGGTATCCGCTGGTGTCATCTGTAAACACCTGCCAACCCTTCAACCACGCCGCTTCGCGCTTCTGGAACCCTCGAAAGGCGGCGCTCTGAAATCCACCACCGAGTCTGAAATTTTCGAATGCTCTCAGAAACGCTGGCTCCTTCGCCAATCGTGCCGCGTCATAATCGGTTTGCGAATGAGAACCAGTGCGATTCGTTCTGCGCGAAAATGTGCGAGCTGCGGCGACAGAATCCCGAACATCTTTCTTGGAAAGCAGCCCGTCAGCCTCCAAGGATTCAAGCGAAAGAAAGAGCGGCTCGCCTGCGAAACTCGACGTGCTGGCATAGGGAGAATTTCCTAAACCGATCGGTCCAACGGGAAGCATTTGCCACCATAACAAGCCAGCGCTTGCGCACCACGCTGCGAACTCGTGCGCTCTGGGACCTAAATCGCCAATGGCACAGGATCCATCCAAGCTGGAAAGATGCAACAAGACTCCAGCAGAGCGCTTGGCGAGAACAGGATTCACTGATTCGCTCATGGCTCGAGAATCCAGACACGACCAGACAATGCAGGAATCGAGACTCGCGGGAAGTGATCGTCTGCGAGCGCTCCCTCGCCGCCGAAAATGGTGCGCCAGCGACCTGCGCGCGCGCCGACTGACGTTTGTGAGAGGTCGATCCGCACATCGTTCGATGAGGCGTTGATCGCTACAAGAATGTTTTCGCCCGCGAGCGAACGAAGAAAGACCCAAGTGTCTTGAGCATCATCGTTCAACACCGTTTCGAAAGTCCCTCGCCGCAATGCTGGATGCGCTTGGCGAAGTGCGATAATGCTGCGATACCAATCGTAATGGACGGCATCAACGAAATTCTCTTCGGGCTTTTCGTATGGCTCGAGATCCTTCCACAACATTGGCTTTCGATTGGTCGGATCATCCGCTCCCCACATTCCAACCTCGTCGCCGTAATACACCATCGGTGCGCCGACATACACCATCTGAACCAACGCGATCAATCGCGCACGGCGATACTCATCTTCCGTTGGTTTTCCGCCAAGATATGAGGGATTTTCCTGCTCTCGATTGCCCTTGTCATACTGCGAATCTGGATGCCGCATCTTGGAAACCAATCGATCGGTGTCGTGGCTATCTACAAGATTCTGAAGAACGTACGTTGACTCCGCAGGATACGAACGACGCAATTCTGCCAGCCGCCGATCCATTTCGCTCACGCTGATCTTCTGTTGACGATCTCGAATCCACTGGATCATCGCTTCTGCAAATGGATAATTCATCACTGCGTCAAACGAGCGTCCATCCAACCATTGATCAGCGCGCTTCCAGATTTCTCCCACGATGTATGCATCAGGGTTGATCGATTTCACAAGAGCCCGCCACTCGAACCAGAATGGCATTGCAACTTCATTGGGAACGTCGAGCCGCCATCCATCGATGCCGTCCGACGGATCGCCGTCGCCGTTGGGATCCATCCACCGTCGTGTCACATTGAAGATGTGCTGTTTGACTTCGTCGCTGGTGAATCCCTGATCGTTCTTTCGAAAAACAGGAAGTTCCATAAAGCCAGCCCAACCGTCATACTCAAATGGCTCCCACGATCGCACGCTGAACCAATCTTTATATGCGCTGCCTTCGCGCTTTGCCTGAACATCACGAAATGCTGGATGCGTCGTTCCGACATGGTTGAAGACGCCGTCAAGAATGATGCGAATTCCCAGCTTTTTTGCCTCTTTAAGTACATCAAGAAAGAGAAGATCAGTGGGCGTCCAGGTCCACGTCTTTGGGTCGAGCAAATTTTCGACCGCTTCCGCCTTCGCATAGTCCCCTTGCGTTCCAAACGATTCGTCAACATGAAGAAAATTCGTCGCGTTGTATTTGTGATGGCTTGGCGCTTGAAAAATTGGATTTAGATAAATCGCATTGATTCCAAGTTCTTTGAGATAGCCAAGCTTGTCGCGCAAGCCAGCGAGATCGCCACCATAGTGGCGAGAGAAGACATCCCACTTATAAAACGTGTTCCCATTCTGTCCTTCCCACGGACTGAGCCCATACCACTCGCTGCGCCACGGTCGACATGGCTGAGGATCATTCTTGGAATCGCCATCGCGAAACCGTTCGAGCATGATCTGATACCAGACAGCATCTTTCGCCCATTCGGGGGTGCGAAACATCTCGTCGGATGATGTACTCAGAGAATAAATGCGGTCGTCGCTCAATCGGTTTGTTCCATCAGAGAACAGAAAGGTATATGCAACGGGCCGCGTCGGGGGTGAAATCGCTGCCTCCCACCACGAAAAAATTTCATCGGAACCTGAATCCGCCATCATCGTCCGAAGTCCGCTTTCCGTCACAAATTCGACATGCTCCACGTCATCGCGAAGCGTGCGAACTCGCACGAGCAATCGGCCATCTGGAAGTCGTTGAACAAACGATGGACGCTGCGGATCGTGAAGGATTCCGCCTCCCTCGACCTTGCCGTCACCACGCTGCGCGCGCACGCCGCCAAGATTCGCTTGTGCACCAAGCCGAAGAAGACTGTTGTTGCCGCCTTGGCCATCACTGATCACCTGATCGTTGCGAGGATCGGCTTGCCATTGATCGCCGTCCACGACAAACTTGTACTGCTGCGTCCCGGCTGGCATTGGCACAGTGACGCGCCAGACTCCGTCATCACCGCGGGTCATCGGAGTTGCTGTGGTGCTCCACCCGTTCAAGTCGCCCGCAAGATTGACCCGCTGAGCAGGCTTCCCTGATTGAAAACTGAACTGGCATTCGAATGTGCCTGCGCCGAGTGGGCGCACTTCGACAGACGCTGGCCTCGAAAATTGATTCGCCGTCACCGAACTCGTGATCTTTGGATCGTGTGGAGGCCATGCGACTGAAGTCTTTGAAGCAGATGCCTGCGAAGAATTCGTCGACTGAAACCCCGATGCGGCGGAAGTTCCCGCAATCGCAAGAAGCACGCTCACGGCGAGAGAGAGTGAACGATGCGCTGCGGTGAGCATGGTTGGTCATGCTAGATCAAGAGCGAACATCGATCCCGATCGGCTTGCATGAAACTATGCTTTGCAGCGCATGCTTGAGTCAACTGCACGATTCTTCCGATCGCTCCTCACTCTCGCGGCAGCGCTGTTTGTCATCTGGGCGTTCGTGACTGTTGCGGTGCGAGAAATGCACAGGCTCTGGATCAGCGATAATCGCACCGAAATCGTCGTCATGCACTGGTCGGGCGAAGGCGGACAAGAAGAAGACCAGATCGTCGAAGATGCACTTCGACAATTCGAGCATGAAAATCCAACACTTCGCGTACGGAGAATCAATCCTGGCGATGCTGGAAGTTTTTACACAAAGTTGCAAACGATGATGGCTTCTGGCGATCCTCCTGATGTCTTTTATGTCGGGTCTGAGCGGCTGCCCGCATTCGTATCCCTTGGGCTGCTTGCCCCACTTGATGAATTCCTGAAGCAAGACGCGAAATTGAATGTGCGTGATCGGATTGACCTTGAAACTTTTTTCCCCGCAACGGTGAAAGCGTTTCAGTATGGCGACGAGCAGAGCGGCCAAGGTCCGCTGTATGGCATCCCAAAGGACTTCACGACTGTTGGCTTCTACTGGAACAAAGATCTCTTCGCTCGTGCGGGACTCGCGCCGCCATCTCAGAATTGGACGTGGGACGAATTCATTGCAGATGCTCGTGCAATCGGCAAACTTCCTGAATGCACTGGCGCTGAGTTCGTGACATGGCCCGCGATGATCCGTGCGTATTTGATGACCGAGGGGCTCGATGTGAAAGGTGCGACATTCGACGACTTGACGACATCCAGTCCAGAGGTATTCGCAGCGCTCGATCGGCTTCGTGCGTGGCGACACGACGAACACGGCGCACTAACCAGCGGCAAGAGCAAGATCGCAAGTGGCTCGAGCGTCTTCCTGTCTGGAAAGGTTGGACTCGCAGGACCATTTGGGCGGTGGGTGGTTCCGAGTTATCGAAAAATTCCGCCGCGAAATCAAGGGGGATTTGAGTGGGACTTCGCTCCCCTGCCTCACGGAAAAGTCGACAGCAACATTGTTCTCACGGTCTCGTGGTCGATCTCAAATCAAAGCAAGCACCCGCAAGAGGCATGGTCTCTCGTTCG
>Ga0214919_10013029_pt1 | contig 10128 bp, 9 predicted proteins | sample LL1503_MetaG_FD_177994 | JGI IMG/M metagenome (GOLD analysis project Ga0214919, IMG submission 177994) | Freshwater microbial communities from Lake Lanier, Atlanta, Georgia, United States - LL-1503 | ecosystem: Environmental > Aquatic > Freshwater > Lake | place: USA: Georgia | collected 2015-03-15 | reverse complement strand
ATGCAAAACTGACATCTGCAAAGAATCTCCGTCAGTCGATTCTTGAAGCAGCATTTGCAGGTGAGCTGTAATGGCACGTAATGAAGCAGAAACTCGCGCTGAGTTGATTGACCCGGTCTTGGCTACTGCTGGCTGGGGTCAGGTCGAGAACAGTCGTGTCGCACGTGAGTACGTGATTGCGCCTGGTCGTATTTTGGGCGCTGGTCGACCTCAGAAGAAACTGATACTTGATTATTTGATGTTGTATCGCAATCGTAAGTTGGCGGTTGTTGAAGCAAAGTCTGAAGACAAGCCACTAACCGAGGGTCTTGGTCAAGCGAAGCAATATGCAGAGAAGTTGGGAGTGCGTTTTGCATATTCAACGAACGGTCTTGGTTTCTACGAAGTTGACATGCAAACCGGTGCCGAAGGGCCAGTGCTTGCAGTGCCGAGTCCTGAAGTGTTGTGGCAGCGCACGTATGCGAATACTTCAGTTCTTGAAACAGAGTTGACCGATGTGCCTTTCGAGTCGAATGGTGGTGCATTTGGTGGGCGTTACTACCAAGACATCGCTGTCGAGAAGGTTCTTGCCGCGATTGCTGATGGCAAAGACCGTGTCTTGCTGACGCTTGCTACTGGTACGGGTAAGACATTCGTGGCCTTTCAGATTGTGTGGAAGTTGTTCCAATCACGTTGGACAAAAGACGGAAACAAGGTTCGTCGCCCACGCATTTTGTTTTTGGCAGATCGCAACATTTTGGCGAACCAGGCATTCAATGCGTTTGGAGCGTTCCCCGATGATGCATTAGTGCGAATCAGCCCTGCAGATATTGCAAAGAAGGGTGCCGTACCAAAGAACGGCAGTGTGTTTTTCACGATCTTCCAAACGTTCATGTCGGGACGCGATGCAGACGGCAATGAGGCACCGTACTTCGGTGAGTACCCACCAGATTTCTTTGACTTCATCGTTGTTGATGAGTGCCACCGAGGTGGAGCGAATAATGAGAGTAGTTGGCGAGGGATTCTTGAGTACTTTTCTAGCGCAGTGCAACTTGGTTTGACTGCGACGCCGCGACGTACTGAGAACGTAGACACGTATGACTACTTCGGTGACCCGGTGTATTCGTATGCGCTCAAAGAAGGTATCAACGACGGATATTTGACTCCGTTCCGCGTGCGCCAGTTCTTAACAAACTTTGATGAGTATCAGTACTCGCCAGAAGACTTCGTGATTGCTGGCGAGGTAGATACGAATCATGTTTATAAAGAAAAAGAATTTAACAAGCGAATTGTAATCATGGCCCGTGAAGCAGCACGAGTGAAGGTCTTTATGGATCTGATGAATCCGTATGAGAAGACGTTGGTGTTCTGTAACGACCAAGAACACGCATTGATGGTGCGTGACCTGATCAACAAGTACAAGAAAGTGTCAGACCCGAACTACTGCCATCGTGTGACTGCAGATGAAGGCGCCATTGGCGACCAGCACTTGGCCGACTTCCAAGACAACGAAAAGTCAATTCCGGTTATTCTGACAACTTCGCAGAAACTATCGACAGGTGTCGACGCTTTGAACATTCGCAACATCGTGTTGTTGCGCACTATCAACTCGATGGTGGAGTTCAAGCAGATCATCGGTCGCGGAACTCGTTTGTTTGAAGACAAGGAATATTTCACGGTTTATGACTTCGTGAAAGCACACCATATGTTCAGTGACCCTGAATGGGACGGTGATCCAGTTGCACCAGAGCCCCCAGGGGACCCGAAACCCCCGCCACCCCCTGGACCTGAGCCGCCATCTGTTGAACGGCCGGAAAAGATTCGTATCGAACTTGCCGAAGGCAAAGTACGTGAGTTCAACTTCACCATGACGACAACGTTTTGGGGTCCGAATGGCGACCAGCTGACAGTTGAACAGTTCTTAAAGAATCTGTTTGGGGAATTGCCGTCGTTCTACAAGAACGAAGCTGATTTGCGCCGCATCTGGTCTGACCCGTTAACTAGGTCGGAGTTGTTGACAAAGCTTAGCGAACAAGGTTTCAGCCTAGTTGACTTGGGCAAGATTCAAGAACTGATCTCCGCAACAGAGAGCGATCTGTATGACGTGCTCGCGTACATCAGTTTTGCTGCGCCAAAAAAGACCCGTGAGAAGCGAGCGACTGGTGCCCGCAAGCGGGTGGCGTTCCAGTTCTCGGATCGCACGCGGGACTTCATCAATTTTGTGCTTGACCACTACGTGACTGAAGGCGTTGAAGAACTCGACCCCTTGAAGTTGCCACAGTTGCTGGCGCTCAAGTACGGCGGGATTCCCGATGCATTGAAAGAAATCGGAGCCAGTGCAGACAGTGTGCGCGAAGCCTTCTTTGATTTCCAAAAGTTCTTATACGAAGAAAGTGCGGCGTAATGATGAGCAACGAACCAATGAGATTTTCGGAGGCACCTCTTTGGATCCGAGGCGAAAAATCTAAGATAGAGAGCCATTTCAATAATTATTTTGAGAAAAAAATCGGCGACGATGCGAAGAAAGTTTGGCATGGTCAGCATTTTGAGTGGTTTGCCAACAGGGTTGAAAGGGATCGCTTCACTGAAGTTGATCTTGCCGCCATTGGAGCGTTGTCGGTTGAATTGAAGGCTCAGACTGCGCGAGAACTTATTGAAGATCGAGATGGTGCTCTTAGATCTTTATTGCGAGAGTGCGAATTGTGGGTAGCGACTCACGGCGGAGATATCTCTGACCCTGGCTTATCTTCTGGATGGCTTGAAAAGGGAAGTTGCTTCAACGAATTGTGGTACGAACTCGTCAAAAAAGAACGTGTTGACCTTGGATCAGTAAAAGCATCCAAGTTGATGGCAGCAAAATATCCAGGCTTGATACCTATTCGCGATTCTCAAGTTTCATGGCTGCTCGGGGTGGCCGACAACGAACCTTGGTGGAAACCAATGCGGGAACTGGCTATTGAAGTCAAATCTGAACTAGATGATCTGACTCTCAATCGCGACGACATTCACGTCACTGCACTTCGTAAGTTGGATGTTGTGCTGTGGATGGAAGCCAAAACAAGAAACTCAACTGCCATAATCGAAGAGGAAAGATAATGCCGATTTTTAAAGCAACAGCCACTGGCCTCACTTCGCTACGTCAAGTGCATCCAGGCCCAGAGCTATACGAACTTGAAATTGAGAAATTGTTATGGGACAACCTCGAAGCCTTTTATGTCAACGATCTTTTTCCCATTTCGCGCCAACCACAAATTCCTACTGGAGGACGCCCTGACGTTGTTGCAATTGACTCAAGTGGTTCTGTTGTCGTATTTGAAGTGAAGCGTTCAATTGAACGTTCGCAGCTTGCTCAATGTCTTGAATATGCGGGTTGGGCACGTCGTACAAATCTTGATGAACTCAGTCGTCTCTACCACAAGAGTGCTGATCAATTCTTTGCCGATTGGATGGCGTTTACTGGCACTACCTCGCCGGTGCTCATTAATGACAAGCCCATCTTGGTGTTAGTTGCACAAGATTTTGACAATCGTACACATGAAGCATTGAAGTTCTTGAAAGACAATCAAGTGCCGATCCATGAAGTGCCGGTACGGGTATATGTTGGCGAAAACAATTCAAGGTTCTACAACATTGATTCAGAATACGACGATGGGGGAGAACCCGATCCCGTGCTCCCGCCCAAGACAATTCGTCAGTACATGTACATGGGACGAAGGGTGCATGTGCTTGATCTGATTGAAGCAAAATTCTTGGACGTCGGCGAAAAGATTGAGTTTGTTCGACAGGGTGAGGGCGTCAAAGAAGTCGCAACCATTACGGATGAAGGTCGCATCCGCGATGCGTTGGGCCGAGAGCACGAGACGCTTTCGCGTGCAGCGATCGAACTCGGCAAAGGCGGCGCTTACCCTGGTTGGGATGTCTGGACAGCCCCGGGCCGTGGTGGTCGTCGACTCTTTGACATCCGCGAAGAATTCATGAAGTCAGTTGAAAAAGCAGTGGACGAATAGGTGATTCGCTAAGTAGTTCATTTCATAAGTTATTTACATCGTTGCTCTTAAGTTGATTTAAGATCTAATCAAAGTTGTTTTAACGTTTGGAGAAAGCTATGGCTGGCGAAAACTGGAGTGGTCAAGATCTTTCAGATCATGACTTTTCGGGACAAACATTGGCGGGCGTTAACCTCTCGGGTTGCGATCTTTCAGACTGTGATTTTTCTGACTGCTCTATTTCAGGGGTGAATTTTTCCGGATCGGATCTGTCAGATGCCGATTTCAGAGATAGTTCAATCTCTGGCTCAAATTTCTCGGGTTGCGATCTTGAAGATGCAGATTTTACGGATGCACAAATTATGGGCTGTAACTTCCGTGGCGCAAATCTTGATGACGCAGTCGGTATTTCTGAAGTGAATGCGTCATCAGGAACAACCTCGTACAACTCAATTGGCAACGTGAACTCTGGTTCAGGAATCAGCAACAATATTGCCTCGGGTAACAATATTCGAGTCGGCCGAGGAAGTTATCAATCGGGCAATGTGAGCGGCGGCAGCTTGATCATGGGTTCGAATGCGAGCCCCATGAACATCACCAATTATTCAGCGGGGGGAGTCAGCTGCACTGAGATTTCTCTCGGAAAATTGTTGATTAAGAGCACTAAATTTCCGAACCACGGTGTCAGCTCTGGCGGAAGCATTAGCCATCGAAATGGCGTCCTTGATGATCGCCAAGTAATTGATTTGAGTTTCGTAAACGGGTACGCACGTTTTGAGAATCTCGGCGACGGCCGAACACGGGTGTCCCTGCGTCTATATCAAAATGGAACAATTGAAACTGTTTACGAGTACGTAGTTGGTGTTGGCGAGACGCACGAAATTGCATCGTGGGGAATCTTGATCAAGAACAGTCGTTGATAACTGCATCAGAGTTTGCATTTGAATGAACCCGCGCACCCGATGTGGGGCATTTTTAGGGTTTGGCACCCCGCCAATTGCTTACAAATTGGTAGACGGGGTAAATTCCAAGCTCTTCGACACCATTTTGTAGGTGATCTGACTGAGGTTCTCGTTCAGTTTTCGTGCAGTTTCTAAAATTTGATCGGGTGTTGAAATGAGTTCGCTTCGGGGTCGTTCCTTTTCATAAACAATTTCTGGTGCGATGCGCACGAGCCCATCAATCAGCGAGAATGCTTGCAGTGCAGAGGCGCTGCTCGTTATGTCGCAGGAACGAATAGGAACGGCTGGTGGTTCTTTTTTGTTGATAAGCAATCTCGAAAAAGACTGAACGAATTGTGGCATGAGTATGTTGATATGACGTCGGCTGTTGTCGATAGCGGCGAAGTAGACGAAGCAAATGATGGAGATGAAGGAGATACCGATTGAGGTCAGATGGGGTTGACGCGCAATCAAAAGGGTTTGACTTGAGAGTGTCCTCCGAATTTGCGTCAAGAAGTTGTTCCCTCGGACCGCGGAATTAAGAGAAGAATCATGGACCCTTATTGCGTAATTTGTCGATGGGGACTTGAGGCCGAGGCTGATTTTGTGAATTCTCACAAAGAGTGTTTGACGCTGGACGAAGCCGTGAAGAATCTGGTGCTTAGAGGCGCGAAGGGTTTTTCTAGGCGAATTTCACCCGCCAGCGATTTCAAGTGTGAGATTTGTCAGCTGCCGAATGCGAATTTGGCTGTGTACATCTGTAATGAGTGCTTCATAGGTGCAAAAACTCTTGCCAAGGAAAAGAAGAAACAAGATCAACTACGAAAAGCCGAACAGGAGAGAATTCGACTGATAGTTCAGAAATCAAAAGAAGAAGCGCGTAGGCGATACGAAATGACGTCCCGAACCCCAGATTTCGGAATCAAGGTGTGCAGTTCTTGTAACCTACCGATTCGGCAATGGGATTCTCGATGCGGTTGCACTTAGTCATTCACTTGCTTCGTAATCACTTTGATGGATTTTGTTGAAACTGGGAAAAGTGAACAGGCATCTATTTTGAACTTGCTTAGCCAATTGACTTGTGGTGCACCCAGCGGAAACCATTCTCTCTCGTAATCATTGCGGTATCAATTGGGCCACCAACGGTATTCATTTCTCCGTCTATTGATAGACGAAGTGCGACTAAATCAATCAGCGAACCGGCGTAAGACGCAAGTGACACTGCAGGAAGGGCTGGAAGCACATGGGCGATTTTGTCAGTTCGCCTTGAAACCTGTTCGTCTATTCGTGTTTTTACGACATCCTGAAATTTTGAGTGCAATCCGTTTAGAGTTTGTTCGTAGTTTTCACCCAGATGGCCTTTTACCGTTTCAAGAGTTTCGGTCACCGAATCAAAAACAGCCTGATAAACCAAATCAACCATTCCGCTTTCGACGCCCCGTAGAAACTCATGGATAGTTTTGGTCTGTCCTAGTGGGATGATTGCGTAATGCCGCCAGGAGGCATGAGGATCGTATTGATACGCCTCGGTTAACAAACCGATAATTATGTTTCCTAAAACTCCACGAATGACAGTCGTTGAATACGACGGCATAATTTCGTTGCTACCAAATCCACAGAAGGCGAGCTTTGCCTCGTCTTTGAATAATCCTTTTTCAAGAAATACTCGGATGTCCTCAAGCAGCAATTCTTTGGTTTCATCGCGAAAGGGAACATCATCAAACCAATAATCGATTTGTTCATTGAGATAATTTTGCTGTTCCTTCATGACATAGTTCAACCATTGAAGTTGGGGTCCAAAGTTTGGTGGATAATTTCGAAGATCGTCTGTAATGGATGAAATGACTCGTTCTATTTCTGTGGCAGTTGTGACGCCTTCATTGGATTTGTCTCGACACCTGCGCCAAAGAAAATTGAGTCGATCGTCAAGGATCTGTCGTGCCCACTCAAGCTGTTTGCTGTTTGAAAACCAGTTCACATTGTCGGTTAACCAGTCAAGAAAGTTCTGTTGATACAAATCAACGGTGCGTAGCTGTACTGATCCAAGTGACTTGGCCCATTCAGATATCAACCCTTGATAGGTGTAATCCTGGAGAAAGACTGCTCCGGAGTGAAGAATGGCCACGCAATGGGGCGCCGGCAGTGGAAATATCTTTTCAGCAGTGTCATAGACCCGCCGGTTTCCAAATGTCATTGCACTATCTGATGCAATACCAACACCTGAAGCATTCATGAGAATCACTTGTGAAGTCATAATTTGGAACATATTCTTCACCGAAACACCTAGGCAAATTGAACTATACTGTTTGCGATTTCGGAGCAAATGAGAAGATCCTTAAAAGCGACCTGCATGCGGTGTTGATCATCAATGATGTTGAGATGTACGGAACCTATTGGACAAGCTGGCGAATGTGTATTCCGTGTGCGTTATCCGAACACGTCGTTGAGCACATCCAAACAGTCATTGACGTTTGATTGAGCACATGCAGAATCGGTTTTCTCATCACTCGAGTTCTTTGATCAATTGCTCAACTTCTTTGATGAATTGTTCGGCATCTGCAAGTACTTGTTCGTCTGACTTGGTTGGTTGAGCTAATGGACGTGTACGACTTCGTGGGGAAGGCGTCGGTTCAATTGTTGAGCGACCGTCTTTGCTTGTTGTTGGACGTAAAGAAATCCATGACCAATTTTCTGTCGTGCTATTTCTGACCCATTCGCCTGTCTCAAAAGTTTCCCCCTTAAGTGGTTCGGTTGGTTTGTCGGGAAGCCATTGCCAGTTCCCTATGCCAATGACCCAACGTCCCGGGCCTTCGCCTTCGCCGTACGGCGGTTGCCCCTGATGTTCTTTTGGAATGTGTATTTCCTTCGGTACTTCTGGCTCGGACAGTTGACTGACCTCAACATGTGGTTCGTCTACCTGTTGGTCGACGACGTCTTCGGCTGGCTCGTAATGAACGAGTGCAGCCGGGTGGTTGCGTTCCCAATCTTCAATAAAACGTTTGATCGCGCTGATGAAGTCACTCATGATTTCCTCCATTGATCCCAGCGTTGCCACCTTTTCCTATTGGACGGTTGGCGGATCGTCAGAGGGCTGGGTCCCTCGGATCCTCTTAATGGACAAACCGAACCATATCTGAAGCCGAACCAGCCTGTCGCCCGATTATTCACACTGAAAAGTGCCTGCTCACGAAACCTTTCCGAACTCTGCCATACCCCTTCTTTACGGTCCTGTTCGTCCGAGTTTCCAAAGATTTTTCAGATATCTGGTCACAAAGGTCAACAGTTCGGCCCTAGCCGACACTGCTACATAGAACGCACGTATAGGAAGGCAGACCTCAATGCGCAGACACCATCGTCAGACTCATCGATACAGCGGTTGTTCCGCCCAAGCACTGACCCCCGAAGAAAACGACGAATTGCTCGACCGTTTTCTTGAGAGTCTCAACAACAAAATTGACGCCGAAGAATTGGCGCGCCGTGATCTGCCGCACGGGGTCTTAGCCGCATCTGCCGACGGCGGAATTCCATCTGTCTACGGTCCGTTCACAAACTCCATTGAAGCTGCAGCCTTTGCACAACAACTCGAACAAAAACTTGGGGCCATTGACAACAACGTGCACTTCCAAGTCATCCCAATCGACAGCCCCGAATAAATCAAAATCACAAACGAACACAGGGTTAGACATCGCTCACGGTTTAGCGTGTCAATGTGACTTCGGTTTCTGATTTGATTTTTGCAGGCGCTGGTGCGCTCGCCGCTGGCGGCATCAACGCAATCGCAGGTGGTGGAACCCTCGTGTCATTCCCGATTCTCGTTGCTCTAGGTGTACCAAGCGTGCATGCCAATGCCACCAACACCGTTGCGTTATGCCCCGGCTATTTCGGTGGGGCCTTTGCCCAACGTGCCACTGTCGGTGAACACAAAGCTCGTTTGCGCCGCTTGCTTCCTTTCGCCGGACTTGGTGGATTGCTCGGATCAATACTTCTCGTCATCACATCAGACTCGGTCTTTCGCAATCTTGTTCCGTTCTTGATCTTGTTGGCCTGTGCTTTACTCGGATTTCAAGACGGCATCAAAAAGCGCGTCTTCGCACGTCGAAAGTCTGACCCATCTATATCGACTCACGAAGCCACCATCCCACTGATCATTTCGGTCTTTGCCGCATCGATCTATGGCGGTTACTTCGGCGCTGGCCTTGGCATCATGCTGCTCGCCATCACTGGACTTTTGCTCGACGACGAACTCCCCAAACTCAACGCCCTCAAAACCGTGTTGTCATTTGTGATCAACGTGTTGGCGGCGTCGTTCTTGGTTTTCTCGGGCAAAGTCGAATGGCATTTCGTCGCGGTGATGGCCCCGGCAAGTTTGGTTGGCGGTCATTTCGGCGGAATACTCGCCGGTAAAATGAATCCCAAAGTCATGCGGGTCATTGTGATCACCTTCGGTGTCGCAGTCGCCGTGAAGATGTTGATGTGGTGAAGACACGCATACTTCATCTGATCTCGGCATCGCCTAAGTTTGCTATATGAATTCGGCGCCTCAATTGACAATGCTTGAACGTTCGGCTCGCATTGTTGACGGCACCGACGCAGCACCAATCGGTCTGAAAGTCACTGTCGAAGCGGCCCCGGTTGAAGAAGTTGCACCAGGCATCGGCGTCATTGAATCATTCAGCAATGTTGTTGCCTTCAACACCGACGACGGGCTCACATTGTTTGATGTCTCGCACGGCATGGCCGCCAAGAGTTCGGTCGCCAGCCTTCGCTCGTGGTCAAACGACCGAGTTAACACCGCGGTCTACACACACGGTCACACCGATCATGTTGGTGGCGCAGGCGCATTCAATGCCGACGCCACTAATCGCGGTCATCAAGCCATCAACTTCGTTGCCCACGAAGCCGTGATTGATCGGTTCGATCGCTACAAAATGACGAATGGTTACAACGGATACATCAACATGCGGCAGTTCCGTTTACCCGGACCCATGTTCCCAAGCGACTTCGTGTACCCCGACACCACGTTCCGTTCAGAGACAACACTCAACATTGGCGGGCGATCATTTGAACTTCATCACGCCCGCGGCGAAACCGACGATCACACGTGGGCGTGGGTCCCAGATGCGAAAGCCGTTGTCGTTGGTGACTTATTCATTTGGCAGTTCCCCAATGCGGGCAACCCACAAAAGGTGCAACGCTTCGCGTGGGAATGGGCCGTTGCATTA
>Ga0214919_10013028_pt1 | contig 10128 bp, 9 predicted proteins | sample LL1503_MetaG_FD_177994 | JGI IMG/M metagenome (GOLD analysis project Ga0214919, IMG submission 177994) | Freshwater microbial communities from Lake Lanier, Atlanta, Georgia, United States - LL-1503 | ecosystem: Environmental > Aquatic > Freshwater > Lake | place: USA: Georgia | collected 2015-03-15 | reverse complement strand
GGGTCGCGCGTTTCCAATGCATCCATGTGCGTGTTCATACTGATCCTTTGAATGTGATTGGCAAAAATTAAGCCAACCAACGCTTGCGTCGTTTGTAGCTCTTCACATCTTTGAAGCTCTTGCGCTCACCACCGCCCATGCCAAGGTAAAACTCTTTGACGTCTTCGTTGCTGGCCAACTCTTGGGCCGCACCATCCATCACAATGCGGCCGCTTTCCATGATGTAGCCGTAGTCGGAATACCGCAAAGCCATGTTGGTGTTTTGTTCGGCCAGCAAGAAGGTGACTTTTTCTTTGGTGTTCAAATCGCGCACGATGTTGAACACCTCTTCCACAATTTGGGGGGCCAATCCCATGGAGGGCTCATCTAACAGCACCATGCTGGGTTGCGTCATGAGGGCGCGGCCAATGGCGCACATTTGCTGCTCGCCACCAGAGGTGTAAGCGGCCTGAGACATGCGGCGCATTTTAAGGCGCGGAAAATAGTTGTACACCTTTTCTAAATTGGCCGCTATTTCGCCTTTGTCTTTTCGGGTGTAAGAACCCGTGAGCAAATTTTCTTCAATGGTGAGGTGGGCAAAGCAATGGCGCCCTTCCATGACCTGTACCACGCCGCGCTGCACCAAATCGGCAGGCGTTAGGTTTTCAATGCGCTCTGCGCGCAGTTCAATCGAGCCTTTGGTCACCGCGCCACGCTCTCCCTGCAACAAATTAGACACTGCGCGCAAGGTCGTGGTTTTGCCGGCGCCGTTGCCGCCCAACAAGGCCACGATTTTGCCTTGTGGCACCTGCAATGAAACGCCTTTTAAAACCAAGATCACGTGGTTGTAAATGACTTCAATGCCATTGACGTTGAGAACAATATTTTTAGCGTCCATGATGACCTTGCTCAATGAATTTGAAACTCCACGTCAAACCTGCACGCAGGTTTGACGTGGAGGGGCGGCATTTGAAAATGCCACCCGCTCACGGTTCAGATTAAGACTGGCAATCCGCAGGTGTGCGGCGTGTCAGTTTTCTTTCTGCGGCATATTTGTCAGCAAACTGCTTCACGAGCGGCTTGATGATGGCGGTGTCTGCTTCAATCCAGTCAGACACATAGTTCCATTTCTTGCCATCCCAAGAATGCATGCGGGCAGAGCGTGAACCTTCGTGGTCAAGGCATGAAGTGCTAAGGGGTCTCATGAGAGAGTCAAGTCCCAACTTCTTCAAGGCTTTGTCGTCCATGTTCAGGTTTTCCAGACCCCAACGGATTTGCTCGCCATTCATCACTTTGCCTTTGCCAAAGCGATCTTGTGCAGCACGCACACCCTCAACGGCCAAAGCCGCACTGACCAAACCACGGTTGTACAAAGTGGTGCCCACTTCATCAGCAGGGCCCGTGCCTTGCTTCTTGTCGTGCACAAACTTCTTCACGTCTTCGATCACTTTGCCGCCAAGGCCTGTCGCCACCAAACCGCTGTAACCTTTGGCAGCCTCACCCACGTCTTTGACATCGGGCTCTGCAGCCGACCACCACACGCCATACATCTTCTCGCGGGGATAACCTGTGGCCACAGCTTCTTTCAAAGCAGCAGAGTTCATCACACCCCAGCCCCACAGCAACACATAGTCAGGGCGCGCTTGGCGAATTTGCAACCAAGTGGCTTTTTGCTCTACGCCAGGTGCAGTGACGGGCAAGAGTTGCAGGTCATAGCCTTGCATCTTGGCGCGTTCTTGCAACAAAGGAATGGGCTCTTTGCCGTATGGGCTGTCGTGGTAGACCAAGGCAATTTTTTTGCCCTTCAAATTGCCATTTTCTTTCTTGGTAATGAATTGCATGATGATGTCAGCGCCAGACCAATAGGTGCCCATCAATGGGAAGTTCCACTTGAACACACCACCATCGCTAGACTCTGAACGACCATAGCCGCCAGTGATCAAGGGGTTTTGGTCGCTAGGCGCTTTTTCAGTCAAAGCAAAGGTGATACCGGTGGACAGGGGTTGGAAAACCGAACCTTTGGCTTTGCCCTTCAGACGCTCATAGCACTCCACGCCGCGGTCTGTGGCGTAGGCCGTGTCGCACTCTTCAGAACTGATCTTCACGCCATTGATACCGCCATCGCGTGAGTTGATCAATCTCAAATAGTCTGAATAGCCGTTGGCCCAAGGCACACCATTCGGTGCATATGCGCCGGTACGGTATGGCAAAACGGGAAAGAATTGTTCTTTGGCTTGTGCGTAGGCAGCAGTGCTGACCAGCGCGCTGGAAGCGGCCGCAGCCACCACCGATGCAGCAAGAACGAGTTGACGAAGCTTCATGGTTTGTCTCCTGTTGAAAAATTAAAAAAGAAGCGGTGAAAAAACTTTGACGGATGAAATGCGATGAACTCAGTGCGGGAAAGGCCAGACACGCATTTTTTGCTTGCCCACACTCCACAATTTGGCCAAGCCGTGGGGCTCCACAATCAGGAACCACACAATCAATGCACCAAAAATGATTTGCTCGGCATGCGTTAAAGCTGCCGTGCTAACTTCTATGCCTACCAGCGAACCTAACAGCGGCAGGAAAATGTTGATGGCAATGGGCAAGACCACGATGAAGGCTGCACCAAAGAAGCTGCCCATGATGGAGCCCATGCCGCCCAAGATCACCATGAACAACAATTGAAATGACCGGTCTACTGAAAAGGCTGCAGGCTCCCAAGAGCCTAAGTGAATGAAGGCCCACAAAGCGCCTGCCACACCCACAATGAAAGAGCTCACGGCAAATGCACTGAGCTTGGCGTACATAGGCCGAATGCCAATGACGGCTGCGGCCACGTCCATGTCGCGAATGGCCATCCACTCACGGCCAATGGCACCGCGCACCAAGTTTTTGGCCAACACGCCAAACACCACCAAGACACTTAAGCAAAATATGTATTTTTGCAAGGGTGTGACGATGTCAAATCCAAACGCAGTGAGGTTGGACACGGAAGCTGTGCCAGAAGCAGAGTTGTTGGTAAACCAATTGATGCGAAGGAAAGCCCAATCGCAAAAGAACTGCGCCGCCAAAGTGGCCACAGACAAATACAAACCCTTCACACGCAAACTAGGGATGCCGAAGAAGATGCCCACAAGCGTGGCAAAAAATCCACCCACCAACAAGGCGGCGATCAAAGGTATACCCTCTAAACGAACCCAGCAATTGAAAGCGGCATAGGCGCCCACCGCCATGAATGCGCCTGATCCCAATGAAATTTGTCCACAATAGCCCACCAAGATGTTCACACCCAATGCGGCGAGCGCCAAAATAAGGAACGGAATCAGAATGGCGCGCATCATGTATTCATCTGCCAAAAATGGCACGCCCAGGAATGCAAAGGCAATGATGAGCAACACACCCCAGCGGTCTTGCGCGATGGGAAAGATTTGCTGGTCAGCTTTGTAGCTGGTTTTGAATTGGCCGTTTTCTCTGTAAAACATAACTTCTTTCTGCGATCGTGAATGTTCAGTGCTTGCGTTGTGTCTTAAACGCGATCGATGATCTTTTCACCAAACAAACCTTGCGGGCGAACCAGCAAGAAACCCAAGGCCAGCACATAGGCAAACCAGATTTCAATGCCGCCACCCACATAAGGGCCCAAGAAAACTTCGGACAACTTCTCACCCACACCAATGATGAGGCCGCCAATGATGGCGCCAGGCACGGAAGTTAAACCGCCCAAAATCACCACGGGCAAAGCGCGCAATGCAATGGAAGACAGCGAGAACTGGACGCCCAATTTGGAGCCCCAAATCATGCCCGCCACCAAGGCCACAATACCGGCCACACACCACACAATGACCCAAATGCGGTTCAAAGGAATGCCAATCGATTGAGCCGCTTGGTGATCGTCGGCCACGGCGCGAAGCGCACGACCTGTCGTTGTTTTCTGAAAGAACAAGCTGAGTGCCGCTACCAAGAAAGCCGCAATGGCAGCTGCCACCATGTCTTCTTGGTTGACCATGAGGCCACCTTCAAAGGCGTTTTGCAAAACCATCAAGGGCTCTTTGGGCATGCCGATGTCGATCTTGTAAATGTCGCTGCCGAAAATAGATTGGCCCACACCATCGAGGAAGTAAGTGATGCCCAAGGTGGCCATCAACAGGGTGGTGCCCTCTTGATTCACCAAATGACGCAGCACCAAATACTCAATGACCCAAGCTACAAGGAACATCACACCGGCCGCCAAGACAAAGGCCATGAGGTTGGCCGCTATCAGACTTTGAATGCCGGTGTACAAGGGGATCCATTCGGCAAATCTGGCCATGGCCAATGCCGCAAACAGCACCATGGCACCCTGCGCAAAGTTGAACACGCCAGAGGCTTTGTAAATGAGCACAAAACCCAAAGCCACCAAGGAGTAAAGCATGCCGGCCATCAGGCCGCCGATCAAGGTTTCAAGAAAAAATCCCATGGTGTGGTCCTTGTGCTTAGTGTGAAGTGCCCAAATAGGCGCTGATCACTTCTTCGTTGTTGCGAACTTCTTCGGGTGTGCCGTCGCCAATTTTTTTGCCGTAATCGAGCACCACCACACGGTCCGAAATGTCCATCACCACACCCATGTCGTGCTCAATGAGCACGATGGTGCAACCAAACTCGTCGTTCACATCCAAGATGAAACGGCACATGTCTTGTTTTTCTTCCACGTTCATGCCGGCCATGGGCTCGTCGAGCAACAGCACCTGAGGCTCCATGGCCAAAGCGCGGCCCAAGTCAACACGCTTTTGCAAACCGTAAGGCAATTGACCCACGGGTGTTTTGCGAAAGGCTTGAATTTCTAAAAAATCGATGATTTCTTCCACGCGTGCGCGGTGTTTGATTTCTTCGTTTTCAGCAGGGCCAATGCGCAAGGCTTGCAGCAAGATGTTGCTCTTCATGCGCAAGTTGCGACCGGTCATGATGTTGTCGATCACACTCATGCCTTTGAACAAGGCCAAGTTTTGGAAAGTGCGGGCCACGCCCATCTCGGCCACTTGGCGGCTGTCCATGTGGTCAAAGGTTTGACCGCGAAATGTAATGCTGCCTTCTTGCGGTGTGTAGACACCATTGATGCAATTGAGCATGGAGCTTTTGCCAGCACCGTTGGGGCCAATGATGGCGCGAATTTCATGCTCTTTCACATTGAAAGAAATGTCGGTCAGCGCTTTCACACCGCCAAATCGAAGGCTGATGTTGTTCACATCCAAAATGACGTCGCCAATTTTTTTGGTCATGTTGATTTCTCTGTGTTGAGGCCCGCCGCGTTCAAGCTGCAGCCTTCACGGGGACAAATGTTTGGGCATCTGAAATGTTGAGCGTGGCGCTCACACTGCCAGCGCGACCATCTTCAAACTTCACAACCGTTTCAATGAACTGGGTGGTCAAGCCGCCATACAAAGCGTCGACCAAAGGCAGGTATTTCTCGGCGATGAAGCCACGGCGAACTTTGTTGGTGCGAGTGAGTTCACCATCGTCGGCGTCCAGTTCTTTGTGCAGCACCAAGAATCGGCTCACTTGGCTACCGGCCAGCAAAAGGTCTTCGGCCAAGTCGGCATTGACTTGCTCGACACACTCTTTGATCAGTGCATAGACTTCCGGTTTTTGCGCCAAGTCGGTGTAGCCGGCATAAGGCAAGTTGCGGCGCTCGGCCCAGTTGCCCACCGCATCAAAGTCGATGTTGATCATGACGCAGACTTTTTCGCGCTGATCGCCATAGGCCACCACTTCTTTGATGTGTGGGAAAAATTTGAGCTTGTTTTCAACATACTTGGGCGCAAACATGGCGCCATCGTTGCTGCCGCCTTTGATGCGGCCCACGTCCTTCACACGGTCAATGATTTTCAAATGGCCATGGCTGTCTAAGAAGCCGGCATCGCTGGTGTGGTACCAGCCATCTGCTGTCAAAACTTCGGCGGTGGCTTGTGGGTTTTTGTAATAGCCTTTGAGCAAGCCAGGTGATTTGACCAAGATCTCGCCATTGTCGGCCACTTTGATTTCAACACCGCGGCAAGGCACGCCCACAGTGTCTGCGCGGGCTTGGTTATCGGGCTGCAAACACACGAAAACAGCAGTTTCGGTAGAACCATAAAGTTGTTTCAAGTTCACGCCGATGGAGCGAAAGAAAGTGAACAAATCAGGGCCAATGGCTTCGCCTGCCGTGTAGGCCACGCGCACTCGGCTAAAGCCAAGGTTGTTGCGCAAAGGGGCAAAGACAAAGAAGTTGCCCAAGGCGTACATGAGGCTGTTGAACAAGCCGATGGGCTCGCCATCCATGCGCTTGGGCCCTACTTGTTTGGCCAAGCGCATGAAGTATTTGTACATGCTGCGCTTGAGGCTGCTGGCGTCTTCCATGCGAATGCTCACGCTGGTGAGCATGCCTTCAAAGACGCGTGGGGGTGCGAAGTAATAGGTGGGGCCAATTTCTTTCAAGTCGATGGTGACAGTGGCCATCGACTCAGGGCAATTGACCACATAACCTGCCACCAACCACTGCGCATAGCTGAAAATATTTTGACCAATCCATGCGGGCGGTAAATAGGCCAGCACATCTTCATTGGAAGTCAGGTGATCGAACTCTGCGCCAGCTTGTGCGCGGTCGATCAAAGTGCCGTGGGTGTGCACCACACCTTTGGGATTGCCCGTGGTGCCTGATGTGAAGAACATGGCGGCCACATCTTCTTTGAAACCCAAGGCCACTTGTTCTTTGTAAAAGTTAGGGTGCTGCTTTGCGAAAGCTTCACCTGCTGACAACAACTCGTCCAGCGAACCAAGCCCAGGCTCATCGTATTTGCGCAAGCCCCTGGGATTGTCAAAAATAATTCGCTCGAGTGCCGTGTAGGTCTCTCGAACTTCCAACATTTTGTCAACCTGCTCTTGGTCTTCCACCACGCACACACGCACTTCGGCATTGGTCATGGGGAACACGCATTCGGCCGCTGCGGCGTCTTGGTACAAGGGCACAGGAATGGCGCCCAAAGATTGCGCAGCCAGCATCGTGGCATACAAACGGGGGCGGTTGGAGCCCACCACCACCATGTGCTCACCGCGCTTTAAACCTGCTTGATGAAGGCCACATGCGATGTTGGCCACCATGATGGCCATGTTCTGCCAACTGATGGTTTGCCAAATACCATATTCTTTCTCACGCATGGCTGGTCCCTCTGGGCGAACAGCAGCGTGCTTTAAAAGCAATTGTGGAAAGGTCGTTTGCATGCGGGTCCCGAGGCTTGTGAATGACTTGGGCTGAATGCTAGACTCTGATTTGACGTCAAGTTGTCATTTCGACGACAATTAGGGGATCGACCCACTGGGATTTTCCCTAGGATTTTCAAGGTCTTACAGTAAGTTGACATGAAATCTGACCTGCATCAAAGAAGGCGTCCTCCCACAGAAGAGGAATTGAGCAATATTCCTTGGCTGACTTTGCTGTTGCCCAAGGAGCGCGAGCGCGCCATCAATGCCCTGCGGGTCGGTGATGCAGAGAAAGGTGACTTTGTGTGCCGAGTGGGCCGCCCCGTCACTTACTGGTTTGGCAATGTGTCGGGCCTTCTCAAAATGAGCACCGACAACATCGACGGCCAAACCATGACCTTCACGGGTGTGCCGCCAGGCGGTTGGTTTGGCGAAGGCACAGCTTTGAAGCGCGAGGCCTACCGCTACAACATTCAAGCACTGCGGGCCAGCGTGGTGGCGGGCTTGCCACTTGACACCTTTCATTGGTTGATTGACAACTCGCTGGGTTTTAACCGCTTTGTCATGAACCAGTTAAATGAGCGCTTGGCTCAGTTCATTGCGGCCAGGGAGTTTGACCGCTTGAGCAATCCTGATTTGCGCGTTGCCCGCAATTTGGCGGCCCTCTTTAATCCGGTTTTGTTTTCTGGGGTGGGCGATTTGCTGCGCATTACCCAACAAGAGCTGGCTTATCTGGTGGGGCTTTCTAGGCAGCGTGTGAACGAAGCCATGATTCACCTGCAGGAAGAAGAACTCATTCGGGTTGAATATGGCGGCGTTCGAATTTTGAATTTGCATGGCCTTCGAACCCGCATGATTGACCGCAGAAACAGGGACAATCCGTCCAAAGAACATGTTTTATGAATCAGCACCCTTCTAAGCCCACCTTTGCGCGCGCACCCCGACCTGCCAATGCGGTCTCAAGCGCACACCCCAGTGCGACCGGCGCAACCACCGTCCGCTTGAACAAGCGCATGGCTGAGTTAGGCCTTTGCTCACGCCGCGAGGCCGATGCTTGGATTGATCAGGGCTGGGTGAGGGTCAATGGCCAAGTGGCCGAGATGGGCATGCAAGTGGGCTCCACTGATCGCATCACGGTAGAACGTGAAGCCCAAGCCCAACAAGAACAACAAGTGACAGTGCTGCTGCACAAGCCCATGGGCTATGTGAGTGGTCAAGCGGAAGACGGACACGAGCCTGCCATGGTGCTGTTTCAAGCGCGCAATCAATGGACGGGTGACAGCACCCGCATTCGCTTTAGCCCAGCGCAATTTAAAGGCCTTGCGCCTGCGGGCCGCTTGGACATTGACTCTGTGGGCCTGCTGGTCATGACGCAAGATGGCCGCGTGGCGCGCCAACTGATTGGCGAAGACGCCGACATGGAGAAAGAGTATTTGGTGCGCGTCACTTGCTCGGGGCCACAAGGCGATGTTGCGGTCAACGTGCAAGCGCATTTTCCTGCGGCACAAATGCAAAGACTGCGTCACGGCTTGAGCTTGGATGGCAAGCCTTTGAAGCCGGCGCAAGTGGAATGGCAAAACCCAGAGCAACTTCGCTTTGTGCTCAAGGAAGGCAAGAAGCGCCAGATTCGGCGCATGTGCGAGCAAGTTGGGTTGAAAGTTGTGGGCCTGAAACGCATTCGCATGGGCCGCATCAGCTTGGGTGCTTTGCCGGTAGGGCAGTGGCGGTATTTAGGGCCAAAAGAAACTTTTTAAGCCAAGTCTTTTAAATTTCATCAAGGAAAATAATGACTCACTCGTTTTTCGTAAAAAAATTACACGCATTCAGCGCCCTCTTATTAGGTGCCATCCTTTTTTCTTCGGCACAAGCTGCCACCGTCAATGCCATATGCAGCACCGATCAAAGCTGGTGCGAAATGGCTGCACAAGCCTTCACCAAGGCCACGGGCGTGACTGTGTTGCAAACTCGAAAAGCCACTGGCGAAGCACTGGCTCAAATTAGAGCTGAGGCTGCCAACCCCAAGACAGACATTTGGTGGGGCGGTACAGGCGATCCATTTTTACAAGCGGCTGAAATTGGCTTGCTCGCCCCCTACCGCCCCGCTTACATCAACGACCTCTATGGTTGGAGCGTGCGTCAATACGCCATGAGTGAAAACAAAGTGGGGGGCTTCTACACCAGCGCCATCGGCTTTGGTTGGAACACCGAATTGCTGAAGAAGAAAAACCTGCCTGCCCCCAAATGCTGGGCAGATTTGATCAAGCCAATTTACAAAGGCGAGATTGAGATTTCGCATCCCGCATCCAGCGGCACGGCTTACACCATCTTGGCAGGCTTGGTGCAGTTGATGGGCGAGGAAGCAGCCTTCGATTACATGAAAAAGCTCAATCTGAACGTAACGCAATACACGCGCAGCGGAACAGCCCAGGCGCCCAATGTGGCCAAAGGTGAGGTGGCTGTGGGCGTGAGTTTTATGTTCGGCTTTGACCTCTGGAAACACAACAAGTACCCCGTGCAATCTGGGGCACCGTGCGAAGGCACCGGCTACGAAATCGGTGGCATTGCCCTCATCAAAGGCGCGCGCAATGCAGAAGCAGCCAAACAATATTACGATTTTCTGATGAGCGCGGAAGGTCAAAAGATTGGCGGCTTGTCGGGCAGCCTGCAATTCCCAGCCAACAAGACCTTCAAACCCGACCCCCGTATTCCCAGCCTCGACGATGTCCGCTTGATCAAGTACGACTTCGAAAAATACGGCAAAGCGGCCGAACGCAAACGCCTGCTAGACCGCTGGAACAAAGAAGTGGGCGCTCAGGCTCGCTGAACGGTCAAGCGCAACTCAGACCCCCCTTGAAATTTCCAAGCCCATCCCCAAATCAGGGGGTGGCGGGGTGAATTGACCCCATTGAGGCGCTTTGCGCGCCCACAAAATCCGTTCTTAACTGTAATTTG
>Ga0214919_10013027_pt1 | contig 10129 bp, 9 predicted proteins | sample LL1503_MetaG_FD_177994 | JGI IMG/M metagenome (GOLD analysis project Ga0214919, IMG submission 177994) | Freshwater microbial communities from Lake Lanier, Atlanta, Georgia, United States - LL-1503 | ecosystem: Environmental > Aquatic > Freshwater > Lake | place: USA: Georgia | collected 2015-03-15 | reverse complement strand
ATTCGAGGTACAGGCAGCGCAGCACATTGGTAAGTTGGCTGCCAATTTCCCGGGTGTGCAGCGGGTGGCGCCAGAGTTCGGCTAAAGGCGTTCGTGCCAAATTGAGAGCTTTGTTTTGGCGCAAATGAGCCGCCACTTCGGCTTGGCAGCAAGGCACCAAAACCATGGCCCGGGCATTTTTAAGGCGTCCAAAAGCGATGGCATCGTCGGTGGCGGTGTCGCAGGCATGCAGTGCGGTGACCACATCGATGTGCGATGGCATGAGATCAGACTGAGACGATTCGGCCACCGAGGTGTTCAAGAAGTCCATGCGCTGAAAGTCCAAACGCTTGGCCAAAGCACGCGATGCTTCGACCAATTCAGAGCGCGTTTCAATGCCGTAAATATGGCCTTGCGACAAAGGCTTGAAGAACAAATCGTAGACGATGAAACCCAAATACGATTTGCCTGCACCGTGGTCGGCAAGAGACAAACCTTTCGGCATTGCATCGCCTTCTTTGGTTTGCAAAGCAGACCCCTTCAAGGCCTTGGCTGCATCCTCTTCAGACAACTCTTTCAAAATCTTTTCAATAAACTGAAACAGATGCAGCACCTGTTTCAATTTGCGACGTGAGTCTTGGTTGATCTTGCCCTCGCGCGTGAGGATGTGTAATTCCTTGAGCAATTCAATGGACTGCCCTGGCCGCAAATCTAAATCCAGCGGCTTGGGTTCTGTCGATTTCGAATTAACTGGATTTTTTTTCATGAGACTCATTCTGAGGCAAATTGGCCCCTACATCCAAAGCCTGCCAACCCTCTAAGCCCAACTGGTTCAGGGTGGCCATGTTGACTTCAAAAATAGCCTCAGCGTCAGGGAACGTAGCCACCGCACGGTCAATGCTGGCCTCTCGAATCAAATGCAAAGTGGGGTAAGGCGATCGGTTGGTGAAATTGGTGATGTCGTTTTCATCGGTGCCCGCAAATTGGTATTGCGGATGAAAACTGGCGATTTGAATTTCGCCCTCCAAATTAAGTGCCAGCAGGCAATCGTCGGCTACGTTTAAAAAATCGTTGTAATCGTAAAAATCCTGCAACAAGTTTTGAACTATCAACAAGCTGGTGTCGCGCTCAGAAGCTTCTAGCGCCACGAGGTCTTTCAAGGCTTGTATCAAGTCATCTCGCAACGCTTCCAAAGTGACGGCTGTGCTGACTGTGCAATGGACTTGCCCTTTCACATAAACCGATTTGGCAAAGGGACACAAATTCAGACCAATGACCGCACGCTCTAACCAGCGCAAGGTGTCTTGCACCATGGTATTTTCTGGCGTGGCTTTCAGTGAAGTGCTATCCAAGGCGCTTAAAGATGTTGTTTGCGGTTTCATGAAACCACTCCTTGTTGACTCAAAGTTCGCGCAATCAACAGGGAAAACACACCGCCTAGAACACAACACAAACCCGTCGCCAACCAAGTCCATTGCCAACCACCGACTTGCGACGCAAGCCAAGCCACCAAAGGCGGCCCCGCAAACTGCCCTGCTGCAGAGCCTTGCTGCATCCAACCCACGGTGGTAGACACATTGCGTTCATGCGGCGCCAAGCGAACTGCCAAAGAAAATAAAGTGCCAGGCACCAAACCACCACATGCTGAAAATAAGAGCACTCCTGCATAGCGCAGCAATGGCCAGTTTTGAGTGAGCTCTGCAAAGGCCAACAAAGCGCCCATCCCCATAGCTAAAAATCCCATGGCCAACAACGCACTGGGATGAAAGCCTCTTTGCAACAAGCGCCCAGAAGCCATGTTGCCCAACATGTTGACGGCTGCAGCCAATGCGGTCAACCAACCCAAAGTGGCACCCATCAAACCGGACTGGGTGTAGATGGAAGGCAAGAAACCCACAACAGCCAACCATTGGCCAGAATACATGGCAAAGCAAAGCGCAACCCACCAAGGGCCGGGCGCTGAAAGCGTTTCACGCAATCTTTGCGTCCAGGCCACTGATTGAAGGGACGAGGCTTGTGTGGGCTCAACACCAGACGAATTTAAAACTTCTGCAGGTACCACACGCCACAATACAAAAGCCATTGCCCACGACAAGACAGCAAACAAAAGCCACCAAGTGCGCCATCCAAACTCAGGCAACCAGAAAGGGCCTGCCAACAATGTCATGGCTGTGCCGGCTGGCATGTAAGCACCCCAGTAGCCCAATAATTTTCTCAAATGGTGTTCGCTGACCAACTTGCGAATGAGTCCGGGTGCGGGCAAAGTGACCCCTAAAAATCCAAACCCTTCAACGGCCCGCCACACCATGAGGGACGTGACACTTTCTGAAGTGGCGCCCATGGCACTGGCCACACCCAAGATGACCAAACCCGACAACATGCTGCGCTTGAGGCCGAAGCCATCGGCAGACAAACCCACAGCAAGGGCCAAGCTCATGCCCGCCAGCTGCACCAAGGACAACAAGAAGCCTGCTTGCATCAAACTCAGTCCCAAGGCTTGACTCAACTCTGGCAAAGCAGGCGGCAGTTTTCCAATTTGCAATGCAGCCACAACGCCAGAAAATATCACGCAATAGGCAGCCCCTAAAGACAACGGCCGCCCAGGGACAACTAAAGAACTTGTCATGCTAACAATCGACGCCCCGTTAAGCGTTCGTGCTCGCGCGCGGCAAAGCGATCGGTCATGCCTGCAATGTAGTCGGCCACTGCGCGAGGCGTCTCTTTGCGCGCAGCAAAATCAGAAGACATTTCTCGAGGGCTGCTGAGGTAAGCATCAAACAACTCGCGCACCACCGTTTGGGCTTGGGTGGTGGTCTCCATCACTTGAGGATGCCGATACAAATGCTTGAACAAGAATGATTTCATGGCTTGAACTTGTTCCGCCATGGCTTCACCAAACGCCACCAATGGCCCTGCAAGCCTTGCCCGGTCTGCATTGTGCGGCGTGTGCTTGAGCAAATTGGCACGCGTGGTGTCAATGACATCGTAGACCTGGTCGCTGAGCATGCGGCGAATGGTTTCGTACAACAAGCGTCTAGATTTGGAAGCGTCTTCCAAACTTGGGTGTTGCTGAAGGGTCAAAATTTTGTAGTGCTCAAACAATGGCACTTCGGCCATTTGCGACATGGTCAGCAAACCAGAGCGCACCCCATCGTCAATGTCATGTGCGTTGTAGGCGATGGCATCGGCCAAGTTGCAGAGTTGGGCTTCCAAACTGGGCTGAGTGCCATCTAAAAATCGTTTGGCCACACCGCCAGGTTCTTGGGCCTCAATCAAAAGCGCATTGCGTCTGGCGCAATGTTTCAAGATGCCCTCACGCGTTTCAAAGGTGAGGTTCAAGCCATCAAAATCTGGATAGCGTTCTTCCAATTGGTCAACCACGCGCAGGCTTTGCAAGTTGTGCTCGAAGCCACCAAAGTTTTGCATGCATTCATTCAAGGTGTCTTGGCCTGCATGGCCAAATGGCGTGTGACCCAAGTCATGCGCCAAGGCCACTGCTTCGACCAAATCTTCATTCAGGCTCAAAGCTCGTGCAATGGAACGTCCTAATTGCGCCACCTCCAATGAGTGCGTCAATCGAGTTCGAAATAAATCACCTTCGTGGTTCAAAAAGACCTGTGTTTTATAGACCAGTCGCCGAAATGCCGTTGAGTGAACAATGCGGTCTCGATCGCGTTGGAAGTCATTGCGCGTTGGGGCTGGCACTTCGGCATGTCGCCTGCCGCGCGAATTTTCAGCAAAGCATGCGTAAATTTCAAGCACAGCAACGGTCTATCACAGCACGTACCATGACTTGTGGTGCAGCGCTGACACGGGCCTTGCCTGGGCCATCTATCAAAATAAATTGAATGTCGCCAGCCACTGATTTTTTATCATGCAGCATGAGTGCCATGTAGTGACCTGCATTGTCTTTCGCATCAAGCACAGGGCCTTTGATCGGCAAACCAGCCCGCGCTATAAGGTCTGTCAAACGCATGACAAAAGCAGCATCGATCAAGCCCATGTCAGCAGACAAGTTGGCGGCCATGACCATGCCGCAGCCCACTGCCTCGCCATGCAGCCATTCACCATAGCCCAAGCCCGCCTCAATGGCGTGGCCAAACGTGTGGCCAAAATTCAAGATGGCCCGCAAACCTGACTCGCGCTCATCTTGCCCCACAACGAAAGCTTTTATTTCACAACTGCGCTTCACAGCATGCGCCATAGCATGTGTGTCGCAAGCTTTCAGGGCCAGCATATTGGCATCAATCCAATCAAAAAAAACCATGTCAGCGATGGGGCCGTATTTGATGATTTCTGCCAGGCCAGCGCTAAGCTCGCGCGCTGGCAAAGTTTTTAAAACTCCCAAATCGCACACCACCCGTTGTGGTTGGTAAAAAGCACCAATCATGTTCTTGCCCATCGGATGATTGATGGCCGTCTTTCCACCCACCGAAGAATCGACTTGTGCCAACAAGGTCGTGGGGACTTGAACAAAGGGCACACCCCGCATAAAGCTGGCAGCAGCAAAGCCCGCCATGTCGCCAACGACACCGCCGCCCAATGCAAACAAAACTGTTTTGCGATCGCACGCTAAACCCAGCAATTTGTCAAAAATAAGGTTCAAGGTCACCCAATCTTTGTGCGCCTCGCCATCCGGCAACAGAACACTGTGAATCAGTTTGTAATGGCCCGACAGCGCGTGTCGCAAGGCAGCCTCATAAAGCGGTGCAATCGTGGTGTTGGTCACAATCATGGCGGCTGCAGCTTTGGGCAATTGGCCGTAGGTGCCAGCTTGTTCTAATAAATTTTCACCGATCAGAATGTCGTAGCTTCTATCGGCCAAATCAATTCGAACCGTTTCGGTGGGTGTGTTCAATGCGGTCATGTTCGGCTCGGGTGGGGGTTTGCAGCATGCGTGTCAAAACCATCAAGGTCTAATTCTCCAATGATGGTGTTGAGCAATCTGTTGATACTGGGTCGTCCTGTTTCAAAAACAAAATGCGCTGTCTCGCGATAAAGAGGGTCGCGTACATTGAACAAAGCTCTCAACTTTTCTTGAGGATCATTGACTTGCAGAAGCGGTCTTTGCATATCGTGCTTCAGTCTTCGGAAAACTTCTTCGGGTGTTGAGCGCAAATAAACCACCTTGCCACGCGTGTGCAAATTTTGCCGATTAAGGGGGCGAAGCACTGAACCGCCACCAGTGGACAACACACCATGGTGGTACTTGCTTAAATCGTCAAGGACGTTTTGCTCAATGTCCCGGAAACGCTCTTCACCTTCTCGCTCAAAAAACTCTCGAATCGAACAACCTAAACGTTGCTCGATGACACTGTCGGAATCCAAAAAAGGCAGGCCGAGTCGGCGCCCCATCTGTCTGCCGATGGTCGTTTTGCCAGATCCTGGGAGGCCAACAAAAATAATGAGCAAAAGTAGAAACTCAAGGAAGGATTGAGGCTCCAAGTGTATTCGAGGGCGCTGGGATTAGGTTGTCAGCCAGCACTCTGGGCGTCACAAAAATCAACATTTCAGTTTTTCGTTGCGTTGATTGCTGATTTTTAAACAGCCAACCCAGCCCCGGCAGGCTGCCAAGCCTGGGTATTTGAGCCACATCGTCCTTGTCGGCAGCCTCCAAAATACCGCCAATAACCACCGTTCCCCCGTTGTCCACCAAAACTTGCGTTTTCACGTGCTTGGTGTTGATGGCATAGCCAGCTGCTGTGATCTGGCCCACACTGTCTTTGGAAATGTCCAATTCAAGGACAACGGCTCCTTCTGGTGTGATTTGCGGTGTGACTTCCAACTTCAAGTTGGCCTTTCGAAAGGCCACGGATGCAGCACCATTGCCATTGCTCACTTGATAGGGCAACTCTGTGCCTTGTTCAATCAGGGCCTTGATTTGATCGGCTGTGACCACCCTCGGACTGGCCACCACTTTGCCTTTGCCGTCGGCTTCGAGGGCCGAAATTTCAAGGTTCAAAAATTGATTGGCTGCTGCATTGAAGAGCGAAATAGCAAAACTTGGCGGTGGATAAATGGTTTGACCGGCAGAACCTGCTGGCAAATTCAACACAAAGCCAGGTTGTACACCGCCCGTGCTGCTCAGCGCTTGCCCACTGATGGCCAAATTCACAGGCTTGGCATTGGCAGCAAAGGGCGCCGTAAAAGGGGCCGCAAAAGCGCCGCCCAAACGCACACCCAAGGATTTACCGAACTGCTCTTCAGCCTCCACAATGCGCGCTTCAATCATCACTTGACGGACCGGCACATCGAGCCGTTTGATGACTTCTTGGAGTTGCTTTAAGTAAACCGGTGTGTCCAAAAAGAACAATTGATTGGTTCGCGGTTCAGCCATGACCGTACCCCGTGCGCTAAGCCAATGGTGACCCGAATTGGCAGCGCCACTGCCTGCCAATTGCAAGCGCTGAACCACATCAAGGGCTTTGGCATATTTCAAAGGAATGGCCAATGCTTGTAAATTTTCAGGCACTTCCTTTTTAGGAGCAATCCATAAAACGCCAGATTGCTCTGTGGCGACCAAATTTTTCGACTGCACAACGACCTCCAAGGCTTCACGCCAAGTCATGTCATTGAAGTGCAGGCTGACGGGCCCCGAGACGCCCTCTGCCACAATCAAATTTTGGTTGCCGATTTCGGCAAGCGATTGAAGCAAGGCTTTGACCTCGATGTTTTGAAATCGCCACTTCATCTTTTGCGCCAATTCCATGGCGCCAAGAGGCGCCATCAAGCCTAGAAGCAAGACCCACGCGGCCACCCTGATGGCTTGAAGGCTTGGATATTTCAGACGGCTCATGGCAGCACCTTTTCCCAAGCCAGCAAGCTTGAAGGCTGACCGAATTCATCCCCCAACCAAAGCCCCTGCGCGTCCAATGAAAGCACAAGTCGGTTTTCAATGCCTAGGTATTGCCCGGGTTTCACCGCACTGGTCTGCTGACCCGATTGAACAAGCGTCCAAAACAAAGTCTGATGGGATGCCGTGAGAGATTGAACAGCGCCGACTAGGCGCATTTGCGCGACAGAATGGTCTGGCAAGGCACGTGCCTCCAAACTGAGCACCTTTTTTTCTGCCATGACTCGGCTTGCATCTTGGAGCTCAACGCCAGTGTCGGTGAAAGCATCTTCAGCATTCCACAACAAATGGATTTGCCCTTCTAGCGCGTACTCACCCTTTGGCAACAAACGCCATGTTAACTTGGGCCAAATGCCATTTTGAAATAACTGGTTCAGTGACTGCCAGTAGGCATAGGTAGCCGATTGAGAACCCTTTAGGCTAAAATCTAAAGTGCCAACTTCAAAGCCCTGTTCATCGGGCAAAGGCGTGAATTTCATTTGAACGATGTACAAATTTTTTGTTTGAGCCAATTGCTGCAAACGATAGATCAACTGCATGCGAAATGCAGAATTTGGCCAAGCCAAAATCAGCTCATCCACTTGGGATTGATGTTCAAGCAAGGCTTCCATTTTTTGCGCATGAACCAAGGACAAAGCAGTGGACTTTGCCTTTTGCAATGCCTGCTCTGCCTGCTGAGTCACTTGTGCCCTTTCCATTTGTTGCCACTGCATGCGATGCGTTTGAATCCATCCTGCAGCGGCCATGGTTTGCCAGACTTCCCAAACGCACACCATGCACAATTCACCCACAAAAATGGCACGCCCAACCCTGGCCCAGACACTGCGAAACAAACTGCCATTGCGCCAATGAAAAGCAGCCTGAGGCCATGTGATTGAAAGCACCGACACACACTTGCGCATGCCCAGGTTTTTGAGCTCATGCATGTTCATGGCGCAGCCTTAACGACCGGCGAATTCGAAGCATGCGCCCATAGGCTGGCCTTCAATTTGACTTCTACCAAACTGGCCCTACTGTGCGAAGGCTTGGTGATGGCCCGATGAGCATGAAGCATTTGGGGCGCTGTTTTCCACCGATCAAACCGGGTCATGTCGTTCATCAGGGCCTGCCACTTTTCAGCGTCTTCGCTGAGGCCCTCAAACTCCAGTTGTCCGTGCTGCCATTGCAAGCTTTGCAAATCAGCCATTAAGCCTTTTTGACTGCCATGGTTTTCTAACAAAATAGCTTGTACATCGTTCAAATCGTCTCGCTCTTCCTGCCGACGCGTTAAGTAATTCACGCGCGATTTCAAATGTGCCAATTCAACTTGAGCCTTGGCTATTTGGATGTCAGTCATCCCTTGCGGTTGTTGCACTGCGCCAAAGCTTGGCAAATGAGAAATGTACTGAGCCATTTCTTGTTGCGCATCAGCTTCTTCCAAAACAATCAGGGCTGCTGCCAAGAGCATACCGATGCCAAAAGCCATCATCATTTCAATGTGAAACTTGCGAAGTTCACGTTTCGAAGAACGCAGCAAGTTCAGCATGGCTTGATTTCTTTGAACACATTGAAATACTGACTTGCCAACTCGTCCTTGTAAGGCAGTCGGAATGCCTCAGCCATGACGCTTGGGAGTAGCCCCCAAGCCTCACCCAGCTCCTTGCTTTGGGAGACACAAGTGATGGCTTCAAGTTGGAGGTCTAGCGCATTGAATTGTTCTGTGTACGCCTTGGCCAAGCTTCTAGGACAAGCCCTGCATCGCGCCAACCAACTGCCCATTGGGCTTGAATGAACTGCAAAGTCCAATGTCAACTCGGCCACTGGCAATTGGAGTGCGGCAGCCGCCTCTAGCCAACATTCGGCCGCAATGTCCTCGGGACCCCAATGCGGTTGGCAGTGCACATCACTCGCCCAAATTTCAGGGGGCTCAAGCATGAGCACGGTCGGGTTTGGCCTCGCTTCAAGACAATCTTTCCTCAATTGCGATATGAGTGGCACCAAATCCGCATCCCTGCGATACAGCACCCTAGCGTGTTGAACGGCCAACACCGACCAAACCTTGACAGCACTTGAATTTAAGTTGACAGGGCTGCTTGGATGGAGCTTGGGGAAGGCATCAAAGGGGATGAAAATAGGACTGACGACAAACCGCAAAGAGGCGGCTGGCGTGCGTGAGGGAAATGACAGCACAGGATCACTTTCATAGACAAGAAACAGTGCTTTGATTGGACCCGCCCCTGGCACTCGAAAGGACTACAATTCCTCTCAATCCAGTTGCTTTCTGCAACGTTCAAATTCAGCCCCCCTGCTAGGCCCTTTTGACAATGCGGTCAACGGTTTTTTCCGCTTAAGACATGTCCAAAAAATCCAAATCAAAATCTTCTGAACAATCCGACTTGATGGAAGCGCCAAGATTGCACTGGGCATTGCGTGTGTGCCTTTGGGCCGTCGGCCTTGTGTTTGCGGGTTTGTTGTCCGTGTTGATGGTGGTGGGTGTGGCCATGGTGATGGCTTATCCCCAACTGCCCGACACTTCCGATCTGGCGGAATACCGCCCCAAATTACCCTTGCGCATTTACACAGCAGACGGCTTACTGATGGGTGAGTTTGGCGAAGAGCGGCGCAATCTCACCCCCATCAGAGAAATTCCACAAGTGATGAAAGACGCGGTATTGTCGATCGAAGATTCGCGCTTTTACCAACACGGTGGACTGGACTATTTGGGACTGATTCGGGCGGGCATTGCCAATTTGGGCAAACGCAAGAGCCAAGGCGCATCAACCATTACGATGCAAGTGGCGCGCAATGTTTATTTGTCCACCGAAAAAACATACACCCGAAAAATTTATGAAATTTTGCTCACATTCAAGCTCGAACATTTGTTGACCAAAGATCAAATTCTCGAGATCTACATGAATCAAATTTTCTTAGGTAATAGGGCCTACGGCTTTGCTTCTGCCGCCGAAACTTATTTTGGCAAGTCACTCAAAGACATCACCATTGCAGAGGCCGCCATGCTGGCAGGACTGCCCAAAGCGCCATCGGCTTACAACCCCATCAGCAATCCAAAACGTGCACGGTCAAGGCAGTTGTACATCATCGAGCGAATGGAAGACAACAATTTCATCACCGCCAAGCAGGCCTTGGAAGCCAAGGCAGAGCCCCTGCGCATCCGGCCCAACAACGACAAGAGTCGAATTCATGCAGAGTACGTGGCTGAGACAGTGCGTCAGATGATGTTTGCACAGTACGGCCAAGAGACGTACACAAGGGGTCTGAACGTTTACACCACGCTGCAATCGACAGAACAAAATGCGG
>Ga0214919_10013026_pt1 | contig 10130 bp, 9 predicted proteins | sample LL1503_MetaG_FD_177994 | JGI IMG/M metagenome (GOLD analysis project Ga0214919, IMG submission 177994) | Freshwater microbial communities from Lake Lanier, Atlanta, Georgia, United States - LL-1503 | ecosystem: Environmental > Aquatic > Freshwater > Lake | place: USA: Georgia | collected 2015-03-15 | reverse complement strand
ACGACGCTGAGTTTCTCGCCCGTGAAATCGCAAGTTTGCAATTGGCGCTTGCAAACGTAGTCACTTCTGACGAATTGCGTGAACAACTTGATCAACTTAGCGAGCAAATCGCAAAACTAAACAAAAACTAAATCACGCACATTTTTTGCATCGGCCAATCAAGTCGAGTCGATGCTGATCAAGTTTGAATCCGAGGCGTTTGGCAAGTTTGGTTAGTGCATCGTCTAGTTCATCTTCGAGTTGCGCAGGAACTGTCACGTCTCGCACATCGCCACACACAGAACACAACATGTGGTGATGGTGTCCAAGTATTTCTTCATTCAATTCATAACGACCGTTGTCGTCAGTGCTTACAATACGTTGTACGGCACCCACTTCTTCAAGTACAACAAGGTTTCTATAAAGTGAACTTTGCGCTATTTCGTTTCTTGTGCCTTTAAAACTTTTTGCTTGCTGCAAAATTTCTGAAATCGTCAGCGGTCGATCTGATGTCTCAAGCATCGACACAATCGCGCGACGCTTCGACGAATAGCGTTGGTTGTGTTGAGTGAACCTTCGCGCGACTTCAATGTGTACATCCGAATTCTCGACTTTTTGATGCTTATGCCCACTCGACATAACTCATAACCTATATGAGAATCGGTGAGAATGACTAAGTTAAATCAAGCCCGAACGAATGAATGTGCCTGAACCCCACAAGCCAAAACTCGACTCAGAAGAACTTCATTCGGCAAACTCAGTTCTCCCAATACGAATGCGCCAGGTTGAGAAATCTCACCGATGCTGATTGATCGCGCAACACACCCGCTCACGACTCCTGCTACTTGACCAACCCGCTCAGCGACACCAACTACATCGACAACTCGTTCATCGTTTTTTGTGCCCCGAACCTCGACACGAAGACCACCCATTCCGCCCTCGGCACGTGGTGGAATCAACATTGGCATTCTCGAAAAAACTCGATCACGTCGAGTTGCCGAGACACGCGCAGTCACACGAACCAACTCTGGAAATGCTCGTTTAATTAAAAGCGGATCAGGAAGCTCTCCGCGATAACAGTCGTAAGCACCAACCGGCTCTGGAAACCAGCACAACTCGCGACCACTACCGGCTGGTCGTCGCAACCATTCGCCATCGTGCCAACCCATCGACTGCCCAGAAAGGGCTCGATGATGTTGGCGGGCACATGCTGGGCCACCCGTACCGTGCAACGCAATGTGTACTTCATCGACCAAATCAAATTCTTTGCTCAGATTACGAACCAACAGACCCGACATGCCTGGCGACGATGCTGCTCCAATTATCGATGTCACGTTGTTTTCGGTCGCTAAATCTGAAAGTGACAGCAGATTTAAACAATCGGAGATGTCATCACTCGTTGAAACTACTGAAACACCATTCTCGAGAAACTCTTTAGCAACTGGTGCGTGAGGTAATGGGCCAGCAACAACAACAACCTTTGCGCTATGCAATTCGCTTCGACTGCCTGATTTGATCAGGGAGTTGGTCTCGCTTAGACGACGAACCAGTCGCTGAGCAACAATCTGTGACGAGTCGAAAACAACTATTGGTGTTTGCGATTCAACCGATAGCGATTCAGCAACTCTCGAACCAACAACACCAGCACCAAAAATTCCGATCATCAGAATCTTCGATTACTTCTTGTCGGTGAATTTTCGCCAGCCGCCTTGTTTGATTGCACCAACACCTTTACCTTTAAATCGCAAAACTCCGGCGACAGCACTAGCAACACTTAATGCAAGAAGAGCACGTCTCAATAGTTTCATAGGTACATACATTATGGGGTCTAAATAAATTGGTTACGCTTCTTCAAGTGAAGTCTCCCGAGAATTTCAGCGTTACAGCGATAATTCCGACTTTTCGTTCAGAAAACTTGGTGATACGGGCCATTGAATCTGTGCTCAGCCAATCGTCGCGGGTAGACGAAATTATCGTTGTCGACGACGGAAGCGATGATCAAACTGTGCAAGTGGTCCGCGATTTTGCCTCGAATCACACACAAATTCGCATAATTGTCAACGATCAAAATCTTGGTCCCGGTCAATCCAGAAATATTGCGTGGAACTTAGCAAAAAGCGATTACCTGGCATTTTTGGACGCAGATGACACATGGCATCCCAAGAAAATTGAACTACAACGCGAGTGGTTCAGAGCAAATTCAAGCGAAGTAATCTGCGGCACCCAGCATTGCATCGTCAACCAAGACCAAAAACATAACGATGACGAGAACTTTTCGCGGTTCACGATCAAAGATCTACTTAGGCGCAATCGATTCACGACGCCATCGGTAATGCTTCGTCGCAACATCCCATTGCGCTTTGATTCAAAACTGCGTATGTCAGAAGATTATTTATTGTGGATGGAAATTGCCAGCGAATTTGGCAATGTAAATCGAATCAACAAACCTTTGACCATTCTTCACAAACCAGAATTTGGTGCTGACGGACTAAGCAGCAAAATCAGCGCGATGTATTTTGGTGAAATGAAAGCGTTATCGATTTTGTATCAAAAAAATCACATCAGTTTTGCAACACTGATTCGCAGTTACATCTGGTCTACCTTGAAATTGGCTCGAAGGCTGCCGTTGGCGCTATATAGAAAGCTTGCTTGGAAATCAAAACACTAAACAAACACTGGTGGGGCTAACAAGAATCGAACTTGTGACCTCATCCTTATCAGGGATGCGCTCTAACCAACTGAGCTATAGCCCCGATTTTTAAACGAGGACTAGCAAGGCTACTGCTCAGTTTCGTCAGCCTCAACCGCGATAATTCGCACTTCTTCTTCAAGCACAGTAACTCGCACACCGCCCACAAGATCAGTTATCAAGTTAAAGATTGTCGCCAAAAGCACCCACAGACCAGTTCCTAAAATTACGCCTAAAAGACCGAGAACCCAAAGATTGCCAAACAACTCGGAGCCATCAAATCTGAACGTCTCCCAGCCGAATGACTCCATGAAATTTTCAACGTTGTCGAGTGTTCCTGTTGATTGTGCAACATTCCAGAGCAACACAAGCGAAATAAGCGATACGAAATAGCAAACCAAATGAAACGCCAGACCAACTTTGAACACAGACCATGGATCAATGTCGCGAATAACTCGCGAAACTCGTCTCACTCGTGGCTTAGTCGACACTGCGCCCGTCTTTTTGCTCACCATTGCAGTGTAGGCAGATCTAAACCCTCTGCCGACACAGCCACAGCCCGACGTACAACGTGATTAGCTTCAACAACAACGGTGCACTTATCGCTTAGCTTTTCTGTTTCGATCATTTGACCAAAGTTTTGTTCGGCAATTTTTCGGGCCAAATCTTCGTGTGCCATCACACAAGCCAGCGCCGATACATCAGCGGCAAACTGGCTCTGCTGTGCATCAAATAAACGCATACCGATATTCGACAGCGAATAAAGTGTCGCAGTCATCAACGACATGGTGATCAGCACGAAAAAAGTTGCTGAGCCACTTTCATGCTTCGAAATATTAGAAAGAATAAAAAATTATTCTTCGTCGCTAGCCAAGATCGGCGCCACCGACGCAACAACCTGACCTGCACCAAGACTCATGACGCGCACGCCGGTGGCGGCACGACCTTGGCTTGAAATTTCTTTGACTGGAGTACGAATTGTTGTACCTGCCGATGACACCGCAACAATTTCGTCTTCGATTCCGACCATGAACGCTGCCACTACTCGACCTTTTTTACCGGTCAACTTGATGCCGATCATGCCCATGCCGCCGCGACCTTTGCGGGTGAAGTTACTGAGTTGCGTGCGTTTGCCATAACCAGACTCGGTCACGAGCAAAATTGAGGCATCATCTTTGGCCACATCAACTGAAACGACTTCGTCGCCCGCGCGCAAACGCATGCCGCGCACACCTGCGGCAGAGCGCCCCATTGGTCGAACTTGTTTTTCGGAGAAGCGAATCGTTTGACCACCACGACTGACGATGAATACGTCGTCGGTGCCGCCGGTTTCAATAACACGCACAAGTTCGTCTTTTGGTCGCAATTTGAGAGCGATCAAACCATCACGACGCGATGAGTCATATTCGTTGAAAGCTGTCTTTTTAACCTGGCCTTGTCGCGACACGAAGAACAAATAACGAGTACCGGGGAATTCGCGTGTGTCAATGATCGCCTGAATTGTTTCACCGTTTTGCAATGGCAAAAGGTTGACAATTGGAATGCCTTTGGCTGTACGTTCACGTTCAGGTATCTCGAGTGCGCGTAAACGGTAAACCCGACCACGATTTGAAAAGAACAGAAGATACGCATGAGACGTCGTGAAAATTACGTTGCGCACGATGTCGGCATCCTTCATTTTTGCGCCTGATACTCCACGGCCGCCTCGACCCTGTGATCTGAACGAGTCGGCAGAGACGCTCTTGATGTATTGGGCTTGGGTCATCACAACCACAAGTTCGCGATTATCGACCAGGTCTTCAACACTCATTTCGCCAACATCAGCGGTGATTTTGCAGACACGATCGGTGGCGAATGTCTCGCGAACTGCCGAAAGTTCTTTCGAAATCACTGCTCGTAGTTTTTTGTCGTCATTCAATATTGCTTTTAGTTCTTTGATCTGTGCCTGAACATCTTTTTGCTCGGTTTCAAGATCAATTCGTGACAAGCGGGTCAACTGACGTAATTGCATATCAAGAATGTCGATTGCTTGACGCTCAGTGAAACCAAATTGTTTGCCCATCAGGGCTGCTTTTGCAGCATTGCCGTCTTCGCTACCACGAATCACTTTGATCACGGCATCAATGACATTAAGTGCCTTGAGACGACCCTCAAGAATGTGGCCACGATCTTGGGCTTTCTTGAGGCGATAGTTGCTGCGTCGAGTGATTACGTCGATTTGGTGACGTACATACCCTTGCAACGCGTCACGAAGGTTGACGGTACGCGGTACGCCGTCGACAAGTGCAACCATGTTTACCGGGAAACTTGTTTGCAAGGTCGTGAGTTTGAACAAGTTGTTCATTACAACGTTTGAGTTGGCGTCACGTTTGAGTGTGATAATCAAATTTGTTTCGCCACCCGAAGAGTTGTCGTTGACATCGGCAATGCCATCGAGTTCTCCACCGTCGACAAGCTCTTGAATTCGTGCGGCAATCGCTGAGCAACTCGCCTGATACGGCAATTCTGTGACAACAATGCGCATTTGACCGCGCGCGCCATCTTCAATTGCAACTTTCGCCCGCATTTTGATGCTGCCTCGACCAGTTTTGTAGGCCTCATTGATGCCACTTCGACCCAAAATCAAACCGCCCGTTGGAAAATCTGGACCTTTGACGAACTTCATCAAGTCCGCGACCGACGCCTCGGGGTTGTCGATCAAGTGAAGCGTTGCATCAACAACTTCACCAAGGTTGTGCGGCGGAATACTGGTTGCCATACCAACAGCGATGCCTTGCGAACCATTGACCAACAAGTTTGGAAACCGAGATGGCAAAACTGATGGCTCTTCTGAAGTGCCGTCATAGTTTGAAATTAAATCAACCGTGTCTTCGTCGATGTCTGCGAGCAGTTGCATCGCCAACGGATGCAAACGCGACTCGGTATAACGACTCGCAGCCGGGCCAAAGTCCGGAGAGCCATAGTTGCCATGGAAATCAATTAACGGGTGACGAAGCGAAAACGGTTGAGCCATTCGCACCAAAGCGTCGTAGATCGCGCCGTCGCCGTGTGGGTGATATCGCGCCATTGTGTCGCCGGTAACGCGAGCGCACTTAACAAAAGGTCGATCTGGTCGGAAGCCTTGCTGATGCATATCCCAGATAATTCGGCGGTGCACCGGCTTTAGGCCGTCACGCACGTCGGGCAACGCCCGCGACATGATTACCGACATCGCGTAGTCAATGAACGATCTTTCCATTTCGTCTTGAAGCTGCACCGGCTGAACACCTTCGTTTGGTGCAAGTGGCAATTGTGCGGCCCCAGTATTTTTTGACGACGACGCTTTAGTCGTTGCCTTCTTGTTCAACTTCTTAGCTGGTTTTTTTGCCGCCATAGTCGTCGTGTCCTAATCGCTGAGTACTTAGAAGTCGAGGTTGCGCACATCGCGTGCATTTTTTTGGATGAAGGATTTGCGGCTCTCAACATCGTCGCCCATCAACACGCTCATAATGTTTTCGGCTTCGGCTGCTTCTTCAACGTTGACCTGCAACAAAGTTCTGGTGGCCGAGTCCATTGTTGTACTGCGAAGTTCTTGCCAGTCCATTTCACCCAGACCTTTAAGACGTTGGAACTCTTTTTTGTGATTTGGGTTGGCCGTCAAAAATTTTTCTTTGGCTGATTCGTCTTTTAGATATGTTTTCTCTTTGCCAACCTCGGTCGAAAACAAAGGTGGTTGTGCGATGTAGATAAAGCCGCTTTCAACCATCGGTCGCATTTGTCGGTAAAAGAATGTCAACAGCAAAGTACGAATGTGGCTGCCATCGACATCGGCGTCGGCCAAAATAATCACCTTGTGATAGCGGGCTTTTTCAGCGGAAAATTCGTCGTTGCCGACACCGCCACCTATCGCCGTGATCAGCGCTTGTACTTCGGTGTTTTTCAGCATTTTGTCGAGACGAGCACGCTCGACATTTAAAATTTTTCCGCGGATTGGCAAAATCGCTTGGGTGCGCGGGTCTCGCGCATCAACTGCGGTGCCACCTGCCGAGTCACCTTCAACAATGAATAACTCGCTCTCGGCTGGATTGCCACTTTGACAGTCTTTTAGTTTGTCGGGCATACCAGCACCACTAAGCGCAGTCTTGCGTCGCACGGCATTGCGTGCATTTTTTGCGGCGATACGCGCTTGAGCAGCAGCAACAGCTTTTTTAACAATTCGATTTGCCTCGGTTGGATTTTCGAGCATCCACTCTTCGAGTTTGGTGTTGGTTTCTTTTTGGACGAACGACCGAATCGAAACGTTGCCGAGTTTGGCTTTAGTTTGACCTTCAAATTGCGGGTCGCGCAGTTTTACGGTGACAATCGCTGTCAAGCCTTCGCGAATATCTTCACCGAGAAGGTTTTCATCTTTTTCTTTGAGGCCACCTGACGATCGCGCGTATTTATTGACCACTGAGGTAAGGGCGGTCTTAAAACCCTCGACATGCATGCCACCTTCAATGGTCGAAATGCCGTTGGCATAGCCATAAATACCCTCGTAATAGCCCGTATTCCACTGCAAAGCAATTTCGAGGGTTTGGTCTGATTCGCTGGCTTCGTAATATGCGACCTTGTTGAACAATGATTCTCGCGAAACATTTAGGTGCTTTACGAAATCGACGATGCCACCCTTGTATTGATAGGTGACTTTGTCTTTTTTGCCGGCACGCTTGTCTTCAAAAACAACTTCAAGGTCACGATTTAAAAATGCGATCGTTTGCAGCCGCTCGAGAACTGTGCGCGCAACAAATTCGACACCTTCAGAAGCAAAAATTTCTGGATCGGGATAAAAAGTGATCGAAGTGCCGTTTGTCTTTGACGGTGATGAACCAAGTTTTTGAATTTTTGATTTTGGTTTTCCGCCGTCAACAAACTCTTGTTTGAACCTTGTGCCGTCGCGATCAATTTCTGCGATCAATTTTTTTGACAAAGCATTGACAACACTGACACCTACACCGTGCAAACCACCCGAAACTTTGTAGCCGTCTCCGCCGAATTTTCCGCCGGCATGCAGAACTGTAAGAACAACTTCAAGTGCACTCTTGCCTTTGTGTGGACCCGACGGATAAGGATCAACCGGGATACCGCGACCGTTGTCTTGCACCTGGCAAGAACCGTCTTCGTGCAAAATGATCGTAATTTTGGTGCAGAACCCTGCCATTGCCTCATCAACAGAGTTGTCGACAACTTCCCAAATGAGGTGATGTAAGCCGTTTAACCCGGTCGAACCGATGTACATACCCGGACGTTTGCGAACCGGATCAAGACCCTCAAGTACCTGAATATCTTTGGCTGCATAAGTGGCCGAACCGCTCTTTCCAGACGCTGGTTTCGCTTTAGTTACAGCCATTTTTTGGGCACCTTTTAGTTGACTTTGATACTGATTTTCGCTCGTATTTAGGCAAAATTATTCTACTCTCTAACTGTTCGCGCGACCTGATTTTACGCGGATGTCTATTCCGCTAATTGTGGTGCCAGTGTGATGACTAAGGCTCGTGCAAATATCTCGCTCGAGAAATTTCATGTGAGTTGACCAGGCCGGGTCGTCAACTTCGATTAACAGACGCCCGCGATCAAGTTTGATCGGTGTGACATGAGTAGCAACCTGCTCACCGACAAGTTCTTGCCATAACCCAAAAACCCCCGACACTGTGTCGATGTTCGGCGAACCGAGACTATGCAACAACCGATTTAACTCGTCGCTCAGTTTCGACTCGGATCTCGAGGTCGAATCTGCGTCGAATTCTTCGGAATTGCTTTCATCAATCATGGGGTGTTGAGATTACCGTGCCAGCCTTAATCAAAACCCTCTTAGATATGTGTGCGTCAACGGGTAAATCGGAGGCTGTGGTAATCAAAACCTGCCCGACCGGAAAGTGATTAATCAGAGCCCGTGCCCTGTCTGGGTCAAGTTCTGAAAGGACATCGTCCAAAATCAGAATCGGAATCTCGCCCACACTTTGGCTGATGAAACGATGCAGAGCAAGCCGCAGTGCTAAGGCCATTGTTCGCTGCTCGCCTTGTGAAGCATGTGTTCGTGCCGGCAAATCGTTGATTGAAATTTCAAAATCATCACGATGTGGACCGACTGTTGTGACAATTCGTCGCAAATCTTCGGCGCGCGACTCAGCAAGGCACTTCGCCAGACCAATTTTTAACCATTCGGGTGAATAATCGATCACAACGTTGCTTGGTCGTTGTGCGAGTTCTTCGTAGGCGTGAACAATGAACGGCGTTAGTTTTAACACGAGTTCATTTCTCGCATTGCCAAGTTGAGTGCCAGAACTAGAAAGTTTTTCGTCCCACAAATCGAGCATTGAGGCGACGGCACTGTTTAGTCGACCTCCTGATTGTTTCAACACGGCGTTTCGTTGTCGCACAATTCGATCTACTTCAAGACGCAGAGCATCATTTTTTGTGGCCAGAGCAACAAGTGAGTCATCTAAAAAGTCGCGCCTCAGATGTGGGCCACCTTTAACAAGTTCGAGGTCGTCGGGCGAAAAGACCGTTGTTCGCACCATGCCCAATAAATCGCGTGTTTTAGGCAGTTTTGTGCCGTTCACCAGTACTTGGTTTCGACCCTGAGTTGTCAGTCTCGCCTCGATCAGAATCTCGCGTCCGTCATCGTGTAGCACACGCGCGCGAATGAACGCAGTGGTTGTGCCCAAACGAATCATCGCCTCGGTTGGTACACCGCGGAAACTTTTCATGGTCGACAGATAAGCCAACGCCTCAGTCAAATTAGTTTTGCCTTGACCGTTGGAGCCAATAATCGCGTTGACTCCCGAGTCGAAATCAATTTGCGCGTTCGTATAGTTGCGAAAGTCGCTGAGTTGAATTTGTTGCAGTATCACGTCGAGTTAGTTGATGCTGCTGTTGATTAAACGCAACGCTGAACTAACTTGTTAATCGTTGTGGCATCACGAGATACAAATAATTCTTGTCGCCAACGCCGCGCAAGACCGCTGGTTTAACGGGATCAGTTGACTCGATTGTGATCTCGTCACCTTTAACAGCATCTATGCCATCCATCAAATATTGCGAGTTGAAACCAATTGTTATTTCGCTTCCGTCAAGTTTTGCGTCAAGTTCGTCGACAACCTGACCGATGTCTTGAGTAACAACCGACAATCGAATCGAATTAGCCAACATCTCGAGGCGAACCGGTGTTGTTTCGCGCGCCAAAATTCTTGACCGGCGTACTGCCTCAAGTAATGGTTCGCGTGCGGTTGTCACTTTGTTTGGATAATGAGCTGAAATTAATTGTTTATATTTTGGAAACTCGACGTTCAATAGGGTTGTAGTCAAAGTCGACCCACCAACTTCAAATGTGGCGCGGTTTTCGCCAAGCGCCATGGTCATTGACTCTGCGCCACCGATCAAGCGCTCTAGTTCGCTAAGCGCACGACCAGGAACCACAATTTCTGCCCCGTGACCCAACATT
>Ga0214919_10013025_pt1 | contig 10130 bp, 8 predicted proteins | sample LL1503_MetaG_FD_177994 | JGI IMG/M metagenome (GOLD analysis project Ga0214919, IMG submission 177994) | Freshwater microbial communities from Lake Lanier, Atlanta, Georgia, United States - LL-1503 | ecosystem: Environmental > Aquatic > Freshwater > Lake | place: USA: Georgia | collected 2015-03-15 | reverse complement strand
ACGTGACCAAACTGCCCAGTTTGGGAAATCGTTATATGAAGGAGCATCGAATCTAAATCCATCAATATCCAATTCGGTCATCAAGAATCGACATGCATCGATGAAGTAGTTCTGCCAATCACGGTTACTGGCATCAAAAGCCTTCGTGTAGACGCCTTGAACATTATTAGCTGAATCTCTATAGAACCATTCTGGATGCTCTGCAACCAGACTAGAAATTTCTGGGCTACCTTCGTACCAATATTCCTCGAAATCCAGGATGTGTCTCGACCACGCAATTAAATAGTTATCCCAGTCGTTCACATCCGCAGCAAAACTATCTGCAGTGTCTGCAGAAACCAAATGTGCATACGGACCATTTCGAACGCCGTCTGCAGCCCTTTTTATGATTTCTTTATCAAGAACCCCATGTAACAAAATGTCCAGGATAATTTTAATACCTCTTGAATGACATTGCTTTACTAAATCAATCATCATTTCTTTTGGTCCATATGACGTATCAATATCCCAATAATCATGAATGTTGTAACTAGGGTATGGTTGTCGCGGCATCAATTGAATACAGTTAAAACCCATCGACTTAACTCGATCAAGATCCGCGATTAGATCACTTACTTCGGGATATGGACTGTACTTAAATTTCTCATTGAAGACCGAGAAACCAATCTGTGCTTCATAAATCATCGAACCATTTATCCAAGCGGGCGGATTATTTGGTGATGTAATTGATTTAGCTCTAAGCCACCCATCAAAAATTTCAGGAAATTCATCCCAGTTCCTTACGGACAAATCAGCTGAGAAAATCGGCAGTTCAACCGATTTGATTGCATTTAAATCTGATCCAAAATTGGAATCGATTGCTACAGTAAAATTGTCAGCACCGTTGCCCTTAAATTCCACTAGAGGGATTTCGATGAAATTATCGGGCCAGATGGCAACACATCCATGAGACTCGGAAGTCGCGAGGATGAGACCTGAAGATCCTCGCAAACCTCCTATGGGGCTTACGCCAACACCTGATGTAATGTTTTGAACAGGTACAAAATTACGAAGTCCATTTCCTGGAATCTGAACATTCCAGGAATCTTTCGGCAGCTGCACCGACATTGACAGTGAGAAATTGCGAACTAATACATTTTGATTACCAAAAAAGATTATAGATGCAGTGCAACCAGGACCTTTTCGGTTTAGTCCATACCGATATTCAGCCGATACGCCCCCTATGTTCGCGCGCATTCGCCACTCAATACCATCGTTTGTGACTGCCTGCTCAGGCGCTGAAGTCGATTTAGATTCGATAATTTCAGTTGTACCGAAATATTCAAGTCCTCCTGTAGGAGCTCTGCGTTCAGATCCATCAATCTGGAGTTTGATTGATGTTGTCACATTTGCTGCGCGAGAAATTGAGTTACTAGAGAAAACTATCTCCCTAATCAGTCCAGTTTCTTCATCCAAAATTAATTTATGATCAGATTCCGGATGAGAGAGAGTGAGTTTGCTCATTTTTAGCGAGTCAATTTTCCAGAGAACCTACGATGCCCAATCAACGAAAAGACAATTACTAATCCGAATCCGAAAGATGTCCAGTAGCCGTCTAATCCTGCAGCAACAACTCCAGTTTGAATAAAGACAACAGTTGCGGCGCCAATCACTAGACCTCCAATGGTGCCCTTACCTCCGGTTACAGGTGTGCCTCCGACAAAAACTGCAGCCAATGTTGGGAGTAGGTAACCGTCACCCATCGTTGGGAAAAAAGTACTATTCAAAAGCACCGCAAAAATCCCAGTTAATGATGAGCAAATTCCAATGAGTATGAATACCAAAGTTTTCGTTCGTTCAATATTGACTCCCATAGCGCGTCCGGCTTCGGGATTGTCTCCCGCTACCTTCACATGAATTCCAAAGCGGTGTCTGTGAAAGATCAAACCGAGGATGATCGCGATTCCTGTACTCCAGAACATCTGAGCTGGCATCGGTCCCCAAGATCCAACCAGAATTGCCCTGATTTTGGAGTCATTGATGTCGGTCAGACCTCGCACAACACCGTTATTGAGAATGTTGGTCAGCCCAACTAGTGCGAAGTTCATACCTAATGTTGTGATCAGCGAGGAGAGTCCTAAGCGAGTCACAAGTAAGCCATTGACCCAACCGCAAGCACAACCAGTCAGGAGCGAAGCAGGAATTGCGAGGCCAAAATTCATCTGCGTTTGTTGTAGCGTCCAAGTAAAGGCCAGGGCACTTATAGCAATAATCGATGGAAAAGAAAGATCAATCTCTCCTGCAGCTGTTATGTAGACAAGACTCAGTCCAACAATTGTGAAAAGTGGAAGAGACAGAAAAATTGCGGTGTAAATTCCGACCGTTAGAAAGACTTCTGGTGCAGAAACAATAAATGCAACCATCATCAATACAAAAAATATCGCCGCTCCAAAAACCGGACGGTATACCTCTGGAATTAATTCTTTTATCTTCTTGGTTTTTGCTAATTCGGTGCTCATGATTGATCTTTCTTTGCAAATTTGTGGAGTAAAGCAATGAAATCATCTGCAGACATATCCCCTTTAGGGGCGTCGTAAACAACTTTTCCTCGCTCTAGAATTACAAATCGATCAGCAACCATGTGAGCATCCCAAGGGTTATGGCTGATAAAAATAACGGATTTGCCAGCTTTTTTTAAGTCACGGATAAACTCAATTACTTCAGCTGCCTCTGATAGTGCCATTGCTGTAGTTGGTTCATCAAGCATTACCAGACGACTTTCAAAAAGAATTGCACGTGAAATTGCAACTCCCTGTCGCTCGCCTCCTGAAAGCTTATTCACCGTGGAAGTCGGGTTCCATACCTTGGATGTGTATCCGATTTTTCGCATCAAAGCTTCTGTTTCAGCTATCTCAGCTTTACGTGATACAAATCCAAAGCGATTAGTTTTTTCTCGACCTAAAAAAACGTTTGCGTAAATTGATTGCTGCTCCGAAAGCGCACGGTTTTGGTGAACTGTTTCGATTCCTCTATTCCGAGCTCGTGCCGCACTCCACTTTCCAACTTTTTCATTATCAATAACTATTTCCCCACCGGCATCCGGATCCTCGGTTCCCGAAATAATCTTGGTGAGAGTTGATTTGCCAGCTCCGTTATCGCCTACTAGCGAGACAATTTCTCCCGGATAGAAATCTAAGTTGATGCCTTCGAGAGCGAATACTCGCCCAAAGGATTTACTCACATTGTGAAGGGAAACTATTGGCGTGCTGACGGTTTGATTCATTCTCCAGAATTACCTCTCGAAAAAAGCTAAATTTTTAGATACCTGCAGTTTTAAATTATGAAATAGGAGTCGACCAGGCGCGATTGTGCGCCTGGTCGACTCCTATCATTCCGCTATCTGATTCCCTTTGGAAGGGCTGCCACTGTCTTGTAGTTATCAACTGTTACAAAACCTGCAGAAGTATCTACGTTCGTTGGGGAAAGTCCGAACTTCTTCTGTAAGCAGAGTGAAAGGACTGGCATATATCCTTGCTTGAATGGCTCTTGGTCTGCGCTGAGCTGGATATATCCCTTGGCAAAACCATTAAGCACAGTTTCACCGAGGTCAAATCCTGCAACCTTGACAGAACCTGCTGCTAATCCCGCAGCCTTGAAGTAGTTTTCTGTGTTACCAAGTACTGGTCCAGCAGAAACAATTAGCTTCAACTTTGCGGTTTTCTTAATAGAAGCAGTGAGTGTATTGGTTACCAAGCTTGGGTTTCCGTTTGTGTCGCCAAGAGGAGTTAGGTTTAACTTCGTAACCTTTACGCCCGCTTTTTCAAGAGTCGCAACTGTGCCATCTTCGCGATCTGATCGACCGGGAACTCCGAAGGTTCCAACAACAATTGCGCCGTCACCCTTCTTTAGACCGAAGTCTTTGACTGCTCGTGCAGCCAGTAGGTTACCCATTAGCTTGAGATTGGCTCCGGTGAAGCCACCATTAATCAAATCAATTGATTTCTGCGCAGGAACGTTTGCCATATCCACCAAGATGCCCGCTTCTTTAGCTTTCTTCATCAACGGAAGAATTGCGGCATCACCAGGGTGGCCCATGAAGGAAATCGCATCTGGCTTCTTTGCAATTTCCTCTGCAAACTTCTGAACCATTGTTGGGAAATCCCAAGCTGATGAAATGATTGTTACATTTGCACCCGTATCAGCTGCTGCTTGCAAAGCACCCTTTTGAAGGATGTCTGAGAATGGATCTGAAGTTCCACCTTTGAAGTAGCTAATGCTCACATCGGAGCACCAATTTGCAGCAGAACTAGGTGCGGCTGTTGTAACCGCGAAAAGCAGCGATCCTAAAAGTGCCATGGCAGTCGATATTGCTCCTGCCTTGCCTAAAACTTTCATTTGTTGCTCCAATCGATGTTAGGTTGTCAGACTTGTCATACAAGTAAGATTGGTGCATAGTTTCCCCATGTCCACAGACCTTGTCAAGAGTTCAACACCATCAGACTCGAAGAAGTTATGAATAATTTATCGAATCTCAAAGTGGCGGTGACGGGAGCCTTGGGTGGAATCGGAATTCCCACACTCACTCATTTGCAATCTGTGGGCGCCCAGTTAGCTGCGATCGACCTCCTGGGCGAAGAAGAAGCTCGCATGATTCTTCAAAAAAATGGGATCTCGGTGGACTCCTACCACCAGATAGACATTACAGACTCTTCTTCGATCAATGATCTCCTTAGTTCATTGCAGGTTAAGGGGATGCCCAGGGCGTTAGTTAATCTCGCTGGCATTGTTCACGCTGGCACGATTGATGAACAAAGTGAAGACTCGATTCGTGAAGTATTTGATGTCAATGTAATTGGCCAAACGTTAATTGCCCAATCATTTATAAAGTCTTGGCTTGAATCAAATAGTGCTGGAAATTTAATTTTTACCAGTTCATGGATTGATCATGTTCCGTGGCCATCCGTGACGCCTTACGCAGCGTCGAAGGCTGCCATTGTTGCAATAGCGCGAGGAATAGCGCGCGAATATGCATCGAGAAATATTCGCGCAAACATAATTTCTCCGGGAATAGTCAATGTAGGAATGGCGGCAAAGCAATGGAAGGAAGAACCTGATTATCGCAAGAGAGCTCAGCGGGCAGTTCCACTTGGTTATTTACAAGACCCACTAAGTGTTGCTTACGGCATTGAATTTTTACTTTCAGAAAAGTCTAGTTATATGACTGGCTCAAATTTACTTATTGATGGCGGTGCGAGTTTATATCCCTTGGATCCGGAAGAGGTTAACCAAAAATGAATACGCCTATCACTCAAGACAAACTAGCAATGGAATTGACGCGCAGATACATTGTGGGAGATGAATCAGTTGACTCCCTGATGCCCTCCGCACGAGTGTTGGCTGAAGAGTATGGTGTTTCACGCCTATTTCTACGTGAAGTTTTAGCTGGATTGCAGAGACAGGGACTAATTGAAACAGTCCCTGGGCGTGGAGTGTATGTTCGAAAGCCGCATATGTTGGACGCAGCAAAAAATGTACACACCACCCTTAGACAATCTGCAGCTACTGGCCACAATTTGATTGAAGCTAGAGCAAATCTGGAGCAAGAAACTGCTCGGCTTGCTGCTCTTCGAGCAACAGATGAAGATATTGATCAACTGGAAGTTGCGTTGTTGGCCTTTGAAAGTGCAAGCGAATTATTGGCGCGAGCCGAAGCAGATATTGCCTTTCATGCCCTGCTCGCTAAAGCAACTCAGAATCCGGTCCTCCAAGTAATGTTCGGATCGATTACAACATTGACTTTTGAAATTATGCTGCGGTCTTTGGCTGATCCCGAAACAGTTGCTAAAGGTGCACCGCTTCATCACACAATATTTAAAGCAGTGAAGAATAAAAATCCGGAATTGGCTATGAAGGCAATGTCTCAGCATCTCCACCTTGCAGAAGACATGTATGCCTCAGATTTATCAATTCCGCTTTCAGAAGTGGCAGCGCGAATTGTTAAAGAGGTTCTTGGTGAGTCTCGAACAGTCCATGAGGTTCTTGAACAAGCATTGAAAAAGTATTCGATGGATATTTTGAGGTGAACATATGAAGATAACTGAAGTCCGTACCTACAATCATGATGAGTTTCCAAATCTCATTCAGGTTGAAGTGATGACCGATGAAGGTATTACGGGCACGGGCGAAAGTTATTACTTTGGAAACTCGGTTGCTGCATTTATTCAAGAGTTTCTGGGACCAGCAATCGTAGGTGAAAATCCTCTAAACCAGGAAGCATTGGCGGAAAAAATGCACACTTACGTTGGTTACAACGGTTCTGGAATTGAGACACGTGGTCGATCAGCTATTGATATAGCTATCTGGGATATAAAAGCTAAGGCTGCAAATAATCCTTTATACGAATATCTTGGCGGGAAGCACAATCAGGACATTCGTTTCTATAACACCTGTGCCGGGCGCGGTTATATGCGCAAGTCAAATCAATCAAGTAAGTCGTGGGGTATCGATCAAAACTCTGATGACTTAGAGGACTTGAAAGCCTTTCTTACAGATGCTGGAGTCTTAGCGGAAAATCTTCTTTCAGAAGGTGTAACTGGAATGAAAATTTGGCCTCTCGATGTCTATGCTGAGAAAAATAATGGTCAGGATATTTCTGATGATGATTTAAATGAAGGTTTGATGCCATTTAGAAAGATCCGCGAGCGTGTCGGCAACAAAATGGACATCATGCTTGAACTCCATGCGCTTTGGTCGCCAACAGCAGCTAAAAAAATATTTGATGCGGTCAAAGAATTTGACCTCTTCTGGGTTGAAGATCCAATTTACCCAGATCTGGTCGATGAACTCTCTGTACTTCGAGGTTCTGGAATGCCAAGAATTGCCCATGGCGAAACTGTTGCAAGCCTCACTCGTGTCAATCAACTATGTGATCGAGGTTTGATTGATGTTTTGACTCTCGATTTGGGATGGTGTGGAGGCTTTACTCAAGGCTTGAAAATGGTAGAGAAAACGAAGCAAACGGGTATACAGATTGCACCGCACGACTGCACCGGACCTATCGGTCTCATTGCCGGCTTACACCTTTCGTTAGCCTCTGAAAATGCATTAATTCAGGAAACTGTCCGCGCTAGCTTGAGAACTTGGTACCCACACGTGGTGACAGATTTGCCAATCATTTCTGGAAATAAAATTTCACTCAGCCAACAGGTTGGTCTTGGTGTTTCCCTAAAGAAAGAATTTATCCAATCTCCACAGATGAAATCCACAAAGATTAGCTAACAGATGCTCGGATACGTTGCGAGCTTTACAAATGTAGTAGCGATTGCAACGGCCAATGTATTCGCAGGAAAAGCTACTCTCCTTCGCGATTGGCGGATTACTTTTCGCTTTACAAGTTCAATCATCCTCTTGATTGCATTGATCTTTTCTTTCTTTGATAGCGCAACTTTTCAACTTCAAGATTTCTTTATTGGAGTTATTTCAGGTATATCAGGTGGGATTGGTATTCCACTCGCATACAAGGCGTTTGCAAAGGGTCCGGTTGCCTACGTGAGCCCATTGCTATCAGTAGTTCAGACAAGCGCAATTGTTATCTTTGCCGCCGCAACCGGCGAATCTATTCAATCAGTTCTTATGATTGCTTTTGTCTTGGGATTTGTTGGGGTTTATCTAGCTGGAAAACCCAAAAATTTAAAAGCTACAAACCTTTTGTGGGTCTCAATGACCACTATAGCCGCGGCAATTTGTTTCTCTGGATTTTCAATCGGCATGACTCGAATTTCTGATGGACAAAATATTACGGGGCTTGCCGGAGCTAGAGCTGGGGTATTTTTGGTTGCCTACTCAATTGTGCGGAAAGAATACGGGAAATCAGAAAAAGGTTCAGGGAGCTCTTGGTTGCTACTAACTGTCTTCTCTGCGTTAATGGAATTCCTTGCAAACTACACTTATGTTATTGCCATTACTAATCTTGATTTAGCCAAGGTAGGAATCATTATTGCTACAAGCTCGATATTCGCGACACTTATTGCAATTCCAGTGATGAAGCAACGACCAAGATTGATAAATTGGGTTGGGATTATGATTGCGACTATCTCACTAGTATTGGTGGCTATCTCATGATGAAAACTGCTCAGGAAAGTCTTCGTATTTTCGATCAACGCGCGTGCAATGTAGGTGAAGGACCGATTGCTATTGGTTTAATGAACAATGAGATTTGGTGGGTTGATATTTTAGGTAAACAAGTTTTATCAAAGAATATTGATAATGAGACAACTCGAGAAATTGTTTTTCCAGAAGATGTTAGTTTTGTAATCCCCTGTATTAATTCAGACTTTATAGTCGGAACTGCATCAGGGCCACTACGCCTTCATCAGAATGGTGAGTTTTCGACAATGCCCGGGCGTGAAAGTGCAGATGGATTTCCAGATCTTTTTCCCTTGAGATGGAATGATGCGAAGGTTGCGCCTGATGGACATCTTTGGTTAGGAACGATTGCTTACGACGTTGACGCCCATCCTTCAGGATGTGCTCTGTATCGACTTGATAGAAGTGGCGACAAATTAACTAAAGTTATAGACGGTATTGGAATTAGTAATGGACTTGCTTGGAGCGCAGATGGTAAGACGATGTATTTCATTGACACCATTACTCTTTCCATAGATAGTTTTGATTATTGCGAAGGAGAGTTATCTAATAGAAGACGATTGTGGACAAGACCGAATGAAAGTTATGGAGCACCAGATGGGATGTGTATTGATTCCGAAGGTGGGCTTTGGGTCGCTTTCTGGGGTGGAAGTAAGGTAAGGCGTTTTAACCCAGCATTTGAAATAACAGAAGAGATCGACTTAGGTCAGCCTCTTGTCACGAGCTGTAGTTTCGCTGGACCTAATCTAGATTTACTAGTTATTACAACTGCAAAATTTAACCAAGTTAGTAGCAATGAAGATTTGGGGAAAACGTATATTGCGCAGGTATCGATTCCAGGTAAACCCACTCAATTATTTCCAGGTTGAATTGGTGTGTCGAATTTGCCCATCATTAACTAGATGGCCAAGGACGCTGAAGACAAACTAGCTAGCGACTGCGGAATCTACGCACAATGCGCCAAGTACTGAGGGCTAAAAGAAGTAGCCCAACGCCTTTCCAGAATGAAATCGGGAATCTGTGATGTGCATCCAGAGGTGCGCTTATCACCGAACCTAAAGCTGTCACATTAAGTTGCGTAACTACTCCTGCATGATCAGTGCCATAGGGTGGAGTCTGACCAATCATCTTTGAAGTAAGCACCTTGATGCCATTCTTCACAAATATGTAATCAAGTCGATCAGTGAATCCAAATTTATTTCCCATAGTTGCAGCAGCTTGTGCTCGCTTTGGATCTGGGCCAGTGAGAAGTGCGTTCATTCCCCAGCTGTAGGTACTCGGATCACTGGCATCTGGGCCAGAATCTGTAAAACCTGCATCTCTCATAATTCGATATGCATTACAGATACTTTCTCCTGGCGGGCACTTCTGTGAAGCAGTTGGTTGATCTCCTGGGTTTGGTGCACCTGCTGGTCGTGGATCTCGCGGATCAGAATTGAAATCACCAATAACAACAATCGGCGATTGTGTGCTCTTTAAATCTTCAACCAACTGTCGTGCTTGATCGGCCGCCTTGGGAACTTTATTGGCATCCCACAGTGACTCAAGGTGAGTTGTCACAAAACGAACATTTGTTCCTTGTACGGTGATATCTGCCCACGAATATCCGCGATAGATCTCCATCAATGTAGGAACTACTTTGTACACATCTTTGTACTCAGAATTTCCGACTGCATTTACATATTGCTTCAGAGATTTCTTGATAATCAGGGCATCTCCGATTTGGAATCCGCAATCAGCGTCATTCTGTCCAAAGAGCTTTTGGAAAGTTTTGGGATCGTGCACGGTAGTCAAGAATGGAATTGGTCCGATGGAATATCCCGGATTATTTGCTTGCACACCATTCTTTTCAGCGATGGCGTACTCACCACCCAGATCGTCCAGTAGTTCAGAGGTAAAGTTAAAAACTTCAGTTTTCTTGCTCCAGAAGTGAGCTTTGCAGTACCAAATGGTCGCTTCCTGTATGCCGATGACGTCAGGAGATTCAGAGCGAATTTGATCGTCGA
>Ga0214919_10013024_pt1 | contig 10130 bp, 8 predicted proteins | sample LL1503_MetaG_FD_177994 | JGI IMG/M metagenome (GOLD analysis project Ga0214919, IMG submission 177994) | Freshwater microbial communities from Lake Lanier, Atlanta, Georgia, United States - LL-1503 | ecosystem: Environmental > Aquatic > Freshwater > Lake | place: USA: Georgia | collected 2015-03-15 | reverse complement strand
GGATCGGGATGAGAAGCCTCACCACCGTACCTTTTCCCTCACGACTTGTAATTTGAAGTGAGCCGCCGTGCTCCCGAGCGATCCGCTGGACAATCATCAACCCCAACCCTGTCCCTCCATGTCGTGTCGTGAAAAAGGGAGACCCGAGGTGTGGCAAATCTTCCGCCAAGATACCTGGCCCATTATCCCGACATTCGAAAACCCAATCACCCCCTTCTTTTTGAATCTGAATTCCGATCAATCCCTGCTCTCCGGCCGCCTGCATCGCATTTCGAACAATATTATAAATTGCCTGTTTCATCTGCTCGCGATCCATCGGCACGGGCGAAACTACTCGACTGACTTTCTTCTCAAGTAAAATGCCTCGATCGTGAAGTTCCACTTCCAAAGGCAACAAAGCCTCCTCAAGGACAGCTGAAGGATCCTCCAAGGTCTTAGTCAAGGGTTGAGGTCGGATCGCTCGTAAAAACTGTGTAATCAATCCATCCAACCTGCGAATCTCCTGCTGACACACCCGAATCGATTCGTGAACCTTTCCCGCGGTAGCTTCCGGAAATCCCGACACATCTTTCGACATGATCTGCAGGTGAAGGTGTAAACTATTCAGCGGATTTCCCAACTCATGCGCCACACCTGCCGCCAAAAGCGTCAAAGCCTCCACTCGGCCAGCTTCGAGCGCATTCTGGGTTTCCGTTCGCTCCTGAGTCACGTCATGAAAGATTGCCACGTACAATCCGCCCAAACGACCCGAGCTTTCCAACGGGACCAGATAATAATTCAAGAATCGATTCTCAGGATAAGTCACCTCAAGGGTTCCTGACGTCGATCGATTCCCACGCAAAAGCTTTTTCCAGTCCACACCACGAAGACTTCTCCCCAGCGTCCAACCCCCTAACTCTCCAGACTCAGGCAAGCTAAGCAACCTTCCCGCAGCGTGATTTCGATAGGTGATTTTTCCCTCCTCATCAACCACCACCACCCCCTCCTGAAGCGTATTAAAAATCGTCTCAAGGAATCCCTTGTCCTCCGCCAACCTCGCAATCTGAGATTGAATCTCCTCCGATCTGACTCGATCCGCCCTTTCTAAAAGACGCTCTAAAAAAGAGGACTTCATTCCTCAAAAACCATCCTTCAGAACCAGCGCTTAAACTTTAACCAAAGCCCCATCCCCAGCATCAGGGCGAGTGTCACTCCCATCAACACAAGGTATCCGTGCGGGTGATCCAATTCAGGCATATGACGAAAATTCATTCCATACCAAGACCCCACTACCACCGGTGGAATGGTCACGGCCGTTAAAGCTGTCAAAACCTTGATGCCTTCGTTCGCTTCGTGAGCCGAACGATTCGTGTACACGTCGAACGCCACCATCATTCGATCATTGCACCCTTGCAAGCGATCATCGACACGGGCCAAAGCATCTTGAACGTCTCGGAAATAGGGCAACATCAAAGCCCGAATCAGCTTCGACTCCCCACGAGCTAGACGAGATATTACCTCCCGCTGCGGACGCAAAGCCTGCCGCAAGCTCGATAGCCTTCGCCGAGCCCGCAAAATTCTCTTGGAAAGATCCTCACGCCTCACACCCGATAGCGCCTTCTCCTCCACATCCTCCATGTCTTCGGTTAAGGCCTCCACCACGGGTAGGTAAGAATCGGCAACTTGATCCAAGATCTGATGCGCCAAACGATCTGCACCCCTTGCTTGCTGAGCAGTACCTTTGACTAACCGTTCCGTCAAAATAGTAATCCCAGGAATCGGCTCGCGGTGATAGGTGACCAAAAACTCTTTTCCTAAAAAAAGATTCAGTTCGGAGATCTTAAGAGTCTTCTCATGTGTGATCGCCACACTATGCATAATCATAAAAAGATAATCTTCGTAATCTTCAATCTTCGGTAATTCACTCAGCGTCACACAATCCTCAATCGCTAAGGGATGAAACTCAAAAAGAAGCTCAAGAATCGACTTGGTCTCCTCCGGAGTCGGATTCGTTAGGTCAATCCATAGAATCAACCCCTTGTCGGCCCGAGCCAGCCGCAGAGCTTCCATCTCCAGATTATGGCTGACAGGACGACCCTCACTGAAAACGAAAGATTCGATCATGATAAGAGTATCACTCGATTTCGCTCATTCGTCCAAAGTTTTCCACCCTCCCCAAACAACGCGCCTCGATTCCCGCAGCATCCTCACGTACTCTATCAGTATGAAAAAGCCGGTTTTATTACTGATCCGTGACGGCTGGGGAATCAACCCGGCCGGTCGGTCAGGTGCAGAAAAGCAAGGAGACGCTACTCTTCTCGCCTCCACTCCAATTCACGATCAGCTTTATAAGAAGTTTCCAATGTCCCGTCTTCAAGCCAGTGGGCTTCAGGTCGGCTTGCCAGAGGGTCAAATGGGCAACTCAGAAGTCGGCCACTTAAACCTCGGTGCGGGCAGAATCGTTTACCAAGAGCTGACCCGTATCAACCTGGCTGTGGCCGATCACTCTTTAGAAAAGAATCCGGTTCTTCAGGATTGTCTGCGTCAAGCCAGTGGGAAACGAATGCACTTCTTAGGGCTCGTATCCGATGGAGGCGTTCACTCGCATATCGATCATTTAATCTCTCTCATCCAGATCGCCTCACAATCGGGTCACCGCGAAATCTTTGTCCATGCCATGACCGATGGACGCGACTGCTCTCCAACCTCGGGCCGAGAATTTATCGCCAAACTTGAAAGTGCCATCGCCAAATGCCCAGGCGCTCGCCTCGCTACTCTGATCGGTCGTTACTACGCCATGGATCGGGATCGCCGCTGGGAACGAGTTCAATTAGCACGGGATCTCTTTGTGGATGGCAAGGGAACTCACATCGCCTCCGCTGCCAGTGCCATTGCCCAATGCTACGCCGATGGCAAGACGGACGAATTTCTCCCTCCCTTATCTCTTCTTGAACCATCTCGTCCAATCATTCAGGACGAAGACACTCTGTTTTTCTTTAACTTTCGTGCCGATCGAATGCGGCAGATCGTGCGGGCTTTGGCGGACCCGAACTTTACCGACTTCCCCTGCCCCAGCCGACCCAAGGTCAAAGTGTTTACTATGACTCCGTACGAGGCCGATTTTGCGCAGCTTGGCTTTCAACACCTTTTTACCCCGCTCCCGATGAACGATCTTCTCGGTGAAGTTGTCGCATCCCATGGATTATCCCAGGCTCGGCTCGCCGAGACGGAAAAGTATCCGCACGTCACCTACTTCTTTAACGGCGGAAAAGAAAGCCCCAACCGACTGGAGGAGCGGGTCATGGTTCCCTCCCCCAAGGTAGCCACCTACGATCTCCAGCCGGAAATGAGCGCACCAACTCTCACTGAACGAGTGGTCGAAAGAATCCATCGTGGGCTCGACGATATGATTATTCTCAATTTCGCCAACCCAGACATGGTAGGGCACACTGGAGTCCTAACGGCTGGGATCCGCGCCGTTGAAACGATAGACCAGTGCGTGGGAATGGTTCTTGAGGCCATCAATAAGGTTGGGGGGAAAGCTCTGGTCACAGCGGATCACGGAAACTGCGAGCAGATGCTCGAAAAAAGTGGCACACCTCACACCGCCCACACCACGAATCTTGTTCACTGCATCTATGTCGCAGCCGATTCTCAAAATCACGACATGGCTGACGGCATCCTAGCCGACATCGCCCCTACCCTTTTAGAAATGCTAGGAGTTCCCAAACCCACTTCGATGACCGGCAAGTCCCTTCTTAGGAAAAAAAGCAGATCTTAATTCTGACCTGGTACTGCCGTCTCCGTATGGAGAACTGAACCCCAGACTTTTACTAGTTCGCACACATCTACGGTTTTTGCCTCCTCCTCAGGAAACTGCACCACCGCCGATCCATACTCCTGATGAGCAGACTCTTTCTGAATTGAAAGAATCGTCCCCTCTACCATTTTGGTATCGTACGCCGAAACCACCTTATCCCCTGGCTCTAAGGGACTCAAAAACTGCCAAAAGCAGTCATCCAACATGCCGTTTGTCTCCTTGAGATTCTTTTGCATGTCCTCCTCTAAGTCGTCCGCCTTGATCGATTTGCTCAACCCTTCAATTAATCGCGTATGCCGATCCAGAATTGCATACAGCCGCCTCTCCGCCTGCTCGATTCTGATTTCATTTGCCGTCATTGCGAGCGCCCGTAACGAACCCGCATTATTACCCCCCTCACTTCCCTGATCTTTCTTTTTCGACTTCACTACTCTGCATCATCCCTACTGGATCTCATCGTCGCAAGTCCACACCCTCGCAGACAGCTCACTTCAACTGAGGTCCCGACTGCGCCATCCAACGAAATAGGTTCACCGCACTTTCAAAATAAGCCGAACGAAAACTCCCCATCTGCCCATAGCCATGGCTTAAGAAGACTCCCTCAATCCGCGCATTCTGAGCCGTTTGTAAGTCCACCTGACTATCCCCAATAAAAAGATGTCGCCCAATCCCCGCACCCAACTGCTGGAAGGACAACTGCAAAACCCTCGGATCAGGCTTTCGATAAGTCTCCTCCCCGCTTACCACCACCCGAATCCACCTCTCCCAACCTAACTCCCGGACAAGAGAACGTGCCGCATCCCCATGCTTATTCGTACATATTCCTAATTTCCAACCTAACTGAACCAGCCTTTGTAACCCCTCCGTCACACCTGGATAAGGTCGGCTCATGCCAGGCGGATTCTTATCGTACTCCCTGGAATACTCGTCAGCCAACTCGATGCTGTCGCTTCGACTAATCTTCATCCCAGTCTCTCTCCACGCACGCTCCAGCAAGGTATAAGGCCCATGGCCCACCAGTTTTTGCACTTCATCCCGCGACAAGTCTCTCCGTTGATGGCGGGCCAATACTCGATTTAAGGCCGCGCGAATTTCATCCAAAGTGTCGACTAAAGTCCCATCTAAATCAAAAACCGCACACCCGCTTAATCTCCTCATCCCATCCCCTCGAAAGCCAACTACAAGCGGCGCAATTCGCGTAACCCGTAATCTTTCCCAATCTTCTCCGAGCTAGTCGGCAACTCTCCAGCATTCAGAATCAGTTTTCCTGGCTCATCCCGAAACTCGAAAACTAAATCTCCACTCGTGCAACCATCCACAATCTTTGCCAACTCTGCCAAACTCTTAATCTCCTGCCCGTTCAGCTGAAGCAACACCAGACCAGATAGCTGCTGATACCCTAAAGTGATGGGTGACGGTAACACCTGACTCAAAAACACGACCTTCTTTTCTGGATCGGGTCTCTTGTCCTGTTGGAATGTGAAATATTCAACCAACCTCTGCGGGGCCCGCTCCGACCACTTATCGCCCCACTCCTGCAGATACGCTCCCGTGAGCTCCTGAAACACAAGCCCACCCACCACTAAGTATTTGGGGGCTTGATCAAACTGGAGTGTGGGGATCGCGACCTCCTCCCGCGCTTTTCGGTCATATGTTCCCGTCATCTCCATTTCCTTCCCACCCCGCGAAATTCGAAACTTCGCAGGAGAACCCACCGTCGGGCGCGTTCGAATTAAATTTCCTACAGCCGTAGGTCCGTATAACGGATCCCGGTAATTGCCATCCTCATCTAGTTTAAATCCATCCACGCTGATCAAAACATCCCCTTCACGTAATCCAGCCCTTCCTGCTGTCCCCCTTGGATTTACTCGGGTCAACAAGAGACCACCCGACTTCGGTGCCAAGACCTCCTCCCGCAAATTCGGATCGCGCAGTGGACTCCAGCTTACCCCCAAAGTCGGAAACCCCTCATACTTTCCGTCCGCCGCATCTTTCAAAAAGTGCTCGATCATGGGCACAGGAATTGCCGTTCCTTCCTGCGAGTCACGATCGTACCCCATCATCATCCCCGCCAACTGACCATCCTTCATTAACGGCAAGGTGTAACTGTCATCCCGCTTGGGCAGCGAGACTCGCACCCCATACACGAGAAATCCTGCTTCGTCCGACGGATATCGCCCAACCCCAGCAGAAAGAATCTCCGCTTGGTTTCGCAACATCTCCCCATTTCTTTCTAACTGCCAAACCTCCGTCTTATCCCCAGCCCGCAACGCCGGTCCTAATAAAACTCCCGAGAATCCCTTGAGAAAATTTCGATCCACCGGCTGAAGGAGCGCAAGGTTTGCCTCGTAATCAATCGCCTCCACCTCTGCGGCACACTTCTCGGCCGAACCCGGCTTCTCCAGTCCCACCTCCGTTCGATTGGCCACCAGAGCCGCAGTAGCCAAAACTTTTCCTCCAGGCAAAACCACCCCCGTCCCGTTCAAACCAAAAGGAGACTTTTTTTGCCACGGGCGAAATTGATCGTACGGCTGAATCGATGCCCTTACCCGCACTAAGGATCCCCTGGAATCCTCATCCTCGGCCCTCACACCACAAGCCAAGCACAGACAACCACATAGAACCCACGCCCACCTCATCGCGATTCCCCCTCTTGTTGATAAGATCCCTTCGCCAATCTGCGACTTCCTAACTCTGTTCGATTAGGCTGAGAAATCCCATACTGCGTCATAATTCTGGGCATCACCTGATCCACCTCTTTTTTCTTTAAAACCGCTGGCCGCTGATCTCCCTCAAATCGGATCACACTCCGCTCTCCACCTAACTCCAAAGCGGGCAACACATCCGCCAAGGTTCGAATTCTCTTCCCGTTGATCTCCCGCACCACCTGACCAGTAAGACCCGCCAAATACACGTTGGAACGATCCGGCAAAACCGTGGTCAGGATGACAGGCTCCGGGGTCTCTTTGTACAGCTGATCCTGCCCAAATAAACTGTACGTTTGCCTCAATCGTAAGTCCGCTCCCGACACCAAACCGGCCATTAAATTTGCCGTCAAAGGCTGAAATACCAAACCCCCATACATTACATACCGGGGCGGCTCCTCATAAAGATTCTCATACATCGAGAACATCTCGGCAGGTCGTAAGGTAATCTGCTTCTTCTCCAACTTTTGATTCCTCCAGACCTCTAGCTCAACCGTATCTCCAGTAAATTTTCGCTCCACAATCTCCTCCAGCTGGACCGGCTGCCCGTCCAATCGAACCGAACCATCACTTTCAATCGGATGTCCGTCGATCGAGAGCAAAACATCCCCTTTTTCCAAGACTCCATCAGAAGATCCCTCAGAAAAGATATCGGTCACCACTACGCCCAACCCATCGTTCGGACGATGGTAGTAACCTCTCATTGCGGGGTTCTCAAGAGCCATCCATCGAATCGCAATATCCACGTAGTGATCATACTTCCCATCCTCCACATCTTTTAAGAATCGGCGGATGACAGGGGTGGGAATCATGTAACCCACGTTTTGAGCCACATCACCTCGAAATCCCTGAAAGGCCACTCCCACCACCTTGTCGTTCTGCATCACAGGTCCTCCGCTATTCCCAGGATTGATCGCCGCATCGATCTGAATCGCTAGGTGGGATTCTCGGCCTGAGTGAGTGTACGAGTTGTAATCGATCCGACTCACAACCCCTCGTGTAACCGTCAACCGATCTCCACCGATGGGAAAACCGTAGACACTGACCACCGACTCGAGCTCCGGAATACCCCCGATCGGCAAATCACTTGTTCCCTTAAAAAATTCAGAGTCCTCAACCTCAAGTAACGCCAAATCGCAATCATGGGCCACAAAAAGGACTTTCCCCTGATACTTTCGTGGATCTGCCTCACGCTGAACGGTTAAATACCTCGCCCCGCTGACCACATGCGCATTGGTTAAGATCCTCTTTCGATCGATAACAAAACCCGCGCCCCGTGCCGAACTTACCGTTCCCGGATTCCAGGGAAGTCGGTAGTCCCACGTTTGAGAAGTCACCTCCACCATCACCACATTCTTTTTTGCCTCCCCCAACTGCCAATCTCCCTTGCCGCATCCAACCAGAAGGGGCAATACAACGATCAAGAGAGACTTCAAGAGACGCAGTTTCATAAAGCAGAAGCGTATCATCTCAGCAAAGCGAGTAAACCAGATTGCCTCAGATTTCCGCTGTCCTAGGATTCAAAAATGAACCCTTGGTTGATCCTTTGTTTGTCCATTGCCCTGGAAGTTTGTGGAACCGTTTGCCTAAAACTATCCGACGGGATGAGCCGTCCTCTACCCATCCTAGGAGTGATTCTCTTTTACCTGTCTGCTTTCGCCTTGATGTCGACTTCCTTAAAAAGCCTGGAAATCGGAATTGTCTATGCGATCTGGGCCGCCGCAGGTACAGCACTCATTGCGATCATTGGGATCGTCTTCTTTGGAGAGAGTATCGCTTCGGGAAAGATTGTGGGTCTCGCTTTTGTGATTGCCGGCGTGGTGCTTCTGAAAGTCTCAAACAGCTGACATTAGATCGTCCCAAATATTCTGTCACCGGCATCCCCAAGACCGGGAACGATATACCCGCGGGAATTTAACTTCTGATCAATCGCCGCCGTATAGACCGGGACATCGGGGTGATGTTTTTGATAACTACGCACCCCCTCCGGCGAAGCCACCAAGCACATGAACCGAATCGATCTGGGCTTGGCACTCTTTAAACGATCGGTTGCGGCAACTGCTGAATTCCCTGTCGCCAACATCGGGTCCAGCAGGATCAGGTCTCGACCCCGCAATGTTTTCGATGCCTTGAAATAATATTCCACCGGTTCCAGCGTTTTGTGATCCCGGTAAATACCGATATGAGCAACCCGAGCTGAAGGAAAAATTCTAAGCATCCCATCGAGCAACCCCATTCCCGCCCGAAGAATTGGAACCAAAACCATTTTTTCTCCCGCAAGAACGGGAGCTTTCATGGCTCCCATTGGAGTGCGAATTTTGGCCCAGGTTAACGGCAGATCCTGGGTCACCTCATACGCCATCAACATGGCCACTTCGCCCACCAACTCACGAAACTCAGTAACACTTGTTGTCTTACGACGCATCATCGTCAGCTTGTGCTGGACTAGGGGATGGCGGATCAGATGAATGTTCTTCTTCACAACTTGCCCCATTAAACGTTAAACCGAAAGTCCATCACGTCGCCGTCTGCAACAATGTACTCTTTTCCTTCCACGCGCAATTTTCCGGCTTCTTTCACTTTCTGCATCGTCCCGGCCGCTTGCAGATCGGCAAAGGCCACCGTTTCCGCCGCAATGAAACCTCGCTCGAAATCGGTGTGAATCACTCCGGCAGCCTGCGGCGCCCTGTCCCCCGCATGAATCGTCCAAGCCCTCGTCTCCTTCGGCCCTGTCGTTAAGTAGGTCCTTAAACCAAGCAACTCATACGCCGCCCGAATCAACGCACCCACACCCGACTCCTGAACCCCCAGCCCCACCAAATACTCTTTTCCCTCCGCCTCAGGTAAATCCACTAACTCCGACTCGATCTGCGCACTGACGATCACCGATTGGCTGGAAAGATGAGACCGGCAATACTCCTCCACTTTCTTGACCTGCTCCCCCGTCTTTCCAGATCGACCCCCTTTTCCCAAAGCCCCCAACTCATCTTCTTTCACGTTGCAGGCGAACAGCGTTGGCTTTGAAGTCAGAAGAAAGAATCCCCGGATCAGCTTTTTTTCGTCATCCGTCATCTCGAGGGTCAGCGCGGGTTTTCCCGAATCCAGATGCGGTTTCAAACGACCCAAAAGAGCAAGTTCTGCTTTTGCCTGTGCATCCCCCTGCTTTGCTGCTTTTCCAGGTTTATCCAAACGCTTTGTGACAGTAGCCAGATCAGACAAAACCAGTTCCGTGATGATGGTTTCGATATCCCGCAAAGGATCCACCGTTCCAGCAACGTGATGGATGTCCGCATCCTCAAAACATCGCACCACCTGAATGATCGCATCCACCTCTCGAATATGGGTTAGAAATTGGTTTCCCAACCCCTCACCTTGACTCGCCCCTTTAACCAACCCCGCGATATCCACTAACTCGATCGATGCAGGTAAAATCTTTTCACTGGAAGATAGCTTAGCCAACCAGTCCAACCGCGCATCCGGCACAGTCACCATTCCCACGTTCGGCTCGATCGTGCAGAAAGGATAGTTAGCCGCCTGCGCTTTCCGTGTGCGGGTGACCGCATTAAAAAGCGTACTCTTTCCCACATTCGGAAGTCCGACGATGCCAGCACGTACCATCCCACATC
>Ga0214919_10013023_pt1 | contig 10131 bp, 7 predicted proteins | sample LL1503_MetaG_FD_177994 | JGI IMG/M metagenome (GOLD analysis project Ga0214919, IMG submission 177994) | Freshwater microbial communities from Lake Lanier, Atlanta, Georgia, United States - LL-1503 | ecosystem: Environmental > Aquatic > Freshwater > Lake | place: USA: Georgia | collected 2015-03-15 | reverse complement strand
CGATCGCACCGCCGAATCGAGGGGGAACGTGCTACCAGAAAATTCTCCGCACCTTGGGATTAGTAGCGTCGGCGAAATGGTGGACTTCGTTCGGCATCAACAGATGACCGCGCCTAAATTTCTTTTTCTGAGCGAAGCCGATTTGCGTCCGCCCGCCGAGACCGAACACAGCGCAGAGGCTTTTCCCGCGGAGCTCCCGGTGGATAATTGTGTGCTACCGTTGGCGTATACTTATCAACCAGGGCAAGAAGCCGACGGCGTAACCGTTCGCGTAAATCTGACGGAAGCGGCCGCACTGTCGGCGGCGGCGCTCGATTGGGCCGTGCCTGGGCATTTGAGTGAAAAAGTTGAACTGATGCTAAAAGCGCTACCTAAAGAACAGCGCCGTGCTTTGATTCCCCTGATCGAGACGGCTCACCAATTAACTCGAGATTTAGCCTTAGTGAGCGGTCGAATGCCCGCGCCCACGCTGGCCGACGCGTTGGCTGAATTACTTTCTCCACGGTTGGGGGTGCGGATTAATCCAGCCATGTGGACCGATAAATTATTTCCTGATCATCTACGCGTGCGGGTGGAGGTGGTGGATAGTCAGGCTAAGGTGCTGGGGGCTAGTCGTGACTTGGGGGAATTGCAGGCGTTGCTCCATTCGCGTCAGCGAGATGTTAGTCAGCAAGCTGCGCGGGTTGATAATGCGGCGTGGCGGGCGGCGCGAACACAGTGGGAAGGGGAAGCGATGACCGAATGGCAATACGGCGACCTGCCCGAAAAAATTGCGGTGAGTGAACATCATGGCGTGCCGGTTTATGCTTATCCTGGTCTGAAGGCGGTAGCCGCAGGAGTAGCGGTGCGGTTATTTGCCACGCCGGAAGAAGCGGCAACGGCGACGCGCGAGGGGTTGCGGAAGATTTTTGAAATTCAATTACGCTTTGATTTGGGGTGGCTAGAAAAAGATCTTAAGGCGTTGCGGATGTTGGGAACGTTAGCGGTAACGCTGATTACTCCCGAGGCCATGCAAGCAGACGCTTTAGCCTCCATTCGCCGTTGGGTCTGTGATCCGGAGCGGATGAGAGGTAAAGTAAGTCGTGGGAATGAGTCGCATGGCACGGACCAACTTTCCGTAGCGACTTACCTCCTGACCAAGGCAGTTTTTGAGCGAGAGCTTGCTCAGGCTAAGCAAGATTTGCGCGGCCTCGTGCAGAAGCTTGGTGAGTGGCTCAAGGAAGTTTTAACCCTGCGCTTGGCTTTAGAAACGCAACGACCGGCTTACCCTGGTTTAGCGGATGATTTAGCGGTGCTCCTGCCCCCAGAATTTTTGCGGTCCATGCCCTTCAGTCGGCTTCAGCATGTGTCGCGATATTTGCGCGGCATGCAGGCTCGCACTGAGCGTTGGAAGCGTGATGCGGCGAAGGATGCGCAGCGCATGCAAGAACTGGCGCCCTTCGTCTCGGCGGCTCGGCGAATTACTGCCCAAAGCCGCGGTGCTCGCGTTGGATCGGTGGCGGTCGCTCCGTTGGCTGCTGAGGCTGCCGATAATTTTCGGTGGTTGGTGGAGGAATTTAGGGTCAGTTTATTTGCGCAAGAACTGGGTACCGCCGAGCCGGTGTCTGCGGTGAGATTAACGCGAGCTCTGGCAGAATTAGGTGGGTCGCTCATTGAAGATCAGGCCAACAGTTCGGCGAGGCCGGCGCCCGCCCAACCTCTAAAACCGGCTCCGGCTACGTCGGGGAAAAAAGGTGCGCCGCTCAAGAGCCTAGGCTCACTCGATCAATTATTTCGCAAATAATGCGGGGCTTTTACCGTTGTTAGTGGGTGGAGGTATTATAACCTGCGGGTAATTCATTACCCTATGAATACGACGCTGACGACTCTGTTAGAGCAGAAAGGTGGAGGCACTATTTACACGATTCCTTCAACGGTGACCGTCGCTGAGGCCGTGCTGGCAATGAACACGCACAAAATTGGCTCAGTATTGGTTATGCATGATCTGCAGCTTGCCGGAATTTTTACGGAGCGTGATGTGTTGCGGCGTGTCGTTGGAGCGAACCTTGATCCCAAGCTTACACCCATTACCAAAGTGATGACTGCCCAGGTGCTCACAGTTGCGCCGACCGTCACCGTGCAAGAAGTAATGGATATTTTTACTGAGAAACGCTGCCGGCATTTACCCGTGATGCAGGCCGGTCGCTTGGTCGGGGTTATTTCAATCGGTGATGTATCGCGCTGGGTGGCCAATATTCACCGGGCAGAAGCCGAATCCTTGCGGCAGTATATTGCGGGTGGGCTTTCTACCTAAAGGAGTTGCCGCTGCCTGATCGCCACGGGGGCAATCATTTCATCGATTGCTTTTCTGACCTGTCATTTGATCGGCAGCGCGAATCTCTATCTCAGGCCAAAGTTTGCTTTTATCTTAAACAACTCAATTCAAACCCGGAGGACGTGAAGCACTCAGGGAAGAATAGTCCTGAGGTTTTAAGGTTTATTTAATGATGGCACCGGCTGAGCATCGGCATCTCGTCTGATCGCCATCAATTTATGAGCTTAATCGATACGCATACTCATCTCGACTCATTCGTCCGCAGCGGCGAGTTGCCGGCAATTTTAGAACGCGCGCGAGCTGCTGGAGTAGCGCAATTGGTGGCTATCGGTACGGATACTGATGATTGGGGGTTATATCGTGACTTGGCCCAGCAGCATGCTGGGCTCGTGCATTATTCGGTGGGCTTACATCCCTGTAACGTGGGGGCTGATTGGGCTGAGCGAGTCGCTCAATTAAGGCCGTTTTGGAGTGGGTCGACTGCGCCCGTGCCGGTAGCGCTGGGGGAAATTGGGCTCGATCGATTTCATTTGCCGAAAGAACCGGTCGAGGCGGCAAAGATTTTTAGTTGGCAGCAGTCAGCATTCGCCGAGCAGTTGGGGACGGTGAAGGCGCTCAATTGTCCCGTCGTGGTGCACTCGCGGGGGGCATTTCCGGAGTGCCTCCAAATGATTGCGGCCGCCGGCGTCGATTGGCACCGCGTCATATTTCATTGCTTTAGCGAAGGTCCCGCAGAAATGACTGAGCTGTTGCAGCGTGGTGCCTATGGATCGTTCACCGGCGTGATCACCTATAAAAAAGCGGAGAATGTGCGGGCGGCCGCTCAGGTGCAGGGCTTAGAGCGGTTGATGATTGAGACAGACGCCCCATTCTTGACGCCCATGCCGCATCGCGGGAAACCCAATGAGCCGGCCTATTTACGGCATACGGCCGACTATTGTGCAGAAATGTTTGGGGTGAGCCCCGAGCGGCTGGCGGCGGTCACGACGCAGAACGCCCGGAATTTTTTCAGGCTAGGCGCTTGAGCACAAAAAAGCCGGTCTGAGACCGGCTGGCTGGACGACTCAGCGTAGGGTCGCGGGTTTAGGCCTCTTCGAATTTCTTCGCGAAGAGGGCTTCGAGTTCGGCGAGCATTTTATCGGCATCATCGCCTGTCGCCAAAAATTTGATTTTGCTGCCCTTCGCTGCGGCCAACATCATGAGGCCCATGATGCTTTTCCCATTCACTTGTTCTTCATCTTTTTCGACGAAAACATCCGACTTAAATTTGTTGGTGACGCGTACGATCATCGCCGCCGGACGAGCGTGGATACCCATTTTGTTTAGCACCAGCAGCTCCTTGACCAGGGTGGCGGCTGCAGTTGGGTCGTTCTTTTCCATTGCGGTAGGGCTAGGTCGTCGGGTTAAAGGGAAACGCTAAAAAGCTGGTCGCGCCCCCCCCTGCAATCTTAAAGACCCCCGTATGCCTGCCTTTGCTATCATTGTACCCTGCCGTTTGGAGTCCACCCGCTTTCCGCGTAAACTTCTCCATTTAATTAAAGGTAAGCCACTTGTGCTGTGGGTAGCCGAGCGAATAACGGCCCAAGCGCCTGATTATCCCCTCTGGTTTGCCGTGGATGATAAATTATTAGCCGAGTGTCTCGAGGGGGCGGGTTTTAGGACGATTATGACCTCGGCCGACCACCCGAGTGGCACCGACCGGATTGCTGAAGCCAACCGGACCGTGCGGGCCAGTTATGTGCTCAACGTGCAAGCGGATGAGCCGCTGGTGAGCGGCGGACAGTTGCAGGCGCTAGCCCGTCTTATTCAGGGGGATTGCCCAATGGCAACACTCTGCACTCCCTTTAAACGCGTCGTAGATTTTTTTAATACGAATCAGGTCAAAGTAGTCATGAGTCAAACTGGGCGAGCGATGTATTTTTCACGGTCACGAATGCCCTTTTCCCGCGATCTTGGCCTGACGATTGATGATGCTTGGGTGGCGACAAACCCGTGTTTTAAGCATCTTGGGTTGTATGCGTATAAGGCAGATTTTCTCGAAAAATTTGTATCGCTCCCTCCCAGCCAATTGGAACAGATCGAAAAATTAGAGCAGCTGCGGGCCCTGGAGAACGGTTATCCCATAGCAATAGCAGCAACTGATGACCCGACTATTGGGGTTGATACGCCAGAGGACGCCAAGCGCTTCGAGCAGGTGCTCGGAGGTTAAGCCAAAGAAACTAAATCTTCCCGGCCTTCCGTTTCGCTACGAGCTGATAGAAATGCTCAAACAAGGGGTCGGCGTCGTTCGGACCGGGGGCGGCCTCAGGATGATACTGCACACTGAATACCGGCAGCTCCTTATGGCGCAGGCCTTCTACTGTTTGGTCATTTAAATTGATTTCAGTCACGACCGCTCCGCGGCTCTCCAGCGATTTCGGATCGGTCGCAAATCCATGATTTTGGGCGGTAATCGAAACTTTGCCGGTTTCTAGATTTTTGACCGGTTGGTTGCCTCCACGATGGCCGAATTTGAGTTTAAAGGTCGTGCCGCCGAGGGCATGCGTGAGCATCTGGTGGCCGAGGCAGATTCCGAAGATGGGATAATTCGGTAACAACCGGCTAACCGTCTGGTGGATGTAAGGCAGAGCGGCTGGATCGCCCGGGCCATTGGATAAAAATACCGCATCCACGCCGTATTCGCGCACTTGTTCTGCGGTGGCGGTGGCGGGGAATACTTGCACCTCGAAACCATGGCGGACCAATTTACGGAAGATGGTGTATTTTGCGCCGTAGTCGAAAGCGGCTACTTTAAACTTCTTAGCTGGCGTGAGGGTCGTCCCTCCACTGGTACCGACCGGTAGATATTGAGCATTATGCCGCGCCGGATCATTGGCGCCCCAGAGGTAGGGGGTCTGACAGGTAACATCTTTAACGTAATCGCTGCCAGCCATGTCATGCCAGGATTTGGCGCGCTTTACGGCTTCGGCATCGCTCAAGGGGAGGGTGCTGAGGCAGCATTTCATCGCACCATCTACGCGGAGTTTTTTAGTCAAGGCCCGCGTATCGACCTCACTTATGCCCGGAATATCATACTTTTTTAAGTACTCATCGAGGGACATTTTGCTCCGCCAGTTGCTGACGATGGGGGAGATCTCGCGGACCACTAAGCCGGAGCATTTTGGAGTCCGCGATTCCTCATCCTCGCCATTGACCCCATAGTTACCGATCTGGGGAGCGGTCATGGTCACGATCTGGCCGAAGTAAGAGGGATCAGTGATGATCTCCTGATAACCGGTCATCGAAGTGTTGAAAACACACTCACCGGCGATAGCGGCGTTGGCGCCAAAGGCTACGCCACGGAATATGCTACCGTCTTCAAGGGCGAGAATAGCGGGATTGGTCGCTGGCATTAAAGCCCGACGAAAAGGGCTTCATTGGCCCCTGCCAAGTGTATTAGCGGAAAATTTGCACCGCTGATGGTAACAAGAGGCTGGTGGGGCTTAGTGCGATGCGCCAGAGGGGGGGGGAATTCCCCCATTTGACAGAGTCTGGAATCCAGCTAGGTCTTGAGTCTACCCATGGCTTACATCGACGACCGCTCCACTTGGTTTGAAGGCCAGGGGCTGTGGCAACATATTCCTGAGTCTGATTGGCAAGACTGGTCTTGGCAGTTGAAAAACCGGTTGACCACGATCGAGCAATTGGAGCGTTACCTGACCCTGACGCCTGAGGAGAAAGCCGGCTGTCTTTTCGCCAAAGAGAAGCTCGCGCTCGCAATCACTCCTTATTTTTTCAACCTCATCGATCGGACTGATCCTAATTGTCCCATTCGTAAGCAGGTTATTCCGCGGAGCGATGAGATGATGGTTTCCTCTGGGGAGATGCTGGATTCTCTGGGTGAGGATGAGCACTCTCCCGTGCCCGGTCTCGTGCATCGCTATCCGGATCGGGTGTTGTTTTTAGTGACCGATCGCTGCGCGGCTTATTGTCGTTATTGTACACGAAGTCGGCTTGTGAGTAACGCGCAGGACTACAATTTTCATCCTGAATACGAGCAGGCGCTCCGTTACATTGAGGCGCACTCAGAGGTGCGCGATGTACTGTTGTCGGGTGGGGATCCCCTGTTGTTATCGGACAAGAAGCTCGACCACTTGCTCGGCCGGCTGCGCGCTATCAAGCATGTGGAGTTTATTCGTATTGGGTCACGCATCCCCGTCTTCTTGCCGCAGCGAATTACCCCCGAGCTGGCAGAAATTTTTAAGAAGCATGGCCCGATTTGGATGAGCCTGCACATTAACCACCCCAAGGAAGCTACTCAGGAATTGAAAGCAGCCTGCGAGCGGCTTTCTTTCGCTGGCGTACCGCTGGGCAATCAGAGCGTATTGTTGAAAGGGGTTAATGATGACGCTGAGGTCATGCAGGCGCTCGTGCACCGCTTGCTCCGCATGCGCGTGCGGCCTTATTATATTTACCAAATGGACCTGATCACGGGCGGGGCCCACTTCAAGGTGGATGTGCGCAAGGGCATTGAGATTATCCGTGCTCTCCGCGGGCATACGACAGGCTACGCGGTGCCTCAATATGTCATCGATGCCCCTGGTGGCGGCGGCAAAGTGCCGATCAATCCTGATTACGTTCAGGCGATCACAGACGATGAAGTGGTCTTTAAGAATTTTGAGGGTAAGATTTTTAGGTATCCACTTAAGGCATCGCCGACTCCGGCTGGTGCTGGTTTGATTCTGCCTGCAGAAATCCATCTCTGAAGGGCCGGCAGGAAGCTTTAAAAAGCATTCTGAGTGCACGGATTTATGACACTACGCTTGCTCAATCAGGCGAATTAGTGGGGCGATATAATTTCTTAAAGTATTGATTATTATTTAATTATAAAATTTTAGAATTGAAAAATTTCGCTATTAAATTTTAGCAAAATAATTCCAACGTTTTCCGCCACACTGCGTCTATCCCCGTGATAGCAGTGATCGTTCATAGCGAAGCATTGTTTGTAGTTTTTAGGTGTTTTAGGTGTTTTGGTTATTAAGGGGCCACTCGTAAGAGTGGCCCCTTAATATTTTCAGGGAGGAATTTTTTTTGAAATAAATTCAACGTTTCTAAACTAACACCGTCTTACCCACTGTAATTAGTTTTGAGTTCATAGGTTTGCTTGGTGTTAGGTCATGCAGGGCGTCCCATTAGGGGCGCCCTTCATGATTTATAGGGGGCGCAGGTTGAGGGGCATTGAAACTGCTTCATTAAGCTTGGCCTAGAATTCACCATCCCGCCGGGCCGCGGGATCAATTTTACTCAGCCGAGCTGATTCAGTGATTGACGATAAATAAAGCGTTCTTGAGCCTGCGGGTGCTCGTAGGGGTGTCCTCCGCGGAGGACTGAGATTGCGGCTCGCTCGGCTGCTCGACCCTCTGAACCTGAAACGGATCATACCGGCGAAGGAAACAAGCAAGAGAGTGCTACCGCACTCTCAGTTTCACTTTCGGTGGGTCAATTTTGGGTTGGGCGCCAACTCTATGCTAACTCGGACCCAATGGTTTTATTTTATTCTAACGCTGTCGGCGGCTGCCGTCACTCGTGCGCAAATTTCGCCTGTCGCCGCTCATGACGCTGCTCCGATCGCGCTGGCGCCCCTTCGCGTCACCGCAGATGTCTGGGCCTCGCCACTCGCGCGCATGCCGGCAAGCGTTTCGGTTTATGATGAGACCAGTCTTCGCGCTGGCGCAGTGCGGCATTTTGGCGATTTGGTAGATCAGATTCCCAATCTTACTTGGACTGGCGGTACCTCGCGCCCTCGCTATCTGCAGATTCGTGGCTTGGGTGAGAACTCTCAATACGAGGGCGAGACTCCAGATTCAGCCGTGCGCTTTCTAGTCGATGATTTTGATTTCACGGGCCTAGGTACTATTGGAAGTGCATTTGATGTGAGCCAAGTGGAGGTGCTGCGCGGCGCACAGGCGGGGGCATTCGGAGCAAATGCGGCGGGCGGAGTGATTCGTCTGGTGACTAATGCTCCGACGCCATTCTGGACGGGTCTCGTCGAGAGCAGCGCGGGCAGTGATGCCTTGCGTACGGGTAGCCTCGCTTTGGGCGGTCCACTCGTAGCGTCGCAACCAGAGCAATTCATGGCGCGAGTTGCCTTGCAGCAAACGTCGAGCGACGGCTTTCGACGCAATGTGACGTTGCAGCGAGCGACGAATGCGCGGGATGAATTTACTGCGCGGGTGCGGCTCACGTGGAATCCGCAGCCTCTCTGGACTTGGGCGGCGGCGGCGATCGCGGCTAATTTCAATAACGGCTTTGATGCCTTTGCCTTAGATAATAATGGGCGCCTTACTTATAGTGATCAGCCCGGCCGCGATGAGCAGCGCTCCCTCGCTGCAAGTCTGCGTGGCACATATCGCGGTTGGGCCGCTGCGCGCTTCACGACCGTAACCAGCGGCGTACACTCCCGTTCAATTTATAGCTATGATGATGATTGGACCGCGGCCTCCTATGCAGGGTTCAGTGATCTGCGCCGCGAGCGTTCGGTGATCAATCAAGAACTGCGGCTCGACTCAGAGCCGCTGGCTGCGTCGGAGCAGGGAGATCGCTGGACGCTGGGGGCTTTTTTCTCGAGCACGGCAGAAACGAGTCAGTATGCCGATCAAGATCCTTACAGTCGGCGCGAACTCGCTACGCAATATGACGCGCGCAATATAGCGCTGTTCGGTCAGTGGGGCCACAATTTTACTGCCCGCACGCGGCTCGTGGTTGGGCTGCGTGCGGAGCGCATCGCGCTCACGGGTAACGGCAAGAAAATGGTTACTTATTTTTATCCGAGTGCCGCCGAGCCTATCCTATCGCTCGCGCCTCGTTTTCGCGACGGCTTGACCGGAGGCAAATTGGTGCTCGAACATGAATTGAGTGATCATGAGTTTGCCTTTCTTTCACTGACGAGGGGCTACAAGGCTGGCGGCATCAATATTGATGCGCGGATCGATCAAGCCCTTGATCCACTGACGTACGCCAGTGAGTATCTCTGGCAATATGAAGCTGGTTTGCGTGGACATTGGCTTGAGCAGCAACTGACCGGAGACGTTACCGCCTTTTTGATCGAACGGGTTGATACCCAAATCCGAGATTCGGCTGGGTTTGGGGGGAATTATCGTTTTTTTACCGACAATGGTAAGCGTGCCAATGTTGCTGGCTTAGAGGCCGCGGGACGCTACTTCCTGACCAAAGCATGGTCGCTGCATGGCACGGTGGCGCTGATGCAATCTCATCTGCAGAGCTTCACTCTCTCCAATGGTAATGTGGGTGGCGGACGCACGCTCGCGAATACGCCCCGCTACGGTTATACTTTTTCGACCAGCTATCGTCCCGCGTCGGGATGTTTCGCTTCCGCCGAATGGGTCGCCCGTGCACAGCAATTTGATTCGAATAATCAAAATGAATCTCGCCGCGCCTTTCAGGTTATTAATGCAACGTGGGGCTACGCCTGGCCTGCTTGGACCCTGACGCTGTGGGCCAAGAACCTGCTTAATGAAAATTATGACCAGCGGGTCTTTTTCTTTGGTAATGAGGACCCCGACTATCTTGCAAAGCGGTATGAGGATCGGGCCGCCCCTCGTCAGCTTGGGGTAACGGCGAACTATCGTTTTTAATCAAGCAGGGGCTGATCGCTAAGGTTCGCTGACCCAGCGATCGCGCAAATTTCGTCAAAAGGATGTCTCCTTCGTGCTGACTTAAGATATTACTTTTTGGCAGCAGGGGTGTTCACGACTCCTGGGATAGTGCCAGCTTTGATAATAAACATTTCATCAGGCTTCAGGTATTTTTTCGCGACG
>Ga0214919_10013022_pt1 | contig 10131 bp, 9 predicted proteins | sample LL1503_MetaG_FD_177994 | JGI IMG/M metagenome (GOLD analysis project Ga0214919, IMG submission 177994) | Freshwater microbial communities from Lake Lanier, Atlanta, Georgia, United States - LL-1503 | ecosystem: Environmental > Aquatic > Freshwater > Lake | place: USA: Georgia | collected 2015-03-15 | reverse complement strand
GTCTGGAATACGGCGTAAGCCTGGAGCAGCGCAACAAGGTTTTGCGCAACACTTATTGGCTGCTAGCGCTCAGTCTGGTGCCCACGGTGCTAGGCGCTTGGGCCGGTGTAGCGCTTGGTTTGGGGCAACTATTTAGCGGCGCATTGGGCATGGTACTTTTCTTGGCCATGGCCTTTGGTTTTATTTACGGCATTGAGAAGACGAAAAACTCAGCCGCAGGCGTGCCCATGTTGCTGGCCTTTACCTTCTTCATGGGACTGATGTTGTCCCGCCTGATCGAGTCCGTGCTGGGCTTTAAGAACGGCCCGGATCTGATCATGACCGCCTTTGGTGGCACGGCAGGCGTTTTTCTGGTTATGGCCTCGCTGGCTACCGTCATCAAACGCGACCTCTCGGGCATGAACCAATGGCTGTTTGTCGGCGTCATCGTGCTTTTGGTGGGCGGCATCATCAATATGTTCGTCGGCTCCACCGTGGGCATGATGGTTTTGTCCATGATTTCGATTGCCATCTTCAGCGCCTACATGCTGTATGACATCAAACAAATCATCGATGGCGGCGAAACCAACTACATCACCGCTACCCTGGCGCTGTACTTGGACATCATCAACGTTTTCCAAAGCCTGCTGGCGCTGCTGGGCATTTTCGGCGGTGAGCGCGAGTAAGCGCCATTCTCCTCAGTCGGGCAAGATAAATCTGCCCGATCTTTCACCAGCAAAGGCCCGCAAGGGCCTTTGCTTTTTTGGGTCTGCGCCTGCGACCTATACTGACTCCAAGCAGGCATAACAGGAATGTATGGGCATGGTGCGGCGCAATTGGATTTGGTGTTGGAGCCTCCTTTGGTTGGGCCTGGCGGCGCATGGTGCAGGCGCTGCGGAGGTCCATGTGGCTGTCGCCGCCAATTTTTCCGGCACCATGAAGGTCCTATCCCGAGTATTCGAGCAGGAAAGCGGCCACCAGGCGCGCATCATTACAGGGGCGACCGGCAAGTTTTACGCCCAAATCAAAAATGGTGCCCCTTTCCAGGTTTTGCTGGCCGCCGATGCGCAAACCCCGCTGCTTTTGGAGCAGGAAGGTTTTGTAGTGCCCGGCAGCCGCTTCACCTACGCGGTGGGTCGCCTGGTTTTATGGAGTAAGCAGACAGACCTTGTGGACGCGCAAGGCGATGTTTTGCGTTCGGCCCGATTCAAACGTCTGGCCATCGCCGACCCCCGGCTTGCTCCCTACGGTGCAGCCTCCGTACAGGTGCTGGAGCACATGAAGGTAATGGCGCAAGTCAAAGACCGGCTGGTGCAGGGTGACAGCGTGGCCCAGGCCTACCAATTCGTGGCCAGCGGCAACGCCGAACTGGGTTTTATTGCCAGTTCGCAGTGGGTGGTCAACGGTCAGCCTTTGGCCGGTTCCTCCTGGTTGGTGCCCCAATCCCTGCACAGTCCATTGCGGCAAGATGCCGTGTTGCTCACATCGGGGCAAGCCAATCCCGCAGCCATCGCGCTCATGGGGTTCTTGCAATCGCCGCGTGCGCGTGCTGTGATGCGCGAGCACGGCTATACCCATTAAGCGCCGCAACTATGTTGTCTCCGCAAGACTGGATGGCCATCGGCTTGACGCTGCGTCTTGCAGCAATTAGCACCCTAGTTTTGCTGCTGATAGCCAGTCCGCTCGCCTGGTGGCTGGCGCGCAGCCGCTCGCCCTGGCGCGCACCGGTGGCCGCACTGACATCGCTCCCCCTGGTGTTGCCGCCCACGGTTTTGGGCTTTTACCTGCTAGTTACGCTAGGGCCGGAGGGGCCGCTGGGGCACTTGACGCTGCTGCTGGGCCTTGGCACCCTGCCCTTTAGTTTCGCTGGATTGGTGGTGGGCTCGGTCGTCTATTCGCTGCCGTTTGCGGTGCAACCCTTGTTACATGCGTTTCAAAACATGGGCAACCGTCCGCTAGAGCTGGCGGCCACCCTGCGCGCCTCGCCCTTGGACGCGTTTTTCACCGTAGCACTGCCACTGGCTTGGCCTGGCTTTGTGAGCGCTGCCGTACTCAGTTTTGCCCACACCATCGGTGAGTTTGGCATGGTGCTGATGATGGGCGGCAACATACCGGGCCAGACGCAGGTACTGTCCACCCAAATCTACGGCCATGTGGAAGCCATGGCCTATAGCCAGGCGCATACCCTGGCTGCCGGCATGTTGGTGTTTTCATTCGTGGTGCTTCTGGGCCTGAACCTGCTGCAAAAGCGCGGCTTGCGTATGGGGAGCTAGCGGTGCCCACAGATAACCAAATCACCCTAGAGCTAAAACGCCAGGAATTTAGCCTGGAGGTGGACATCCACCTGCCGCCACAAGGCATTACGGCGGTGTTTGGCGCTTCGGGTTCCGGTAAAACCAGTTTGCTACGCTGCGTGGCTGGGTTAGAGCGCCCAGGCCAGGGTTTTGTGCGCATGGGCGGCGAGGTTTGGCAGGATGCGGGCGTGTTTCTGCCCACCTGGCAAAGGCCGCTGGGCTATGTGTTTCAAGAGGCGAGTTTGTTCGAGCACCTGACGGTAAAAGGCAATCTTCAGTTTGGGCTGCGCCGCAGCAAGCAACAGCAGGCCGGGCAGCAAAATCTGCAACAAGCCATTGAATTGCTGGGCATTGGGCACTTGCTGGAGCGCCGAGTGCAAGACTTGTCGGGTGGCGAGCGCCAGCGGGTTGCCATCGCCAGTGCACTGGCACTGCAACCGCGCGTGCTGCTATTGGACGAGCCGCTGGCCGCGCTGGATGCGGCGCGGCGCCAAGACATACTGCCCTGGCTGGAGCGGTTGCGCGACGAAGTGCACATCCCCATGCTCTATGTGACGCACGCGCTGGAGGAAGTGGTGCGCCTGGCTGACCACTTGCTGGTACTGGAAAACGGCAGGCTAGCCGACAGCGGCCCGGTGGCCCAGGTGCTGGGCCGAAGCGCTGCTGGAGCGGCCAGCGGCGAAGATAGGGGCGTGCTGCTACATGCCGCCGTACAGGAATTTGACCCTACCTGGCATTTGATGCGCGTCGGCTTTCCCGGTGGCAGCCTGTGGGTTAAAGACAAGGCGCTGGCCCTGGGTGCGCCGGTGCGTATCCGCGTGTTGGCCCGCGACATCAGCCTGGCGGTTGGGCCGCCACCCGTCAGCAGCATTCAAAATCTGCTGGCGGTGACCGTGCTGGAAATGATGCCGGATACGCATCCCTCGCAGTGCCTAGTGCGGCTTTCTTGCGGCAATACTGGGGAAACCAGTGTTTTGTGGGCGCGCATTACGGCGCGTGCCGCCCATGCTCTGGGTTTGCAAGCAGGCATGCCCGCCTGGGCGCAGGTCAAAGCGGCGGCCTTGGTCGGCGCCTAGGCCCTCTGGTGGAAAATTTCAAAAATGGAGCGTCAAAGCTTGGAGATAAGTTCGCCGCACTGCGCTATTCTGAACCCCGCAGCGCTACGTGAGAGGGCGCGCTACCCGTCTGGGCTAGAATGCGAGGTTTTCCGCGGCAAGTACTGCGGGCTTTGGATCAGGCAGTGGTTTGCTTGAGGGCCCCTAGGCGGCTACCGCATCTGATGGATCGATTATGAAAGCTGGCATTCACCCCAACTACCGCGACGTTTGTTTCGTGGACTTGTCCAACAACTTCAAATTTGTCACCCGTTCCTGCGCGAACACTAAGGAAATGATCAAGATGGAAGACGGCCGCGAGCTGCCGCTGTACAAACTTGATACTTCCAGCGAATCGCACCCCTTCTACACCGGAACCCAAAAATCCGTGGACAACATGGGCGGACGCGTGGAGAAATTCCGCAACCGTTTCGGCAAGACCGCAGCCAAATAAAACGCGCAGGCGCAGGCCTGACGCACAATCCAAGGCAGCCCGGCACCCCGCGCTGCCTTTTTTGTTTGCTGCATTGAAACCTTGAACACCACACCTGCCATCGTCACCCAAGCCGGGGCCGCCCGTCTGCCGCGCCTGGCCCTGTTGTCACTTTGCGTGGTGTATGTGCTGGCCGGCTTTGTGGGTCGCAGTGGTTGGAAATTTGCCGATATGGGCGCACTAGGCTATATGGCCGAACTGGCCTGGGGCCAAGCAGATTGGTGGCGTCCGACCCTGGCTGGCATACCTTCGGAACAAGGCGCGCTGCTGCCTTACTGGCTTGGGGCCTGGATGTTACAAGCCGGTGGCGGCGGTCTGGGAGCGCAATGGCTGGCACGCATCCCTTTTATTGCGGCGCTGACTGCGGCCATGGCGGCGCACTGGTATGGCAATTACTACCTGGCCCGCAGCCCCAGGGCGCAACCGGTTGCATTTGCGTTTGGCGGCGAGGCCAATACCACGGACTATGCCCGCTCTATTGCCGATGGCGGACTGCTAGCCTTCATCGCATGCATGGGTCTCGCGCCTATGGCGCACGAAACCTCGCCCGAGTTGATTCAACTGGCCTTTGTTGCCCTATTTCTCAGCGGCGTGAGCGCCCTGCCCTGGCGCACGGAGCGGGCCTGTGTCGCACTGTTCGTTAGCCTGATGGGACTGTGTATCAGCGGCGCACCTACGCTGGCCATCATTTTTGGTCTGGGCGCGCTGGCCTTTGAGCTATCCCAATTGTTTTGGGCCGTGGATCAAACGAGCAGCCTGTACCGAGGTAAGGTGGGCATGCTTGTTTTGCTGCTGAGCACTCTGGCCGTTGCAGCCATCGCAACCGGGCTGGATTTGTGGCGTTGGAAGCTCGATAGCCCGCTGTACCTTGCATCGCCCTGGCAGGGATATACCGAGTTGCTATTGTGGTTTACCTGGCCGGCCTGGCCCTTGGCGTTATGGACGCTGTGGGTATGGCGGCGCCAACTCTGGAGCATCCATGCCAGCCGGCACCTAGCCCTGCCGCTGTTGGTACTGATAGCGGTGCTCATTGCGACCTGGTTCATGCACTCATCAGAACACACTTTGTTACTTGCCCTGCCCGCCATCTCCAGTCTGGCGGCCTTCGCATTGCCCACCCTCAAGCGGCAGGTGGCATCGCTGATCGACTGGTTCACACTGCTGTTTTTTACCGGCTGGGGCCTAGTTTTGTGGGTGCACTTTATCGCCATGTTTACCGGTATTCCGTCCAATCCGGCTACCAACATTGCTCGCCTGGCACCCGGCTTCGAAGCACAGTTTTCTTGGTTGGCTTTATGGGTCGCGTGTATCTCTACAGTCGCCTGGGGCATGCTCGTGCATTGGCGGGTGGGACGCCACCGGCGCGAACTCTGGCGCAGCCTAGTGCTGCCGGCCGGCGGCATCGTCTGGTGCTGGACGCTGATGATGACCATGGGTATTTCGCTTTTTGATTACACCCAAAGCTACGACCGCTGGGCGGCCTTGGTGGCGCAGCAAGTGAATAGACCCGGTTGTGTGCGCAACGAACAATTGAATATTGGCGAAATCGCTGCACTGCGCTGGATTGGAAATTTACCGATCAGCGCCCCCACGCTGAGCAATGATTGCGCGTGGTTGCTGATTCCACCCGGCCCCAATCAGTCTTTACCCGCGCAGATTGACACCGAACTGTGGACTGCCAAAGCCCTAGTGATGCATCCAAGCGATAGCAACATCGGCGTGTGGGTGCTACAGCGGCGCTAGGGCAGCCCTAAACGCGCTCTAAATCAAACACCGCAATACTCTCGACGTGGGCGGTATGGGCGAACATATTGACCACACCGGCCGCCGTACAGCGGTAGCCACCCTCGCTCACCAACACAGCGGCGTCGCGCGCCAGGGTGGCGGGGTTGCAACTGACATACACAATCCGGCGCGGCGGTTTCCATCCGTCTGCGCCTGACTCTTGCTGCATGAGCGCGACCAAAGACTGCACCAAGGCAAAAGCGCCTTCGCGCGGCGGGTCCACCAACCACTTGTCGGCAAGGCCGTCCGCTAGCAAACCCACGCTGTCTATTTCAAACAAATTGCGTGCCGCAAAGCGTGTGGGCGCAAGCGCCTGCACAGGGGCACGCGCGGCTTGATTGATTTGGTAGTTATCGCGCGAGCGCGCCACCAGGGACTCGGCGCCCTCCACACCCAGCACTTCACGCGCTTGCGTGGCCAAGGGCAAGGTGAAATTACCCAGGCCACAAAACCAATCGATCACGCGCTCGTTCTTTTGTACGGCCAACAGCGATAGCGCACGCGCCACCAGCACGCGGTTGATATACGGATTAACCTGCGTGAAATCGGTCGGTCGAAACGGCATGGTAATGCCGAAATCCGGCAGGCTGTAGGCCAACGCGCCGGTGCGCGCTTCATCCGCAGGTTCGAGCAAAACGATGGTATCTGGGCCCTTGGCTTGCAGCCACCATTGCAGGCCCAGTCGCGCCAACGCAAAGGCGCGCAAGCGACCTAGGTCCGCATCGCTGAGCGGCAGCAAATGCCGTAACACCAGCGCCGTCACATCGCCCTGCTCCTGGGCAGTGCCCTGCCCGCCCCGGTCGCCAATAGCCAATTCAATTTGCGGAATGTGCTGCACCGCGTCCATGGATGCGATCAGATCGCGCAAGGGCAAGAGCATCTCACTGACATGCTGCGGAAGCACCGGGCAGCGCTTCATGTCCGCAACAAAATGGCTTTTACGTTCGTGAAAACCAATCAGTACCGCGCCTTTTTTACGCACAAAGCGCACCGACAAACGGGCGCGGTAGCGGTAGGCCCAGGCCGGGCCTTCAATTGCACGCAAGATGCGATCGGGGCGCAATTTGCCGATGTGGCGGAATTGGTCTTCCAAGGCCCTTTGCTTGACGGCGACTTGCGCCGCCGGATGCAAATGCTGCATTTTGCAGCCTCCGCAGGCGCCTTCGTGCAGGCCAAAATGCGGGCAGTGCGGCACCACCCGCTGCGAGGATTCGCGGTGTACCTGGGTGAGCGTGCCCTTATCAAAACTGGCCTTGCTGCGGTGGATGCGGGCGCTCACCACCTCATAGGGCAAAGCGCCGTCAATAAACACCACCTTGCCATCGGCGCGGTGAGCCACGCCCTGGCCTTCTAGGTCTAGGCTGAGCACGCTCAAGTGTTCTTGCAGGCCAAGCGCAGCCGCGACTTGTGCAGGGTCTGGCGCATACGCGGGCGAGGCGCCAGTCGGTGAGAGTTCAAGCTTGGCGGCTTGGGTAGCAGGCACAAGCGCCTTGGTGTCAGACATCCATTTCAACCCGGGTTGGAGGCGGCCTAGGCCACCTTCGTGTTAGCGAATCGGCAGGTATTTGGCCGGGTCCACCGGTTTACCCAATTTGCGCACTTCAAAATGCAGCTTGACTTGGTCGGCATCGCTATTGCCCATTTCAGCAATTTTCTGGCCTTGCCTGACGGTCTGCTCCTCTTTCACCAGCAAAGCCTGATTGTGCGCATAGGCGGTCAGATAAGTGGCGCTGTGTTTGATGATGATCAGATTGCCATAACCGCGCAAGCCAGACCCGGCATAGACCACTTTGCCCTCGGCCGCAGCCAGTATCGACGTCCCGGCTACACCTCCGATATCCAGACCCTTGCGGTTTTTGGATTCATCAAAGGTGGCCACGATGTCACCGCGTACCGGCCATATAAAAGAAATATCATCCTCGACCACGGTGGCAGGCGTGGCCACCACCGCGGGTGCGCTGGCTGGAGCGGCCGGGGAAGTCGCCGCAGCAGCGGGGGCGCTAGCGGCCTGCGCAGGCTTGCCTGCTGGCGGCAGCGGCGTCGCCGAAGCTTTGGAGGCTGCAACTGGGCGACTGACCGCGCCGTCCTCTGGAGCGCCTGGCGGGATGATGCGCAGCACCTGACCGGTCTCAATACGGTTCGGGTTTTCTAAGTTGTTCCAACGTGCAATATCGCGGTAGGGTTGGCCGGCCTCCAGGCCGATACGCGCCAGGGTGTCTCCCTGTTTGACGGTGTAATAACCCGGCTTGCCTGCGTTTTCAGCGCCAGGCGCTACAGCGGGGCCCTGCGGTGCGCCAGATTGCTCAATGGTTCCAGTGGCTGACTGCGCAGCCTTGGCCGCTGGAGTTTCCTCCTTGCTAGCACCGGCGTTTTTGGGGGCCGTAGGCGCATTGCGGTCTTCCACTGGCGCGGGTTGTAACTGCTTGCTGCCACAGGCAGACAGAACTACCACAGCCAAGCACAACAAGCACCAGGAAAAAACTTTAGATATGTGCTGTATGTCTTTGAAATACATAAATTTACTCCCTGTCTTTGGCTTTAAGCCACGCCGGATTTTAGGGGCACGAAGTGGACCGCCTCCAGCACCGTCTGGCGTACACCCTGAGCCGTTTTATCCACCACCACCAGCGACTGTCCATTGGCGGCACCGGCTTTCGCACCGGAAGATCCTGGCCTGCCCAAAACCGGCGCAATCAGCCGCCCACCCACCGCCAACTGGTCAATCCAGGCCTGGGGAATCGATTCGCCACCCGCCGCTGCGATGATGGCCGCATAAGGCGCACCCGCCGGATAGCCCAGCATGCCGTCGCCAAACAGCAAATGCACGGTGGCGAGCCGCAAGGGCCGCAGGTTTTCCCGCGCCTTTTCGTGCAAGCCGCGCAAGCGCTCAATGCTATAGACCTCGGCCGCCAAGTGACTCATCACTGCCGCCTGGTAGCCGCAACCGGTGCCGATCTCCAGCACCCTGCCCATACGCCCGTCCACGCCTTTGCACAGCAGCTCGATCATGCGCGCCACCACGCTAGGCTTAGAAATGGTCTGCCCCAGGCCAATGGGCAAGCTGGTGTCCTCATAAGCCTGGTTGACCAGACCGCTATCAACAAAACGGTGGCGCTCCACCGCGCCCATGGCCCGCTGTACCAGCGGGTCGCTCAGGCCCTGGGTCATCAGCTTTTCCACCATGCGACGCCGCACAGCGCTGGAATCCATGCCCAAACCCTGCGGCACATTCGGCGCAACATCAGGCTTAGCTTTTTTGACCGGCCCGCTGGCCGGCATGCGGGCCGGAAAGCTGGGCCGCTCCTTCATGCGCCGCCCATGTGCGCCATGCTTTGCGCCCAGTACGTCAGAGCTTGGTGGTCGGTCAAGTCAACGGATAGTGGTGTGATCGCCATATGGCCTTGCGCGGTGGCATGAAAGTCGGTGCCCGGTGCATCGTCTTTGGCTGGACCTGCTGCGCCAATCCAGTACATGGTCTCGCCGCGCGGGCTTTTTTGGGTGATGACCGGTTCGGCGGCGTGGCGCTTGCCCAGGCGACACAGCTTGGCCCCACCGATATCGGCATAGGGCCGGTTGGGAATATTTACGTTGAGCAACCAAGGCGCGCTGGTGATTAGCTTGTTGGTCTGCATGGACAGTACCAGCTCGCGGGCTTTGCGTGCGGCAGAGGCCAGCTCCACCCAGTCTTTGTCCACCTGCGAAAAGGCGATCGCCGGGATGCCGAAAAGATAACCCTCCATAGCCGCACCCACGGTGCCGGAATAAATCGTGTCGTCGCCCATATTGGCGCCATTGTTGATGCCCGACACCACCAGGTCAGGCCGGTAGTCCAGCAAACCTGACAACGCGATATGCACACAATCCGCTGGCGTGCCGTTCACATAGCGAAAACCGTTAGCGGCTCGGTGGACGTACAGCGGCGCATTCAGGGTCAGGGCGTTGGACTTGGCACTGTTATTCACCTCAGGCGCGATGACCTCGACGTCGGCCACCTCTTTCAGTGCTTCATACAAGGCAACAAGGCCTGCAGCCTGAAACCCGTCGTCATTGGAAATAAGTATTTTCATGGTTGCTTGATTGTAGGTGTGCGCATGTACACGCCGCTCTGGTGGCAGTAGTTCATACAAGCGCCTAGCGCATACGCCCGGACCGCCGTCGCGCGAGGGACAAGTCCCCTGCGCTCGCCCGTATCGCAGCCCTCTATCATCCGCGTTTTATTGGAGAAATTTGTATGCACGCTTGGCTTTGCGAAAACCCCATCGGTGTCGATGCCCTCACCTGGAAAGAATTGCCCACCCCCAGCCCTAAGGCTGGCGAAGTGCTGGTGCGCATTGAGGCCGCAAGCCTGAACTTCCCTGATTTGCTGATCGTGCAAAACAAATACCAAATGAAGCCGCCGCTGCCCTTTGTGCCTGGCTCGGAATACGCCGGCACGATCGAGGCCGTGGGCGAAGGCGTCAAACACCTGAAAGTGGGCCAAGCCGTG
>Ga0214919_10013021_pt1 | contig 10132 bp, 9 predicted proteins | sample LL1503_MetaG_FD_177994 | JGI IMG/M metagenome (GOLD analysis project Ga0214919, IMG submission 177994) | Freshwater microbial communities from Lake Lanier, Atlanta, Georgia, United States - LL-1503 | ecosystem: Environmental > Aquatic > Freshwater > Lake | place: USA: Georgia | collected 2015-03-15 | reverse complement strand
GAGCCAGTAAGGTACGGACTCATAACCCAAGCGAATACGAACAATCCGCTAAGCTTAACCAGCATGGAGTGGGCCAATATTTGGCAAGACCTTAAGACGGCGCGATCCTTGCGCGAAGTGGTTTGCTATGTGTGTGGGCCACCTGGATGGAAGCCCGGCAATCTTGCACCGACGCAGGTACAGGCACAACGGTCATAGTGTCAAGATGAAACACTCCATCCAACGTGTGGGACTGTAGAGATTGTGAGTCGTCAGGATGAGGCGTCCCAACAGAGACGACGCTACAGCATTGATTTGAGCCATGAGAATTTTGATGTGAGTACCATCTTCAGCCACCGAATTCTTACAGTAATTAGCCTCACGGAAACTCAAGAAGTACAGCGAGCTGGGGCCAAAAATTTATCACATTACTTAGAAAAAAATATTGGCTGGCATCAACTTCAAGTCAGTGAATTTGGCTCACCGAGCATGGCAGCGATACACCAGTGGAGGCGACTGTGAAAACCGCTCATCATGACGCTAGGAAGTGGCGGAAACGTATTGATTCACTGCCTGGAAGGCAACGGCCGCACTGGAGTATTCACTGCGTGTTTGCTCAAGGCCTTGGGACTGAGTGGCGAAGCAGCCATCGCACAGGTAAGGCGTGTGCGTCAAGGTGTTTTTCAAACCTCCCTGCAAGAGGACTATGTGCTTTCTTTCAGACCCTAAAGGCCTATTGGTCGCGATCTGGTATAGCCAATCTAGGTCTTGAAAATATTAGAGTCATGCCTTTGACTTGGAATTTCGCTGGCCTTCACTTTTGATTTGACTGCTGTCAAGGTAATCAATATAAAAAAATATTCGCCGATGTCACTTGGGAGTCATTTTTCTGAACGATCGTCGATCTGCGGCGCCTCGCCGTATTTCAACTTAGAAGGAATCGAACATGACTGAAAATACCCCCCCGGCAATGCAAGATGAATTTACTGATGATGAGGACACCATCGGAGACTATCATCGTATGGCTGCGTATCATTTCAACGCCTGTGCTAAACATCACATGGCAGCGGCAACGGCTGATGACGAAGGAAATGACGAAGCAGCGGCGCGCCACGCCTACTTAGCCTATCGCCACCAACTCAACGGCGTGCAATATGCTGAAATATCTGCAATGGAAAGTGACAGTCTAGAAGACGAGTTCGAGATACCAGCAGAAATTGAAGAGGCGCAAGCTTAATTGAAGCTCCTGGGCTCCACATGGAGCTCAGGAATTGCGAAGATCTCTGCAGGCACAAAGCCAAAATTAAAATGCACCTCATGAGCGTGAATGTCTGCCAAACGCATTAAATTTATTTACATTTACGTTTACATTTGCATTTGCAATTGTTTGCATGCCTAATGCTCTTCATTTTTGGCGCTTCCGGTGCTACTTAGGTAGTTATTTATCCAGAAATACGATACCAGTCCGAGTGTTAGAAACACCATAAATCCCTCTGTCAAGGCTAGACCGATGTCGGACTTCAAGAAGGGAAAGTGTTCAAAATTCATACCAAAAAACCCAGTAATTAGGTTTAGCGGCAAAAATATGGCTGTCAGTGCCGTGAGCGTCTTCATGACATCATTGTTGCGGTTACTTTGCACATTGAAATGCATTTGTACCGCCGTCTCTGCGCTTTGTTCCAGGCGGCTGACGTGGTGCACCACCCGTTCAATATGCTCCAGCACATCGCGGCTGCGCACCTGCAGCATTTCCAGTTCTTTGGCCGACAAACTAGCGTCCTCATGCCAGTCTTCTAGCGCGTCAATCCAGTCTTGTATTGCGGAGCGCTGGTCTTCACATACTTCGTCCAGGTAGTGCAGCGTCAAGCGCGAATCGAGCAGTGCGCTCCAGTTGTTAAATCGGGTGCGGGGGTTGATTAGTTCACTTTGCCAGTGGTCCAACTGGCGCGTCAGTTCGCGGCGTAGGTCCAGATAGCCATCGACCATCACGCCAATCATGCGCAGCATCAAGTCCGCCGGGTTGGCCGGCACCCGGCTTGCCGTGTGATTTGCTCCGTTGTGCAACAGTCGGTTGGCAAACGCATCTCGCACGTTGCAATCGGCTGGATGTACCGAAATCACTACCCGGTCTAGGACCACAAAGCCAATCGGGCTAGTGTCTATGCGCCGCAAAATCGGTGGGCCTCCTTTCGTGCTGGCGCGGTGCAAAACTTGGCCTGGGTTAGCCACATCCGATTCTGTGCGTCCGCGTGCCAGTCGGCGAAATACTAGCAGGTCATATTCGTTGGTGTAGTCGTAATGCGATGGCAACTGATTGTTCAGTAAGTCAGCCACATGTAAATCGAATAGTTGCACGCCGCACAAGTTATGTAGCAGATCATGAATTTCGGGCTGCATCACCTCGAACTCGCGGCGGCTGAAACTTAGCCACAGATAGCCTAATTCCGTCATGTGCTGCGGCAGCACATCCGAATCGGAAATGTTTTTTCCTTCAATAGAGATTACTTGCATGGCGTTTACCCGTTGGTCAATTGGGAATAGGGAGACGCCTCATTGTCTCCAAGTTTTTATGGTAATCCATATCGGACAACCTAAATCGCCCCGGATTTCCTAGACGGACGGCAAGCTGCGGCACGCGTTAACGTCCGCAAACTAGACTATTCACCCTTTGAATACAGTTACCGAGTCGACCGCCGCTCCCGCCTTAATTAGACAAAAATCAGAAGTCGGCTTTCACGGTGATTTGGAAACTGCGTGGAGTCTGGTAAACGTAGGTATCGTAAGAGGTATTTGCACCTGTGCTGATGGCAGTCACCGCACTGCTGTCTGCCAAGTTAAATACATTGAGTTGAAATTTCAGATTTTTGCCAAAAGCGCTGGGACCAGCGAAGGTATAGGCTAGGGCCAAGTCCATGGTGCCGTAGGCGGGCGTTTGATAGTAATCAAAATAGTCCACCCCGTTAATTGGCGCTTTACTCGCCGCAAAGTCCTTCTGTCGAATCGGCCCGTTATACTTATAGATTAGCGACCCGGACCAGCCTCCATCACTGTACAAGGCACCTACAGCTGCGGTGAATTCTGGGGCACCTGCAATTTGCATTCCGGTATCGTTTGCGGTTGCGCGGTTAATCGAGCCGTTGATATAGGCCGCTAGACCGCCGCCCACCAGATAGGTCATCTGGCCTTCAACGCCTTGGTAAGTAGCGCCGCCGATATTGACAAAGCCCGCATCAGCGCCTGAAAGCCCGTTGGACACCAGTTTGTTGGTGAAATCAATGCGGTAAATATCGGCATCCCATGTCATGCGGTCGGAACGAGAAACGATTCCTAACTGGTAATTGGTCGATTTTTGGGGATCCGTGCTATTGACGCTGGGGTTGGCGACATACATGGTCTTCAAATCTGGTATTTGGAATCCTTGGGCATATTGAGCGTAAATAGAATTATTCGCATCAAGCTTTTGGTTGACGGTCAAAAATGGCAAGGTTGTCGTGTATGTCAAAGAGCCAGCGTCATTTGCGATCCGCGTCGTTTGTGCCACGGGCGATGTCTGCGCACGCGTAATGCTGACGTATTTCAGGCCAGGCGTTACCAGCGTGGTTGGCGATAGCTCCCACTCATATTCTGCAAATGGCTGTACTGATTTAATGGTGGACTGTTGATCAAAAAGAACGCTGTTAATCGGTCGATCGCTGTTTGGCAAAGTGGTTAGAGCGGCCACGCTGGCGGTGAGGTTGGGTGGGGTTTTTTCGATTTTGTTGTAAGTCATGTCCTTGACGTTAATGTCATATTGGTGACGATCAGAGCTTGAGGACTCGTACCAAAGGCCGACGCGAGCCAGGCCAGAGTCCAATTGCTTAGTAGCTTTGAAAATATCACCCCAGACACGGTATTTGTTTTGCTTGTCAATGCCAGGCAAGACGGTGGGAATGCCAGCGACCAAGGTGCGCGGGTCTTTGGTGAGAGTTTGTCCGGTAAGGACGGTGGTACCAGTCCATGTGGGGTCATTCGTAGATATGGTCTGATTGTTATATGCGTAGGTATAAAGCGTGTTATCTGTACGCCAGCCATCGCCAAGGTTGCTGCGCAATCGTAAATAGTCAAAATCAGTATCTTTATTGGTGTAGTTGTAACCGAAGTAATTCATGCTGTTGGGGTCAGCGTCCAGCTGAAACGAACGTCCAAAGAGGGCAATCTGCGACTGTGTCGCGCCTTTATTACTGTCGGGCTGTTGGTACTTGGCGTTGTTTATCGAAGAAAAGGCCGTGAATACAGAACTATCGCCCACTTTGCGTTCCAGCTTTAAAGTCAAATTTTGCGACTTGATTGGGCTGTAGCTCAAGTACCCATCTGATTGTAAGTTTTGATAATTGAATTGCACCGCTGTGTCGTCCGATTGCGGCCGCTGCCCGCTCTCGTAGCCGACACCCACCAAGCGGGTATTCCAGGTACCCAAAGTCGTAAAGATGGAGGTGGATTGATCTAGTGAAGGCTTTTTGGAGAATAGGTTGACCGAACCGCCAAACGTTGCATATCCCACATTGCTGGCGTTACCTGGTCCGCGCTCTACCGTTGCACCGCCAATTATGGTACCGGGGAAAAATGAAGTGGAATGGTGGGCTGGGTTATTGGTGTCACCCCAGGGAATGCCATCAAAGGTAATGTTGTACTGATCATCAGTGAATCCGCGCAGGGTTACCTTGGTCTCGCCCAGTCCCGGCCCGTTAGACGCCTCCCCGGACATGCTCGGAGCAATAACCACAATGCGGCTGTATTCTGTCGTTGGCGCTACTGACAGGTCCATGAATTCGCGGGTGATGATGGACTGCGGCTGTGTCGCATCCAAGCTGGCCTGCGTTGGCGCAATTGCGGCGGCAGTGCCCTTTGAAGCAGTGCCATATGCACCTGCTTTCACCGTAACACTTACAGGTGCAAGTTGAAAAATAGTTGATTCTTGCGCATACGCTACTTGGATTGCACTGTTCACGATGGAAAGTCCAAGCGCTAGTTTATGCATGGGGAAGGTTTTGGTGTGGCGCATATAGGTGTTCACTTTTTAAAATACACTTAAATAATTTAGGGGCAAAATACAAGCGTCCGAGTATGTGCAATTGAAATGTCAAATTTGTGAAAAATTGCTTTTCCTGCCTTGATTGACACCGCGTTCAGCGCGAAATCAGCGGGAGCTAGGTACGAATTTCAGGCCAATAACTTGTTAAACAAGGTACTCAGCAGATAACAATATCAGGTACCAAAATAAAAAAGCACTGAAAAATTCAGTGCTTTTTAGACGGAGCTTTAGCCTTGATTCGAACCAAATACCTGGTGGCTTATTTCACAATGACCGGGTGCACAGTAAACACATTCGCCGTAGACGGATCTACGACGACGCGGACCCAATGCAGGCTGGGGCTGCCAAAAGTCTGTAGTCGCGTAAAGTTAGGCAGCAGCCTGGTGGGGCTGTACAGGGGCTTGTCTAGTTTGAAGAAATGGGTGTCACCATGAACAAATAGCACCTGACCGGCATATTGCTCAGTTTGCTCTACCAGCTTAGCCATGAAATGGCGGAAACCACTGGAAGCCGGATCGGTGCTTTCGTACACATCTTCTGTTTCAGGCAAATCAAAGCCAGGGTTGCCTTGAGTTACCACTACTATACCCGCTGCGTTTTGCGCTTTGGCGACGGTAAAGGAAGCTTGCATCCAAGCTACATTGGCACTGTCGCGTTCCAGGTATTCAGCGTTAGAAGCATCACATTGCACGTTATCACGGACGCTTTTATTTTTGCACTCCGTCTCGTTCGTGATCAGATTGTTGTTGCTGCCAGGCTGGTTAATGCCGACAAACACGACGCCGCCGTGGGCAAAGCGAGTGTTCTCCACAAATTTCTCGCCCAGCTTGCCTTGGTGCTCTAAGACCATAGTGCTTTGGCCCAGGCTGTTAAGCGTGGGGAACATAACTGTGCGGATGTAGCTCAGACGCTCCAAACCGTCGTAACCGCCGTTATTGGTGCGATGGCAATCGGTCCATTCGTTATCGCCAGGCACGTACACCACCGGCTTGACCATGGTGCCGAACATTTTCAGCGCATCGGGACACACGTCATCGGTGACATTGCTATGACGAAAAACGGTTAAAAAAAGTTGTATTTAGATACAAAAATCGTTAATCATCCTGAAACAAAGTGTTCGCATTTAAGAGCACAACACTTGCTACATCAATTTAATAATTTTTTATTATGTCAATTAGTTCAGCCCCAATTGAATGGGTTTTCATGACTATGGCAACATTCATTCACCTAATCCGATAATTGATTTATCTCTAACCTGGCCAAAGATCAACAGGCTGCAGGTCTCAGGATCCAAATAGCTGAAAAGTGCACTTCTGAACTAACGCGCAAGGCTTGAGAAAAACTGCCAAATTAAAGAAGTGGCATTTACTTTTGTGACATTCGGACCCATCAGTGATTCGGGCAGGCCAGAGTCTTGGCCGCCGGGCCAAGAATGACCTTGACCTTTGAGATACCAAATTGTGTAAGTGGCGTCATCTCGGCAATGGATGAAACGTTCAACCATTACGTAGTCATCGTCGCGCTCTTGGACAGAGGGTGTTGTGCAATCCAAACTTTGAGACCAAGCCAGAATGCCCTGCGAAACTCGAGGCACCGTACTTTTACCCCAGGGGAGCTGGCGCTCACCGCCCTCAATCGGATTAAGAGGATCGTGCGTCCCAATGAGCATCAAGGTTGGCAAAGCTTTCGTTGGGTGTGCACCTTCACTGGTATTCAATCCCATTACGGTTGCTATACCGGAAAAAGAGCTAGATAGTTCTGCGCCGATTTTGAAGGTCATTCCTGCACCATTTGAATGTCCCGTTGCGTAGATGCGGTTTTTGTTCACGGAAGTACGCTGGGCAACATCGTCCAAGAGCGCGCTCACAAAGACCATGTCGTTGATCTTCGCGCGCGGCGAATTAGCTTTAAGTTGGCCACTATTCCAAAGGCGTGGGTTAATGCGAAAGTTGGCCGGCAAATGGGGCAGAGCCGGCAGCCCGTCGGGTGCTGCAACGACAAACCCTTTTTGTTCACTTAGGGTGGCCCAACCATTTTTGGTGAGGTAGTCCTTCCCATTACCGCCTGCACCATGAAAAACCACGACAAGCGGCGCGCCACCTGAACGCGCTTGAAGTGGGACATGAAGGTGGTAAGTCCAAGTATGTCCGTCAGCTTCTACCTCCAAGCGCTGCACGGTAGCGGCTAGGGCGAGGCTATTACTTACACCGAGAGAACAGATCAAAATAATAGGCTTGAAGATGACTTTCATAGTGCAATTATGAGAGTGTAGGTGCCAAATCCAACAGGCTTACATCTGCTCAAAACCCACGTCATACCTCGGTCTTTTGGGCTTTGGGATCTATATCCTTATTGATTTTGACCACCCTCTGGCTCAAAGAGGTTGCAGCTACCCCACATGGTCCTGACTACCGTTTAAGTTCACGATAGAAGTTTTCATGCGATCCAAGTAGCAACAAATGGCGTGTCTTGGGATCGAACTCGTAGGCAAGTAATAGTAGCGGCGTTTGACTTTTGAACTTGTAGACATAAACCCCAGCCAAGTCACCACGCTTTGGTTCCCCTGCTAGGGGATCAGCAACGATTACATCAACTGCTATGTCGACATCCTGTTTTTGCTTTGGATGCAATTTTTTGTAGCCTCGAGCAAAAGCAGAGGACTGGGTTACTTGAACTTGCTTCGAGGCCATCAGCGCTTGCTTTGTGGAACGAAAGGAGTAGCCAAAGCTTTGCCTTCAGCCTTTGCGACTATTAAATCGCGGACAAAGTCTATAGGCAGATCTGGGTTATCGAGTGCAGCTTTGCCGATGATGGCCCAAAATTCAATTTGCCCAGCAATAGTTCTGCGCTCGGCATGGGCATGTGATTTGGCTTGATCATAGAGATCACTGTCGATTCGAACTGGCAGTCCCATAAATTCTCCAAATTTGTTTTCTACTACAAATGTAGCAAAATTTAAAAAAATTGTAAATGGGCCATTCAATTATTTCTATCGATAAATATCACTGCGATTGCCTACCCCAGCACAAGCACTGTCAGGGCTATCCCTAATCCCGAAGTCAGGTACCAACCTTATGTGTAGGCGCGCTGGCGATGGCAATACCTAAATCCTGTAAGGCCAGCGACACGGCGTTGACCGCTTGCTCCATTTCAACAGTTCCAATCGCGCCTATGCAACCGACCCGAAAGGTCTCTACCTGCGTCAGTTTGCCCGGGTAAAGAATAAAGCCGTGGCGTTTGGCCGCGTCGTAGAATTTCTTGAAGGCGTAGGCCGGGTCGGCGGGCGCATGGAAGGTTACTATGATCGGCGCCTGAATTTCGGCCGACAAAAAGGGCCGAAAACCCAACGCCTTCATACCGATTAGCAAGGTTTGACAGTTGGCCTGGTAACGTAAAAGACGTGTGCTTTGCCCACCTTCTTGCGCAAACTGGGCCAGTGCTTCATGCAAGGCCACCACTACATGTGTAGGCGGCGTAAACCGCCATTGCCCGGTCTTTTCCATATAGGTGAACTGGTCGTGCAAGTCCATAGCCAGTGACTGGCTATTGCCCACACAAGCGTGCAGAATTTCTTTGCGCAAGTAAACAAAACCCATACCCGGCACGCCTTCTAGGCACTTTCCGCTGGCTGCAATAAGGGCATCAAAACGCATTTTGCGCGCGTCAATTGGTAGGGCGCCCAGCGAACTCATGGCATCGACGATTAGACCTTTGCCATATTGTGCGCAGGTGTCGGCAACCTCCTGCAGCGGATTTAGCACCCCTGCGCCAGTTTCGCAGTGGATTAGAACGACGTGGCTGATGCTCTTGTCTTCTTGCAATGCCGATTGCAGTGCTGCGACCGAGACCGGGGCCGCTTCATCAAAAGGCAAAACCGTGGTCCGTCTGCCCATAAGCCTGCTCAAACTGGCGGCGCGTTTGCAATAGGCGCCGTTGTCCAGCACCAATACATGGCCTTCGCGCGGCACCACGGTAGCCACGGCCGCCTCCACGCTGAAGGTGCCGCTGCCTTGGAGGGGCACTACGACATGACTGTCCTGGCCATGGATGATATCGAGCAGGCTTTTTCGAACGCTGGCAGTCACCGCCATGAAATCGCTGTCCCAGGAACCCCAGTCCCGCAACATAGCCAGTTTGGTGCGCAAACTGGTGGTTAAGGGGCCAGGAGTAAGCAATATGGCGTCGCGGTGCATGGGCATGGGCATGGAGGCTGTCCGTCTATTTGTAATTGGTGGCGCGGTGCGCTCAAGGCAGTGCAAATTGCTCGGCTGTAAGAATACCACTGCACTCTTAATTGACCGACCTCAGATCAATTTCGTTTAATGTATTTTATATGATTGTTGACAATTTGCATAAATCTGGTTTAATAGTCCGATGACAGCAACCATCGAATACACCGCAGTGCGGGAGCAGCCAACCATTGCCATGCTGCAAGCCAGTTCTCTTGCCAGCGCGGTGCAGCAAGCGCTCGAACGCATGATTACGCTGGGCGGGCTTGCACGGGGCGACAAACTCAATGAAGCATCATTGGCTGAGCGTCTGGGCGTCTCGAGAGGCCCAGTTCGCGAGGCATTTCGGATGCTTGAGGAAGCGGGACTGCTGACCTTGAAGAAAAACCGGGGTGTCTATGTGCGTCAGGTGCCCCTAGAGGAGGCTCTGGAGATATACGAGATTCGGGCGATGATGGAGGCCCAAGTGGGTGCGCTCTTGGCCACCAGCGCCAGCGCCGAGCAAATCGCAGCATTGCGAACCTTGCTGGAGAGTATGGAGTCAGCTGTCGCTGCGTCCGATGCGCCGCTATATTTCCAACTGAATGTTGAATTTCACGAGACATTGGTCTCTTTCGCCGGAAACAAAAAAATGCTCCTGCTTTACCGCAGGCTTACCCGTGAACTGGATTTGTTCCGTCAGCGCAACCTGTCGCAGCAGGCGCTTTTGTCAAACTCTATCCAGGAGCATCGAGAGGTCTTTGCTGCCATCGCCTCGCGCGACCCCGAACGGGCCGCGCAGACCTTGCGTCACCACGTTCTGCAAAGTCGGGATCGTACGGCCCAAAGCCAGACCCAAGGTGATACCGCCTCG